>Ga0123335_1006199_pt1 | contig 14069 bp, 16 predicted proteins | sample BiotimSIPDNA_2_FD_89707 | JGI IMG/M metagenome (GOLD analysis project Ga0123335, IMG submission 89707) | Anaerobic biogas reactor microbial communites from Washington, USA - Biogas_R2 time_0 SIP DNA | ecosystem: Engineered > Bioreactor > Anaerobic > Unclassified | place: Washington, USA... | reverse complement strand
AATCAGCAAAACCGTGTCTTTCGTAGTTGTTGAAAAATTAGGAGAAGAAAAGTAAAATGGCAGCGAAGGCAAAGCAGAGAGCCCTCACAGCAAAAGGCATGCTCTCACACGGACAAAAAATCAGTCGAGGCTTATTAGCCGGTTCAGAAATGCGTTGCACCGACAATACAGGCGCACGTGTATTACGTTTAATTCAAGCTATGGGCTATAAGGGTCGACTGAGGCGGTACCCATCAGCTACAATAGGTGACAAAGTAACTGTTTCAGTACGCCAAGGTACACCTGATATGCGTTCTAAGATTTTCCAAGCCATTATTGTACGTCAAAAAAGGCCTTTCCGACGTGTAGACGGTGTCTGGGTTCAGTTTGAAGATAACGCAGCAGTAATTATCACTCCAGAAGGCGAAATGAAAGGTTCAGAAATAAGAGGACCAGTAGCAAGAGAAGCCGCTGAAAGATGGCCAAGAATAGCCAGCGCCTCAAGCATAATTGTATAGGAGAAAAAGAAATGCAAACAAAAGTTAAAAATCCAGGCAAACAGCGAAAAAGGCTTTTTAATGCTCCTGCTCATGTACGCCATAAACTCATGGCGGCTCCCCTTTCAAAAGAACTTGCTGCGAAGCATGGAGTTAAAACTCTTCCAGTAAGAAAGGGTGACAGTGTTCACATTCAACGTGGAGATAACAAGGGGTTCGAGGGAAAAATCTCTCGTGTTGACCTGAAAAACTACCGTATCTACATTGAAGGTTTAACACGTGAGAAAGTTGATGGCACTAACATTTTCGTTCCAGTACATCCTTCAAAGGTTATGATTCGAAATCTTAGCCTTGATGACAACGTTAGAAAAGCAATCCTTGAACGAAAGAAACCAGTTGAAAAACCAGCCAAAGCAAAAGCTAAATCAAAGAAGCCGGCGCCAGTAAAGGCTCCAGAAAAACCGCAGCCAAAGCCTCAGCCAAAAGTCGAGGAAGTCAAAGAAGAAGTTGTCGAAGCAAAACCAGCACCAGAAGTAGCACCAGCAGCAACCGTTGCTCCACCAGCACCTGCAATTGTAGAAGAAAAACCTGCTCCCGCAAAAGCAGAAAAAGAAGCTCCAGCAGAAGAAGCACCACCAAAACCAGCAAAGAAACCTGCAGCCAAAAAACCAGCAGCAAAAGCGGTGACAGCAAAGAAAGCTCCAGCTAAGACAGAAGCCAAGAAGACGCCAGCAAAGAAAGAAGCTAAGCCAAAAGCAGCTGCAAAGAAAGCACCAGCCTCCAAAGAAGCACCTGCAAAAAAGGCAGAAACTAAGTCTCGTGCTAAACCAAAAACCTCTAAAAAAACTAAGGGAGGACAATAAATATGGGTAAAAAAGGAAAAACCTCAAGGCTGAAACGTAAGCCAGCGCCAAAATTCTGGCCTATTCACAAGAAAGAGAAACTTTGGGTAGTTAGACCTTCATCTGGTCCACACGAACTCAAGAACAGTTTACCTTTAACTCTTGTGCTACGTGACATTCTCGCAGTGGCAGATACAAGAAAAGAAGGCAAATTCATACTATCAGAAGGCAAGGTTCAAGTTAACGGCAAAATCCGCAAACAAGATGACTTCCCAGTTGGATTAATGGATGTCATCTCTATGCCTGACTCTAACCAATACTACCGAGTTGTGCCTTCACACAAAGGGCTTACTCTTGCATCCATCAGCAAGGATGAAGCAAACTATAAACTAGTCCGCGTGGAAGACAAATCAACCGTCAGGGGAGGCGTGCAGATTGCACTTCATGACGGCACAAACATGCTCATTAGAGTCGCTGACCCCAAGAATCCTGTTGAGGTTTCATACGAAACTTTTGACATTCTAAAAATAACCTATGCTGATGATCAAGTTGTTCAAACCTTGAAAACCAAGGAAGGCAATACTGCTGTCATTACAGGCGGCAAAAACATTGGTGTACAAGGAAAAATCGTAGAGATTGAAAAGACAGAAGCTAAGAAGCGTCGACAAGCCCTCGTAGTCATTGAGGATGCTCAAGGTAAACGTTGCCAAACAATTCTAGACTATGTCTTCTCCATCGGCGGTGACCATGAACAAGTTATAACATCAGTACCGGAGGAAACCACAGTTGTCTGAAGAAGAACTAATTCAACAATGGACTGAGCACAAGATGCTTCAACCACGCATAGAAAAAGTGGTTGTTAACTTAAACATTGGCAAGTCCGGTGAACCGTTAGAGAAAGCAACCCGCGTTCTAAACGAAATTTCTGGTCAAACACCGATTAAGACAAAAGCAAAGAAAAGCATCCGCGACTGGGGTATTCGACAAGGCGAACCAATCGCATGTGTAGTTACACTACGTCATAAAAAAGCAATTGATTTCCTAAAGAAAGTACTGCCTGTCGTTGACAATAAAATATCTAAGCGTTCATTTGATGAAATAGGCAATTTTGCCTTCGGTCTAAAGGAACACATTGAAATCCCCGGTGTCAGATATGACCCTGATGTCGGCATCTTTGGTATGGATGTCTGTGTTGCAGTTAACCGTCCAGGTCAAAGACTGAAGATTCGCCGTAAGCAAACTAAACGTATTGGAAAGAAACATCTGTTAACACCTGAGGAGTCAATGGCTTATATCAGGCAAACTTTAGGAGTCGAAATCGTTTAAGAGTGTGAATGTATGGGAAAACAGCAAATGAAAAAAGAACGAAAATACGGCAAAGGTGCACGTCCATGCGTAAGATGTGGAGCTTATGGACCGGTTATTCGACGTTACGATTTATATTTGTGTAGGCAATGTTTTAGAGAAGCAGCACCAAAATTAGGGTTCAAAAAATATGAGTAGGAGCTAGAGGCTATGGATACTTTAACAAATGGTTTGATAACAATAATCAATAACGAAATGCGCAATAAACGCGAATGCATCATCAGCCCAGCCTCTAAACTGTTAGGTCGCGTTCTCCGTATAATGCAACTCAACGGCTACATAGGCGAATTCGAATTCATTGACGATGGACGCCAGGGCAAATTCAAGGTTCAACTACTAGGCAGAATTAACAAGTGTGGCGCAATTAAACCACGATTCCCCGCTAAAGTCGGCGAATTTGAAACTTGGGAGAAAACTTTCCTTCCCTCAAGAGATGTGGGCATAATGGTTGTTTCAACCTCTAAAGGCGTTATTGCACACAAGGATGCTGAAGAAAAGAACGTAGGAGGAAGGCTGTTAGCCTTCGTGTATTAAGGTGTTTCTTATGCGGCTTCCAGAAGTATCAAGAACAGTTGAAGTCCCCGATGATGTAGAGGTCAGTTTACAGGGGAAAACGGTTAATGTTAAAGGTGCAAAAGGCTCTTTGAGCAGAGACTTTTCTTATGCCCCAATAACAATTGAAGCTGAAGGCAAAGACATACGCATTTGGGCAAAATGGCCCCGCAAGAAAGAGTCAGCTCTTGTAGGCACAATCTACTCACACATAATGAACATGATTACTGGTGTAACGAAAGGCTACACATATAAGATGAAGATTGTGTTCTCTCACTTTCCAATTTCAGTAAAGCTTCAAGGCAAAGAAATGGTTATTGAAAACTTTACTGGTGAAAGAAGAGCTCGGCATGTGAAACTAATTGGCGATGTCAAGGTTAAACTTGAAACTGAGGACATTCTTCTTTCAGGTATAAACCTAGAAGACGTTAGCCAAACAGCAGCCAACATTGAGCAGGCCACTCGTGTTAAAGGAAAAGACCCACGTGTTTTCCTAGACGGCTTATACGTTTATGAAAGAAATGAAGGTATGGCATAATGACTGAAGATAAGAAACCACAGTTACAGCGCAAAGCGCTTCAACTTAGAGCACGTGCCAGAAACAAGAAGCCTGCTTTTGTTAGACAAGAAAGCTGGAGAGACAGCAAGTTTAGCGTAAGTTGGAGGCGACCTCGCGGCTTAGACAATAAGATTCGCCGAAAAATTAAAGGTTGGCCCGCAGGCCCAAGCACTGGGTACAAGGGGCCAAAGGTGGCTCGATTTCTGCATCCTTCTGGTTACCGTGAAGTAATCGTTTATAACGCTGATGATGTTGCGGCAGTTGACCCTGCAACTCAAGCCATTCGTATTGCTCACACTGTCGGTAAAAAGAAGCGTGGTTTAATCATTGCTAAAGCTAAGGAATTGAACGTTAAAATCCTAAATGTTAAGGTCGTTGCGGAAGAAGCAGAGGCTGAAGGCGAAGAAGAAGCTGAAGGTGAAGAGCAAGTTGAAGGAGCAGAGGAAAAAGAGGAAGCTGTAGAGGAGAAGCCTAAAGCTAAGGCAAAGAAGGCAGAGGCACCTAAAGCTAAAAAGGAAAAGAAAGAGACGCCCAAAAAGAAGGCAGCTAAAAAAGCATCTAAGGAGAAGAAGAAGTAATGACCAATTTATCTAGTCAACGACGCCTTGCTTCTGAGATTCTGAAAATTGGCGAAAACCGCGTTTGGATTGATCCTGAACGCATTGGCGATGTTGAAGGCGCAATTACTCGTGAAGAAATTAAAAAGTTGATTCATGAAAAAGTCATCAGTTCACAACCTGAAAAAGGTGTTAGCCGCTCTAGAGCAAAAGTTATTCGGGAAAAGAAGAGCAAAGGTAGAAGACAGGGTTCAGGCAGTTACACTGGTTCGCCTAAAGCACACATCACCAAGAAAGATGCTTGGATGATTAGAATTCGCTCTCTACGTCGTAAACTGCGAGAGTTGAAGGCGAATCGTACAATCACTGAGGAAACCTATACAGAATTTTACCGTATGGCTGGCAGTGGACGCTTTGAATCTGTTGCTGACTTGGAGCGTAACTTGAAGGCTCGTGACTTATGGAGGAAACGTTAGAATGGCAAAAAGTGCAAATTACCGTGTACAATTAAGACGTAGACGTGAAGGCAAAACTGATTATCAGGCACGTAAAGGCTTGGTTATTTCAGGTAAACCACGCCTCGTAACTAGAGGTTCATTGAAGAATGCTAATGTGCAAATAATTCGGGCTAAACCTGCAGGAGACTTGGTTTTGGCCGCGGCTAACAGTCGTGAACTGGTTAAGCTGTTTGGCTGGAAGGCACCCACAGGAAACATTCCAGCAGCGTACTTGACTGGTTTTCTCTGCGGATTAAAAGCTAAGTCTAAAGGCGTTACAGAAGCCATTTTAGACCTTGGTTTGGTTGCTCCAACTAAGGGTGCTAAGGTTTTTGCTATGATGAACGGAGTCGTTGATGCAGGCGTTGAAGTTCCCCATAGCGAGGATAAGCTTGTTGCAGAACGCTATAACGGTGACCAAGTTGCAAAGTATGCTAAGAAGCTTGGTGTTGGCTCGGATGAGTACAACAAAAAGTTTTCTGCGTATATAGCTGCTGGTCTTGCTCCTGAAAAGTTGCCTGAGCATTTTAAGAAGGTTAAAGCTGACATTGTTGCGTCATTTAAAGGTGAGAAGAAAGCATGAGTAGAGAACGAAGAGACGATAGAGATAAACGCGGAGTTAATCTTGAAGAGTGGGTTCCAAGGACTCGTCTTGGAAAAATGATTCAAGAAGGCAAATTAACAACTATTGAAGACGTCTTCTTAAGTGGTATAAAGATTTCTGAGCCGCAGATAGTTGATGCCTTGCTTCCAGATTTGCAGGAGGAAGTTATTAACGTTAATTTGGTTCAGAAGCAAACTGACGCTGGCGAAAAATCACGTTTCAAAGCCATTGTTGCCGTGGGAAACAAAGACGGATATGTTGGCTTGGGCAACGGGAAAGCTGGTCAAGTGCGCAACGCCATCGAGAAAGCCGCTGCAAACGCGCGTTTAAACATTGTTCCAATTAAACGTGGATGTGGAAGTTGGGAGTGCGGTTGTGGTCAGCAGCATTCAGTGCCTTTTCAAGTTGAAGGTAAATGTGGTGGTGTTCGAGTGATGATTATTCCAGGTCCAAGAGGTTTAGGCTTAGTTTCAAGCGAAGTTGCAAAAGTCATCTTCGGCTTAGCCGGCGTTAAAGACCTTTGGATGAGAAGTTTCGGTTCAACAAGAACAGTTCCTTCTTACGCGATGGCAATCTTTGACGGTTTACGCAAAACATATAATTTGATTACTACGGCAGATTGGGTGAAGTAAAATGGCACAAAAAACAGAGCAATACAAAACAATCGCTGTTGTCCGCGTCCGCGGAACTGTCAACGCTATGAAGGAAGCACGGGAAACGCTGTCTCTGCTTCGCTTAGACCACACTAACCATGCAATCTTGATTGATGATCGTCCATCATACAAAGGTATGCTTCAGCGCGTCAACAACTATGTCACTTGGGGCGAGGTCACTAAAGAAACCGTGGCTGCAATGCTTCAGAAACGTGCACGCGTCATAGGCGACAAGAAACTTGACTCAGAATACTTGGAGAAGATTGGTTACAAAAGCTTTGAGGAACTTGCAGAGGCTCTAGTTGCCGGCAAAGTAGAACATGGTAAACTACCTTTTATGGTTCCACTGTTCAAGTTGCATCCACCAACAAAAGGCTACAAGGGCAATACAAAGAAAAGCTTCCGTCAAGGCGGCGAAGCCGGTTACCGGGGCGAAGCAATCAACGACCTTGTTAAGCGAATGATTTAAGGGCTTAACCCTTTTTTTGTTATTTTTTTATTTTCTTGTTTGTTTTCATGGGAAAAAAGTGTTTTTTGGTTTGCAATACCTATAAGCAAGCTTAATTATACTTGTTGATACTTTGAACGATATTCCCCTAAGTAACATTTGAATTACTTAGGAATCTTCGAGTAATTGTGGGTGTAGCATTGAGAGATAAGAGTCCAAACATAATTGAGCATCTCGCGTTCCTTTCAGTTAAGTATCAGGTGTATCTGGCTGACCTTTTTGGAGCTTTAATTTCCGCTAGAAAAAAAGGTGAATCTAAATGTGGAAAGCTGCTGGTTGAGTACAGGGGCACTTTTAGTGGTGCAGCCGTTTTTTTGATAACCAAGGCATCCCAAGTTGTGGTGCAGTTCAGGGTTGAGGAAAGTTTCCTTTTTCAGGAAAACATCGCGTTTGAACGTTGGATGGATACTGACAAAGTTCGTAGTCAAATAGCAAAACAGAATCTCTCAAACAACACTTTGATTAAGGTTGAGGATTTGCGTCATGGAATGAAAAAGGTTGACATTGAAGTTCGAATGATGGAGATGTCAAAGCCAATTTCAGTTCGCACACGCTACGGAAACAATGTTTTGTTGGCTAACACTTGGGTAGCGGATAAAACAGGGAAAATTAAGCTTTGCCTCTGGGGTGACCAAGTGAACTCTGTAAGCGTTGGCGATACATTGCAGCTTAAGAACGTCTCGGTTTATGCCTATAAAGGGGAACTGCAGTTGCGTCTGGGGAAAACAGGAGAAATTAACGTGTTGCCAAGCGGCACTGAAAAAATAAGTTTTAGGTAAACACACACTTCTTTTTGAGCGGTCTGCTTTTAAGGGTTTGAATTGCTAATCGATAAGTGATTGACTAGCTACAGCAACAATAGTTTTTAAGGAATAAGTTGGATAAACCTCTTAATCGATTTTTAGGGGTGCATCAGCTTGTTTTTTTGGAAGAAAAATAAACGCGCAAGCGGTATAGTTTTAGTTATATTAATAGTGTCTTTGATTTTGCCTTTCAGCTTCTTTGGAAGGACTTCAGCCGCTCCCACCTCGCTTACACGTAAGTGGGTAGGTTATGTGGCTGGTGGAGGAGAAGGCCTTCTTACTGCCGATGTAAGGTCAGATATCCCTGGAGAAGAGGTTTTTCATGCAGGAGGTCCAGTTGCGCCCAATTCGGGTGGAAGAGTCACTTGCCTTAACGGTCGAACAGGAGAACGGATCTGGACAAGGACGATAAATAACATTGGGGACACTTGCCAAATTCATATGGTTGACATGGATAACAATGGTGACCTTGAAATTGTTGTTCCCCTTCAGCAACCTGCGGGTTTGTACATTCTTCATGCGGAAAATGGCAATACAATGTTTTCCGTTACTAATGTTGGAGGAGGCAGGATTGATTCTAGCCCAGTTTCGGGAGATGTTGATAACGACGGGTACCCTGATTTATTCATCGGTATAATGGGTTATGAAGGAGTTGAACCTATAAACGGCAAAGTCATCCGTTATGAATGGAATCCTTCTACAAGTAGAGTGGTTGAACGTGACCGTGTGACTGTTTGGCATCCCTGTGCGGGCGGTCTATCCCTTTGTGACACAGATAATGATGGAAGAATCGAGTTGTATATGAACGAGCGAGATGTCTATTTTGGTGATGGCAGTTGGGGCAGGGGTATTGTTTCTTTTTGGGCTGACACTTTGGAGGTGCGTTGGCAGGTTTATCACTGGGGTGCTAGCAGTAACATACCGATGTTGGCTGACGTTAACAGAGATGGCATATTAGATGTTGTAACTACTGATTTGAGCAGAAGTGTCTGCGTTTTGAATTCCTCTAATGGTCGTCCTCTAACGAATTATGCTGGCACCGTTCTTATGGGTTCACACAGCGAGAGGCGTAACCATTATCAATCGTCGATTTTTGATTTTGACGGTGATGGCAATCTAGAGATAGTTAGCGGTGACGGGTTTGAGTCACGCTATGATTTTGTTACTGTTTTTGACTTGTGGTCTTGGACCTTGGATGCAAAGATTGACACAACCATAGCTGGTGGGCGCTCTTGGAAGGGACCCACTTTTGGTGAAGTAACTGGCGATGGGCAGATGGATATGGTAGTTGTGACTTTTGACCACATTAACAATGGCAACGCGGGTACGCTTCAAGTATATAATCGCAACTATGAGCTAGTGTATTTGAATGCTGGTTTGCGTCATCGCGCTATTGATGCTGTCGTTCAAGATTTGGATAAGAATGATGGTGGCTTAAACGAGATTCTTGTTTTAACTCAGGGAGGAGTCATATACTGTTTTGAAACCCCTGGAAGGGCATCAGTTCCTCGCGCTAGAAGTGAGGTTCAGTTTTATAGTGAAAGGCGAAACGGTGTTTCAGAGTATATTGCTTATGAGCGACCAGTCACTTCTCCTCCGCCTGTTGATCCTCCATCTCCTGTTAATAGTGCACCCACACAAAATCAGCCTTCTCTTAGTGGAAGTACAACTTTGGATAATCTTGTTGTTACTCCCCAAGGAACCTACGATGCGGATGGCGATGAAGTCATAAACATTTATAATTGGCAGAAAAATGGCGTTTCCCTAGCTAACCTTAACCTTCCATTTGAAACAAGGACTGACCCTCAGGATGAGTATAGCGCGTTGGCTAAGACTAAAGATTATGCCTTTGGCGTTCTTGGGTCTATTTTTGGCGCGTCTTGGACGCCTAACGGAAAGGTTGGTGGAGCCTACTCTTTTGACGGAAACGATTTCATAAGAGTTGAGGAGTCAAATAACAGGTATGATGGTGGAGGTTCTTGGAGTGAGATGTCTTTGGAGTGTTGGGTTAAAGCGACATCGACGACAAGTACTGAACGGTTGATTGTGAAAACTGACCGCTATGATAGAGACACATCTTACAGGCTTGATTACCGTAACACAGGTAATCGTTTAGAGTTCACTTGGATTATAGGAACTAGCTCTAGTACTTACACGTTGGGTCCGTATTATGTTACGTCTGGCATTAATAATTGGCATCATGTTTTCTGTAGTTACAGGTCAGGCGTTGGTCTGAGGCTTTACGTGGATGGAGTGCAGGTCAGCAGTTTGTTAGGTGCAAGTTACAGTGGCAATATTAGGAATACTAATGGTCCTTTCGAGATTGCTTTTGGTTCAGGCAGAGACTTTCTTGGGTTAGTAGATGAGGTGAGGCTTTATCCCTTCGCGGTTTCAGCTTCTATGGTGGCTCAAAGGTATGCCGACACTAAGGATGGTCTCAGTGGCAGTAGCACTATAAATAGCGCCGATACTGCGGTTGGAGAGCAATGGCGTTGCCAAGTTACTCCCAACGATGGAAAAGTTGATGGTGCTACGGCAAACACTGTGACGCGAACAATAGTTTCTGGCACTGGCTATTCACTTACCGTTAATACTGTTGGCTCTGGTTCAGTGACTAAAAATCCTGACGCATCGTCGTATGCTTCTGGGGCAGTCGTTACTCTTACTGCGGTTCCTGCTTTAGGTTGGAGCTTTACTGGTTGGAGTGGAGATTTAACAGGGAATGCCAATCCAGCAACCATTATAATGAGTAGCAGTAAAGTGGTGACTGCTATCTTTACTGAAAACCCTCCATCTGAGTATTCTTTGAGCATTAACACTGTTGGAAGTGGCTCAGTGGCTAAGAGTCCAAGCCAAGTATCCTACACTTCTGGAACTGTGGTAACCTTAACTGCTATACCAGCAGTTGACTGGAGCTTTAGCGGTTGGGGCGGCGCACTTTCTGGAACAAGTAATCCTGCGACCGTAATTATGGATAGTAACAAAGCTGTAACCGCAACCTTTACACAAACGCCAAGCGAGCACCTGTTCAAAGACGACTTTGAAACGGGCAGCTTAGCCTTATGGGATGGAGCAGACGGAGGAACCACTATATCAACGGCTAGTCCCTACCAAGGTGCGTATCACTTAACCTGTAGTCTCACGTCTGGTGCAAACAATGGCTGGCGGGGAGTCTACAAGCACATCGCACCGACAAACCCAATACATCTTAACGCCTATGTCCGATTTAATGCTCCGCCAAACACTGATAACGAGGACCAATGGGTACTGGCTTTTACACAAAACACAGCTGCAAACGCACTAGCTTACGCGGGAATTCGCCAAGAAAGTGGAACATTGTACTGGGCAATCTGGTATTATTCAGGAACAGGGCTCACCTATCAAGTATCCAGTGCGGTTTACACTTCAGGCTGGCACAATTTGGAGTTATCACTTTTCCGTGGAACAGCAAATAATGGCTGGGTTGAATTCTACGTTGATGGGAATTTAGTTTGTTCTGCCAGCAATCTAGATAACGACGCTAGAGCGCTTAACTATGCACGTGTAGGCTTTAGTTATTCTGATGCGCCCTCAAGTTCATCATCAACCATCTACATTGACAACGTAGTAATCGATGATGGCACCTCGATGATACCGCCTGTAACTCAATACACTCTTTCAGTTCATACAGTTGGGGGCGGTTCAGTGACTAAAATTCCTCCTCAAACTCTGTATGATTCAGGCTCAATAGTGACCTTGACAGCGGTACCTAACGACGGTTACCAGTTTGTTGGTTGGAGCGGAGATTTGACAGGCTCAATTAATCCGGCAACTTTGACTATGAATGCCGACAAATCTGTTACAGCAACTTTTGTGCAGCTTCCAAATGACCACTTTCTAGAGGATAATTTTGAATCTGGTAACTTGGCACTTTGGGATGGTCAAGAATCTGACGTCTCTGTATCAACGGTTAATCCGCATCAAGGAGTTTACCATTTGACCTGCAGTTTAGCTTCGGGTGTTAATAATCGCTGGAGCGGTGTATACAAGAGCATTTCTACAACAAACCCCGTTTACCTGAGTGCTTATGTGCAGTTTAATGCTCCTCCAAACACTGATTCTGAAGACCAGTGGGTTTTAAGTTTTAATCAGTATTCGTCGGCTGATGCGTTAGCTTATGCTGGAGTTCGTCAGGTAGGCGGAACATTGTACTGGACAATATGGTATATTTCATCTGGAACTACTCTTACCCATCAAGTTTCAAGTTCAGTCTACACGCCTGACTGGCATAACTTGCGGCTTGGAGTTTATCGGGGAACGGCAAATGATGGTTGGGTAGAATTTTATGTTGATGAGGCATTGGTTTGCTCTGCATACAACCTAGACAACGATGCTAGAGCACTAAACTTTGCGCGTGTTGGATTTAGCTATTCTGATGCTTCCTCAAACACTGCTTCAACGGTTTATATTGACGAAGTAAAAATCGACACCTAAAAACCGAGGCAAGCATGACCACAGCGACCAACGCTTAATTTTTTATACTGCGTTTTATTTCTAATTAATGGAGGATTTTTTTATGGTACGTAACGTTCAAATTTTAGTCTATCCTGTAAAGGATGTAGCAAAAGCTAAAGCATTTTTTGGAAAGTTTCTAGACACAGAACCCTACGTCGACGGCGACGGTTATGTAGGTTACAAGGTTGGGGATTTTGAAGTTGGTTTAGACCCTAACTCCAATTTGGGACCTATTGCTTACGTTGACGTTGAGGATATTAGAAGTACTCTGCAAGCGATGGCTGCGGCTGGGGCTGAGGTTGTCCAAGACGTTGTAGAAGTTGGCGGAGGCTTGTTGATTGCGCAGGTTAAAGACGCTGACGGGAATGTTGTTGGGTTTAGACAAGAAACCCAAAAGTAGTTGCTAACCAAAAACTGTCAACTCAATTCGCCAAACCAAAAAAACTCATCTTTTCTAGCAAACTTTTTTGCTTCAAAATCTAAGAGTAGACTCTAAAAACCGCTAATCAGCCAAAATTCAGTGCTTTATAGGGGACAGGGTCTATTGTGATGGCAACAGTTTCGCTTTTCAACATTGCTTTATATAAGGGAGGGGAGGTCTGCTCTGAGAGACCTCGCTTTTAGCTGGCAGGTCAACATGAAATTCTTTGGCGGCAACTGCATAAGCAAACAGTGAAAAGCTCAGCAGGCAATCAACTCTGCAGGCAATCCTTCAGCAAACGTGCCACTCTACAAAGCCTGCCCTGACACTTGACTAGACTATATATAAGGGGGGTTAGAGAAAAAATCGCAGCTAGCGCAGCTAATTCTAAATTTTATTCTCAACCCCTTCAGCTGAACAGTGACGCCAAAGCGCTTGTGACCCTACCAAAACCGCCTGCAATCCACGCTAATTTCAAGAGCGGAAAATTTTTTTATTTGTGCAAGAAAAAAGCGGTTTACCCAGGTTTTCAGCGGCAAACCATAGCGTTCAAGCATCATTTCTGCGCAGAATTTGCACTTAAACAGCAGGTGTTTTTTCACCCTAAATGTGCGATATGTTTTATAATGTCAACAAAGAAATGCGTTAGGTAATTGGAGGGGGAAAGATGAGTGCAAAATGGCGAAGAAGCACAAGAAGCCGTAAATGGCTAGAATTTAACGAGCCCGCAAAAAAAGCGGCGAAGGGTAAACCTAAATCCCTGCGAATGGAACCGTTAAAACCCAAGTCTACGCATTCCAACCAGAACTACCGCACCCCCAGAAGCTTTGGTAAGCGCAAATTTCAAGAGCCAAAGCCGCTTATCGACATTTTTCAAGAAAACAATTGGATAACAATCGTTGCAGAAATCGCAGGCTTTAATAAGGAAACCTTCAAGATTAATGTGAAAGATCAAAAAGTTACGCTGTCGGCAAAAGCAAAAGACCGCAGATACTATAAAAGTTTAAATCTGCCGAAAGTAGTCATTCCCAACGATATCCACACGACATTCAAGAACGGCGTACTTGAAATCAAACTAAAAAAAGCATAAACAAAGAAGCGGAAAAAAATGCCTCATAAACTTAGAAAAATACGTAAAACAAGAGGTTCCAGAACACAAGGTTACGGAAGAATCGGTCAACACCGAGACGCAGGCAGCAAAGGCAACCGCAAAGTCGGACGCCACAAGCACCTGTGGAGCAAAATCGTTACTACAGAACCTGACTACTTTGGAAAACACGGTTTCACCAGCCCGCAAAGCCTCAAACGCAAAGAAGCCACCATTAACCTGCAAAAGCTAGGTGAGCTTGCAGCAGCGCAAGAAGGCACTGTGAACTTGACAAGTTTAGGCTATACTAAACTGTTGGGCACAGGGAAAGTCAGCAAACCCATAACGGTGACGGTGGCTGTTTGCTCAAAAACTGCGCAGGAAAAAATTGCGAATGCAGGCGGAAAAGTAATCACTGCCTCCCAAGAGAACGGAGAGTAAAGCTAGCACATGGCCGGAAGATTCCTCAGCTTATTTAAGCCAATTGGTAGAATATTGCCGGAGATTAAGAAGCCTCAGCGTAAGGTTTCTTTTAATGAGAAGATCTTCTGGACTGCTCTTGTTCTTGTTGTTTTCTTAGTGATGACTGAGATTCCGCTTTATGGGATTGCGTCGAGTTCTACTGATCAGTTTGGTCAGTTGCGTGTTATT
>Ga0123335_1006196_pt1 | contig 14076 bp, 8 predicted proteins | sample BiotimSIPDNA_2_FD_89707 | JGI IMG/M metagenome (GOLD analysis project Ga0123335, IMG submission 89707) | Anaerobic biogas reactor microbial communites from Washington, USA - Biogas_R2 time_0 SIP DNA | ecosystem: Engineered > Bioreactor > Anaerobic > Unclassified | place: Washington, USA... | reverse complement strand
GGTTTGGATCGTGCCGTCGGCCAGTTCGATTTCCAATTGAGCGAACAGCCGCGGTTCGCGTCCGTAATGGAAGTGGTTTTGCCCGCCGCCGACCACTCCGGCGTACCAACCGGCCGCCAGCAGGCCGCCGATGGCGTTCGGCCCGTCGGCGCGGACCAAATCGGTCACGTCATACGTGTTGTAGTAGACGCGAGTGTTGTAGTCGGTCCAATCGGGCGTGAAATAATCGTTTCCGACCGGCTTACCATTGATGAACAGGCGGTAATTGCCCAGCGCGCTGCCGTAGACGGTGGCGCGGCGGATCGGCCCCTTTACGTCGAACTCCTTGCGGAGCATCGAGCATGGGAGCACATGGAACCGCCCCTCGGCGGCCACGAAGAACCAAGGGCGGCCGCCCATGCCGGTAACTTTCATGGCGTCGGACCACCGCGAGTCGTCATAACCCGGCATCTTCCAACCGGGCGACGACTCCCGAGACGCCTTCCAGGTCGGGTCGGTGGAAATATCGAGCGGGTCGCCCCGCTCGAACTCGATTTCCAGTTTGGCGACCAGGCCGGCGGCGGGTTGGGTCGTGTTTGCGGCCGCCACGGCCAGGCAGTTGATGCCCGCCGCCAAATGCCCGGCAAGATCGAACATTTTTGGTTCCTGCCAGTTATCGCCTGCACCGATCGGTTGGCCGTTGACGAAGAGTTCGTATTTGTCGTCGGCGGCGATGGAGATTCTCGCGCGGCTGATTTTTCGACCGTTGGGTATGTCGATTTCCTTGCGGAAGAAGCGTTCGCCCAGCGACGCGGCTGCGCGCATATCGACTCCTTCATTGTCGAGCCAAATCCAGGTGCAGCGTTCGAACATCGGCGGCAGCGGCTCCGTGCCCGGATAGGTCGGAACGCCGTCGTCGCCGATCCATTTCGCCTTGACGTCTTCCGGTTGGAGCAACCCCATCGTCCATAGTGCGGGCTTGCTGTATTCCGTCGGCTTGCCGTCGGCGTCCCAGAGCCGCACTTTCCAGTGGCAGCGCGCGCGCGACGCGAGCGGCTTTCCGGCGTATTCGACATGCGCGGTCCGATCGGATTCTACCCGCCCGCTGTCCCAAAGATCGCCTTCTCCGGCGGCTAATTTTTCCGGCGTGCTGGCAACGATGATTTGATAGGCCGTCTGCTTGGCCCCGCGGCGCGAATCGTGCATTTCCCAGGAAAGACGCGGCTGAAGTACGTCGATTCCCAGCGGTTCTGCGCGGAATTCGCAACGGGGGTATTCGGCCGCGGCGGGGCTCTCCGCCGCACGCGATGGTATTGTCAGGGGCAATATCGATAAAATTAAAGCTGACGCGGCTATCCGCATTGTATGTGCTCCGAGAATAAATGTGCCAAATGGATGTAAAAACTCTCTTGCTTTCTTGCAGAGCGCTTTGTGTGAATGGACGCCGCTGCCGCCTTGTCCGGCTGTGCCGGAAACACGAACGGACGGCATCCGCCATTAGCGAGCGACTAATGCCGCCCCGTCGATGTCGTTTTCATCGTCTTCGTCGAGATAACCATCGTCGTTATCTTCATCCCATAACGACTCGTCGTCAAGCGACTCATCGTCTTCTTTTTCTTCCACGACCTGAATCTTAGCGGCGCTTCGCTGCTTGGATTTCGGCTTGCTCTGTTTCGCAGGTGTTTTGCGGCGCGGAGGGGCGGGCCGCTTTTCCTGCTTCGGTTTCACTTCGGTCTTGTCGGCATCGAGCGTGATTAGTTGTCCCGGTTCGGAATTATCGGATAATAATCCGACGGCGGTTTTCAACGACTTGAACAGTTTATAGATGTGTTCGTGGCAGGTGAAGACGAGCATTTGATGCCCGGCGTCGGCGAAATCGCGGAGCACGGCGACAGCGGCCTTCGCCCGATCGTCGTCGAAATTCACCAGCACGTCGTCCAGCACTAGCGGCAGCGGGGCGCCGCGTCGTGCGTAAGCACTGGCCAACGCCAACCGCAATGCAAGGAACAACTGTTCGCGGGTACCCCGGCTGAGCGATTCGACGGACATGGCGCGCCCTTCGGCGTCGTCGATGCGCAAGGAACTTTCTCCCAAGGGGGTCCAAACGCGGCGATAGCGCCCGCCGGTAAGCCGTTCCAGATAGCCCGACGCTTCGCGCAACGTTTCCGGCTGGCGGTCTTGCTCGTATGTTTTGCGGATGGCGGCCAACACGCGGCAGGCGACGGCCTGCGTCCGCCAGCGGTGGACGGCCTCGCGGAGCCTTGTTTCCAACACGGCCAGATCGAGCCGTTTTTCGGCCAATCGGCGGTCGCCGGCGAGGGTATCGATCTGTTCGCGCAGGCGGCCGCGATGTTCCAGCAGCCCGCCAAGCTTTTCACGAATTGCCGCCGCACGTTGCCGGGTTTCTGCACGGCGTTGTTCCAGCGCGGCGGACTGATCGTCGTCGAGTTGTCGGGCGACGGCTTCCGGCGAACACCGCGAGGCGAGCGCCGCTTCGATTTCCCGGTCGATGGCGTCCCGTTGATCGCGGAGCGATACTTGCCGTTCGTATTCCAACGCGCGGCGGCGGAATTCTTCCTCGGATTTGACGCCGGATTCAATGAGCAACTGGCGGCGGCGATGTTTCAGCCTTCCGATCGATTCCTCGTATCCGGCCACCGCGTTTCTTATGCGGCGCGATTGGCGGCGAATGGCTTCGCGCCGGGCGACGGTCGTTTGCTGTCTGGAGGCCGCATCGGCGAGCGAGCGGAGCGTTTCGAGCGGATTGAAAACCTGGGAATTGAAAGCCTGTGGATTGAAAACCTGCTGGTTGACGGTCTGTTGAAAAAGGGCGCCGCTGCCGGCTTGCCCAGCAGTGCTGGTCATATCGCCTGGAGATACAGTGCTGGACCATCCGGCGGTGGCCCCGGGCAACAAGCCGGCGTCGGCGGCAAGCTGGGAGACGCGAACGCCCAGCGATTCAAATTCACGCCGGCGGCAGGTGAGTTCCTCGCGCCGCTCGGTCAGCCGGCGCTTCATATCGGCGATGCGGCCGCCGTTCCGGGCGAGTTGCGACAACTGCTTGGGAAGCACGTCGTCCGGCAGACCGGCCGCGTTTAGCGCTTGTCTCCAGCGGCGTTTTGTCGCTCTTGCCGCCTCGCGCGCCGCGTCTACCAGTTGTTCGGCCGCCTCGGCCTCGGTGCGCGCCGCGTCGCGCCGCGCCGCCAGCGGGTTAAGTTCCTTCAGCGCGGCCAACTCTCGCTCGGCCGCTCGCAGTCCGCTCGACGAGCGATCGTCGCCGTTCGAACGCGCCGTAAACGAATCGCGTTCTTTTTCTGCTTCGGCGATTTGACTTTTTGTCTGTTCAATTTCGATGCGGCAAGACTCCAATTGCCGAAGATTCAAGCGTTCGAGCATCACCTTGGCGAAAACGGCGGCGGCGCAGCCGACCCCGCCAAGGATTGCCAACGTCAAGCCGGTCGTTCCAACAAACGATTCCGGCATGAACAAGCCGGTCAGGAGCAGGACCGCGCCGAGTACGAAGAACGCGCCGAGTCCGAACACTAGCCAGCCCGGCAGCAACTGACGATCGACGAGCGTACGTCGCCGTTCTTCCAACTCGGCGAGATATTCATTATATCGGTCGATCTGTTCGTCGATTTGCGACCGCCGACGCACAAGCTGGACGGCGTCGTCGGCGCGTTTCATGGCGGCGGATAAATCGTGTTCGCCACGGGCGGTCAGCGCGGATTGCAGTTCGCGGGATAATGATTCCGCGGCTGCGCGGGCGTTTTCCGCCTGACGTTTTGCATCGTTCAGCCGGTTGCGAGCCTCCTGCATTTCACCCGCCGGGGCGCGCAGCGACCGGATTGCGTCCGAAGATTGTATGATGGCCGCATCGTAATTTCCCGATAGTCCCAACCTACCGGCCTCGGCGGCCAATTGCGCGTCGAGCCGGCCGATCTCCGTTTCCAACTCGCCGACTTCAGTTTGCAAGCGGGCGATCCACGGCTCCTGTTCGACGACGGCCTCGATGCGCGGGGTTTGACGCCGCAGCAAGTCGTTGATCTTCAACGATCGGAACTCGCGCCGCAGCTCCTCGCGCCGTCGGGAGAGACGCTCCATCCGCTTGCGGCGCTGTTCGATCCGCGAGTTGAGCGAGTCGAGCCGTTCGACGGCGTTGGTCGGCATATCCGGGCGACGTCCCAGCGCGTCGAGTTGTTCGTCGAGTTCCGCCCGCCGCAGCCAACGGTTGCGGACGGCGGCGGCGAGGTCCATCACCTCGACTTGGTGTTCGACCCGATTCGCTTCCTCTTCAAGCCGCGCGACTTCGGAGTCGATGGTTGCGTATTCGGCGGCGATCCGGGCGTAGCGATTGTTGAGCGAGGCGAGGTCGTCGATTTCGGCCAGCATTTTCGCCCGGTCGGCCAGCAATTGCAGCACCAGGCAATGCCCGCCGCCGGCGTCGATAAGACGGTTGCGCGACGCTTCCAGTTCCTTCAGCACCTCGACCAGCGACACCCGATCCATACCGACCGTGAGGTTGTAGAGCATTTCCGCGGCGTCCGTGTCGCTGAGCGTATTCAACTCTTGTATCTCGCGAAGGCCGACGGCGAAGACATTGTTGAAGACCTTCTCATCGACGTTCGAAAGCAGAACCTTCAGAAAATGCTCGCCTTGGCGGACGCCGTCCGGCGCGGTCAGGGTAAGTTGTTCGTCCGGCGCGCCGTTATTTTCGGTGTAAATGCGTTTGATCTGGAAACGGCCGTTGGGACTTGCCACGTCGATGGCTCCGCCGGGCAGCCCGCCGTGAAACGGAGGTAAGTATCGCCGTCGCTGCGGCGAATAGCCGTAGAACACCGAGCGGATGAACTGCAACAAGGTCGTCTTGCCCGCCTCGTTTGGACCGTGGATGACGTTGAGCGAATCGGCGAACCGCTCCACCTTTAGGTCGCTCCAAACGCCGTAACCTTCAATGTGTATATTGTTGATTTTCATGCGTTAGGTTCCTCTCCGGTCAACAGATCGGCGCCGAGCGCCGCCGCCTCGCAAAGCACTTTCCGGCGGGCCGCTTCGCTGGGAAAGGTGACGGCCGCGGCCAACTGGCCATCGCGGTCGCACGGGGCCAAATACTCTTCGAGCCTCAGCGGCTCGGCCCCGTTCATTTGAAACATGCGCACCGCGCGGAGGAAATCGCCGCGGATCGTCTCCTGTTCGTACCATTCCGGCGGCAGGGTATCGGGAGGCTCGACGTCCAAGGCCGTGCTCCAGGCGGCCGGTTTGCCCAGGCCGAAATCGCCGCGCAGCCGTTCGAGCAGATCGTTGGCCGATTTTCCGCGCCGCAACCGGTCGAGCAACGGCCCCTGGCCGGCAATCTTCCAGGAGATCAGCAGCACGACCGCGGGCATCGTTTCCCGCAACACTTGCATCCGCTCGCGCAGCCGGCCCTCCAACTCATCGAGCGAGGTCGATTGATCGAGCGTGATTCGCTCGCCGATCCAGCGTACCGAGTCGGTCGGGATCAAACTGGTGCGGGCTTGCCCTTGAGAATCGACTTGCACGAGCGTGCAGCCGTGAACTCCCGTCTCCTCGGGGCATCGGCCTTGAGTCGTCCCGCAATAGTGCACCAGGGCGTCGCCGCTCGGCGGCATGCTTCGATCGTGCCGCCCGCCCAAGGCCCAGTAGTTTATCCCCCTGGTTCGCAGCGCATCCGGCTCCATCTCGCCGTGGGCGACGGCGACAGTAAACAGCCCCGCCGGATCGGGAACGAAATCGTCCGGACGCCATTGTCGGTTGGCCTCGCAACTGATGCCGGCGACCCGGGCCAGCGGTACGGCATCGCGCTGAACGAGCACCCCCTCCGCGCGGCCGCGTGGAAAGAAGCGGACGTTTTGCGGGAGCTTAACGGCCGCCGGCCACGACTCGGGCGGGTCGATCATCGAGCCGGCCCAAAACACATCAATCCCCCGTTCCGCCAGTCGGACGAATTGTTCGCCGAGAAATATCGGTCCGCGCGGACCCATTTCGGACGCATTGAATATCCCTCCGGTGAGAACCAGGAAGTCGGCGTCCTCGGCCAAAGCGGCGTCGAACACGCACTTAGCGGCAAAAAACGGCGCTTCAAGAAAAACTTCCCTCAGATGGTCGGGGACTTCAGCCACGCCCATCAGCGGTCGTTCCAAGTGGAAATCGCCGGCATGAATGAAACGAAAGGGGCGACTCGACATGAAAGCCTCCGTGTGCGGATCGATGCTTGTGTAGATTACCGCGATATAGGCAAAATGATTCGACAACGGTTATTGGTAAACTCTAACGACTTAGAGGAATAGACATACGGGGTAATTTTACACGTGATTGGAAAATAGTGCTACGGCCATTTATGCGTCCAACGGGAAACATGGGGTATCTGGGTTGCGTGGGCAGCGCGTGCTAGGCCTTGACTGGCCCCACAGGGGGCCGTATACTGTGTCGCTTCGGAGGTTTAAATGAAAATGGAGGCTGGCTCCGCAGTCCCTGGTATCGTTACGTAAATAAAACCGCTACTGATTGCGGTACCTATCCCCGTTTTGATTCAGACGGCCTCTTTCCTCGACGAACACTTTGGCACCTACGAAGGGAACCTCTTCCCATGAAAAGCGAACGGCGGCACGAACTTCAGCACAACGCATTGGCCGACTGGTTGGAATCGACCGGCAAATCCATTCAGCCCTACCTGAACCATATCTTCTTGGTCGGTTTGATTGTTGTGATCGCGTTGTTGGGCTACACGTGGTGGTCGCGGACCTCGACCGCGGAGAAATCCGAGGCGTGGAACGAATACTATCTCGGCCTCGACACCAACGATCCGGAAGCGCTAAACAACGTGATCGAAAACTTCAAAAACACCACGGCGGCAAACATGGCTACCGCGTTGACCGGCGATTTTCGGTTGAACCGAGGCGGTTTTCAGATTTTCCAGAACAAGGCGACCGGGGAATTGGAACTGACCAAAGCGATGCGTTCCTACGAATCGACCTTGCGCGGGGCAAAGAATCCGATGTTGCTTGCCCGCGCGACATTCGGACTCGGCCGCGCCAATGAATCGAAGTGCGAATTGGACGAGGCCGAACGTTTCTACCGCGAGGTCGTGGCCAACTGGCCCGACAGCGCATACGCGCTGATGGCCCGCGAGAGATTGGACGATCTTGAGCGGCTGGAAACGAAGAAGTTTTACGACGATTTTCGCAGCAATTTCGACGCTGATTCCAAGTTTTCGGAAGAGCTTGACGTTCCGGCCCAAGCACCAGCGTTCGATCCGCGCAACGTGCCGGAAGAAATGCCCGCCGATCTGCCCGATCTCCCCGATCGCGATGCGAAAGATTCCGCGACGGACGAATCCAAGAATTAAACCGTGCGCCGCCGCGCGCCGCCCGGCGACCGGTGGGTCGGCGACGGGAGCCGCTTCTTACAAACATGACGCTTTCCGAGCAGCCGGTTGAGCTTACCGTCGGCGAGGCCGAAGCCGGCCATCGCCTCGACTCCTTTTTGGCGAGCCATTTTACCGATTACAGCAGAGTGCATCTGCGGCGCGTGATCTCGGCGGGCGGAGTGAAGGTTGACGGCCGTGGCGGAAAACCCGCCTATCGGCTCAAGCTGGGGCAATCGGTCGCGGTTGCTCTGCCGGAAATCCCCCGCGAGGCTCCGCGGCCCGAAAACATCCCTTTGGATGTCATCTACGAAGACAAACGCCTGGCCGTGATTAACAAGCCGCCGGGAATGGTCGTCCATCCGGCGCGGGGACACTGGTCGGGCACGCTGGCCTCGGCCTTGCAGTTCCGCTACGGAACGACCCTTAGCGCCGCGGGGGGAATCAGCCGGCCGGGAATCGTGCATCGGCTCGACCGGGACACCAGCGGGGCAATACTGATCGCCCGAGACGACCGGACCCACGCGCTGCTCTCCCGCCAGTTCGCCGACCGACTGATCGAGAAGGAGTATTTCGCGTTGGTGTGCGGCCGTCCGTCGCGCGACCGCGATCTGATCGACTGCCCAATCGGTTTTCATCCCCGCGTCCGCGAGAAGATGGCGATTCGCCGCGACCATCCCGAGAGCCGTCCCGCCCAGACGTTCTACGAGGTGTTGGAGCGGTTCGATGGATTCGCGGCGGTTCGCGCGCTGCCGAAGACCGGGCGGACGCACCAAATCCGCGTGCATCTGAATCACGCCGGATTTCCGGTGCTTTGCGACCGACAATATGGCGGGCGAAGGCGAATTACCAGGGGAGAAATCCGCCGCGATCCAAACGACGCAACGGTACTGCTGGAACGGCAGGCACTACACGCGCGGCGGTTGCGGTTCACTCATCCCGACACCGGCGAGCCGATCGAGGTCGAGGCCCCGCTGCCGTCCGACATCGCGGCGGTTTTGGAAGAATTGCGGGCGCATCGCGGGAAGTCTTAAAACTTGGTTTGAAATCGGACATCCGTATTTAGCCTCGGATGTATACACCGTTGACGGCAGGCATCCCCCCCCGGCCCACCGTGTGTTCACGGCGGTCTATTGATAGTCAGCTTGATAACGTCGGCGAATCGAAGCGCCCCGCGACTGCGCTCGTGGGGAATTGCGGCGTTTTTCACTTGGCGATTTCCTCGGGCTTCAACTCGCGGAGCCGAATGTTTCGCACCGCCCCTTTGGTAAGCCAAGTGCAGATGCCCAAGGGCCGGCAGAGATCGACTTCGTCGCGGATGCCGAACTTGTGCCCAGCGCGAGGCTGTTTGACCACCGGGTCGTCGTTGATCCAAGCCTCGATCGCCTGGTCGGTCACGCGGATGCGGATACGATACCACTTTTTGTCGTCGAAGTCGTAGGTCGTGGTGGTTTGGTTTTCCGAAGCGTCCAACCGATCGATGCTCGACAGACCGACGAGGATGCCGCCCCAACCGCCGACGACCAGCGAGCAATGCTCGTCTCCGACGGGAAAGGTGGTGGTACAGAAGAAATCGCAGCCGTCGAGCCTCATGCCTTCGAGGGTGAGTTCGTAGTTGTTTTTCGGCGGCGTTCCCTTCCAAGTAATGCCGGTCATCATGGCGCCCATTTCCATGACGATCGCACCGTCGCTGACGTGTACTTTGCCTTCGCCGCCGAATTGCGGTGTCTTCCAGCCTTCGAGGGTCTTGCCGTCGAAAAGGCTCTTCCAATCGGCCGCGGGTTGTTTATCTTCGGCGTTGGCTGCCGGCGGCGACTCTTGGCCGACGATTGCGTCGGACCGCATCGAAAGCAGCGCCGCGCCTGCGGCCATTAGCGCCAAACCGGCGAGCATCCAAGGGCGAGAGTAATTCATGGCGTTTGTTCCGTCAGGTTAATCGGGCAGCGGTTTTCCCTTGGTCTCGGGACCGAACCAAATCGCAACCATGCCGATGAAATAGACCAAGATGATAATTGTACAAGCTTTGGCGTAATCGCCGTTGGAGGCGGAAAGCAACATGCCGGTAACAATTGCGCCGGCGGCGGTCAGTATTCTGCCAAAGTTGAAGGCGACTCCTTGCCCCGTCGCCCGCACGCGAGTTGGGAACAATTCCGGCAAATACAGCGGAGCCCAGCCGTAGAAGGCGGCCGAGACCGTGCCCGCCAACCCCACGATTATGATAAATTGGAGATTGAACGAATCGAGCATGGTGTACAGATATCCGCATATTACAAGCGAAAGAACACACAACAGAAAATACGCCGGCCGGCGACCCAAACGATGGCCGAGCATGGAGCCGAAGAAGCATCCAATAATGGCGCCGATGGAGATCATCAGTTGCGCCCATCCCTTTGCGGTCGCGGATTCCATCTGCACGCTCTTCCATTGTTCTTCGGTCAGCGAATTTTTCATGATTTCGCTTTTCCCGTCGAACGTCGTGGCGGCATCGATTTGCTGCTTATGCTCGACGGACAAGTGCTGTTGGGCAACCTCCATTTGCCGGATTTGCTCGGTCCACAGCGGCGTCCATCCGGAGACGGCGGCCCAGGTGGCGATCAGCGGAACCGAAGAAAACACGATGCCAAGAAGGGTCTTTTTCAAGAGCGGGGGCGTAAACACCTCGCGCAACGGCTTGCTGCGATGATCGCTGACCGATGCCTTCCATCGCTGTGATTCGGGAACGAAGAAAATGATCAGCAGGGCCAACACGCCCGGCAACGCCCCGGCCAACATCATATACCGCCAGGTGTCGAGCGTAACCGGAAATATTCCTCCGACGATGGAGATAAGCAGGAAGCCGAAATTGGCTGCCGCGCCGATTATGCCGGCGAGTTTTGGCCGATGTCGCTCGGGCCAGCATTCCATGACCAGCGCCACGGCCAGGGCCCATTGACCGCCCATGCCCAACGCGGCGATAAAACGGAAAATGAACAGTTGTGTAGGAGTGGCAACAAAGTAGCACACTCCGGTAAACAGAGAATAAACCAGGATGCTCAAGGCCATGCCGCGGACCCGACCGAGCTTGTCGCCGATCCATCCGAAGAGCAAACCGCCAAAGGCGGCGCCGAGCATGAAAGCGGCAACCAATCGGCCGTTCCAGAGGCCGACTTGCGCATCGCCGCTCACGCCGAGCAGGTCTTGCAAGGCGGGCCGGGCGATCAGCGGAAACAGCCCCATCTCCACCCCGTCGAACATCCATCCCAAAAACGCCGCCGCCAATACGAGCCATTGCCCCGAGTTCAATTTATTTTCTTCGGTCATGATTGTTTTCTCTTCTTGTGCACTACCCCAGTAATGAGTGCGGCGGACTCGCTTGCGATGAGAATGTTGCACCCACAAAAATTCTTTGTTAGCCAACCAGTATAGGTGACAGGCAAAAGAGTGGCAACAGGTGAGGCGCTCGAACAACAAGAGGAAAAACGGCAAACTCGCATGGCGACAACGTGCATTTTCTCAACTTACAAGCCGTGGCCGTTCTGTTCAATCCAATTTACCCGCACGGGCTATCGGCGGGAAAATAAAGTGGGGGGTGTAATGACCACATCCCCGCCATCCGCGGATAGAGACGTTTTTGCTCAATCTTGCGCTAAGCAGATATTAGTGAAGAATGCTTGCCGTCCTATATTACCTAGGTTTACATTGTGGATGAAAAAACAGCTTTCGTTGCGAACCGACCTTGACCCGGCGTTTAGGCGTTGGTATTGAACCGATTCTTATCGGTCTCTTTTTGTACAATCCCCCCCCTCTCGTACAACAACAAGGGGAACAGAGGTGAAAACGGCAACGATAATATGCAGTGCGATGGCCGCCATTATATTGACTGGGCCATCCTCGGCGACGGCCCAACGAGTGCGGTTTGTCTCGCCGGTCGAACAGACGGCCCAATACCAGTCGGGCGCATACGGCAATTCAACTCCCGCTCCGCCCGCCGGTGGGACGCCGGGGACTGGCTACGGCGCAGCGCCTCCGACGTATTCGCCGGGGCCTTCGGCCTATACGCCATATACGCCCGCGCCGTCGGCCGCGCCGAATACATTGCCCGCCTCGCCGACCGCTCCATCGTTGCTCACGTCGCCGGGCGCGCCGCCCGCTCCAACATATTCGCCCAACGCGGCGGGCGGCGGAGTGGCGCCCCCCTATGCTCCCCAGCCCGGAACAGTAGCGGCGCCGTCGGGCGTTCCCGGCGGCGCGATTCAACCGCCGCCGACCAACTGGGATCCCTACGCCGCGCCTTGCGGAACGCCTAGCGCGTTGCTGCCGAACGATCCCTACTTCCAGTCGTCGCCGAATATAAGCATGGCGACGATGCAAAAGTTCATTCAGCACGTCGATCTCGACTATCACTGGTTCGCCGGCCACGGCGATCACGAGCTTGGCATCAACGACATGGGAATCAGCGTAACCTGCGCTTTCCCGATGTTTTTCAATACGAACACGCCGCTGCTGGTCACGCCGGGTTTTTATGTGCATCTTTGGGACGGTCCGGTTTCGTATCCGCAGCTTGTGCCGGAGGACCCTTGGCCGGCCGACCTGCCGCCGCGAACCTACGACGCCTATATCGACGCGGCCTGGAACCCGCAGGTGACGCCGTGGTTCGGAGCAGAGTTGAACTTCCGCATCGGCATCTATAGCGATTTTAACCGCGTCACCAGCGACAGCATGCGTTTCATGGGCAAGGGAATGGCGGTGCTGAACTTCTCGCCAAACGTAAGGATCAAGGCGGGGGCTTGGTATCTCGACCGCAACCAGGTGAAAATTCTACCCGCCGGCGGCATCTGCTGGACGCCAAACCCCGATGTCTACTTCGACATCCTCTTCCCAAATCCCGAAGTCGGCAAGCGGTTGACCACTTGGGGAAACACCGACTGGTGGCTCTACTTCGCCGGCGATTACGGCGGCGGCACCTGGACCATCAAACGCAACAGCGGTCTCGGCATCCCCACCGACGGCACCTACGACCGCTTCGACTACAACGACATCCGCATATCCTTGGGCTTGCGGTTCGAGACCCTGCGAAAGTTCAACGGCAATTTCGAGATCGGCTTCGCCTGCTCCCGCGAACTGATCTACAGAAACAATCTCCCGAAGGGCTTCTATCCGCACAACACCGTGTTCATCGGCGGCGGGGTGTCGTATTAATGAATGATGAATACCTGGTTCCCAAGCTTCGCTTGGGAACGAGGATAAAAAATGTTGATTGATGAATCATGGTTAATACCCGCTCCCTGCCGTGCTCGTTCATCTTTCTACATTTGTCGTTCATCATTCTGCATTCATCATTCTGCATTACTCCGATAATTTCCGCCGCGGAGGTCGTTCGGCTGCCGGCGGTCGCGCCGCTGGAAACAGGCTCGCCGGGCCGGCTGGTTTCGCATCCCGATTCCTCGACCGAAATACTACAAGCCACGGCCGCGTCGGGCGTTGCGGCGGCGGCCGAGGACGAGCCGCAACTTCCGCCCGGTGCTCGCAACGGCGTGTTTCAGAAAATACTCTTCGACGCGACTTGGCTCGCTCACGGCGGCTGGGACGGGTTTGGCATGACCGACTTGCAGTTGAAGTCGGTTTTCGCCCTGCCGTGCCCGACAATCGATTCGCCGCTGCTGATAACGCCCGGCTTCGCGGTGCATTACCTCGATGGACCGAATCGCGCCGATCTGCCGCCCCGGCTGCACGAAGGCTACGTCCAGTTCCGCTGGCTTACGCAGGCAACGCCGACGCTCGGCATCGATCTGGCCGTAACGCCCGGCGTGTATAGCGATTTTCTCCAGGAAGACCCCGAGTCGTTCCGCATTACCGGCCATGCGGCGACGGCCTGGACTTGGACCGAGCGGGCGAAGATCGTGTTGGGTGCGGCCTATCTCGACCGCCCCGACGCCGTGTCCATCCCTATCGGCGGGTTGATCTGGACGCCCAACGACGGCGTGAAGCGCGATCTGGTTTTTCCGCATCCGAAAGTCTCGCGTCGAATACGTTGGGAAAGAAACTGCCCCCAATGCACCGAAGATTGGATTTATCTGGCGGGCGAGTTTGCCGGCGACGCCTGGGCGATACGACGCGCCGACGGCGACAACGATCAGGTCGTGCTGAGCGACTACCGCGTGATTCTCGGCGTGGAACGGAAGTCACTCGGCGGTCTGAGTTCCCGCGTCGAGGTCGGCTACGTCTTCAGCCGCCGCATCCGCTACACCAGCGGCACGCCCGAGTATTGGCCCACCGACACCGTCATGGTCCGCGGCGGATTGAGCTATTGAGAACAGTGCGTCGTGGTCTAAGCGTTCACAGGGGACTGTCCCGGTTTTCGGTAAGCGTTCACAGGGGGCTGTCCCGATTTTCGCGGTGAACCGCGAAAATGGGACTGCCCCCCTACGACGGCTCATCTACTTTTCAACCGCTAAATGCGCCCCCGCCCGAATCTGCACGAACGCGCAGACCGCGCAAAACGGCCCGCCGTCCAAGAAAAAGCCTATAAACAAAGGCTTTTCTGCACTATAATGACCGCGCAATTACTCCCGGGCCACCGCGCACTTAAACGACGAAAAAACGGCGTGAAATGTAAAGCTTCGTCCAACCCGTTTGCGTACGGAGTTGCCCAGAGGCGGGAACACCCCGAAGATGGGGAGGCTGAGTAAAGAGGATCGCCTGTCACAAGCCGATCCAGAGCAACGTTAGGACGT
>Ga0123335_1006194_pt1 | contig 14079 bp, 9 predicted proteins | sample BiotimSIPDNA_2_FD_89707 | JGI IMG/M metagenome (GOLD analysis project Ga0123335, IMG submission 89707) | Anaerobic biogas reactor microbial communites from Washington, USA - Biogas_R2 time_0 SIP DNA | ecosystem: Engineered > Bioreactor > Anaerobic > Unclassified | place: Washington, USA... | reverse complement strand
GAAACGCACCATGCACTACCGGTTGTGGTGCGTTTCACGCACCCTACAATTTTTTCACAGCCTCGGAGCATGGGAACAAGCGAAAACGCCCACCCCCGCGACCGCAGTCGCGGGGCGTTTCTCAAATTCTCTCGCCACTCGCCACTTGTCACTCGCCACTCGCCACTTGTCACTCGCCACTCGCCACTCAAAACTCTCCGCCGGGGATGATCTCTCCGCCGGCGATGGTGCCCAAGGCCCAATAGACCGGCATGTCGATCGTGTCGTTGATGAACGTCACGTGTCCATCGGCGAAGGCGAAGTGCGCGCCGCCGCTGTGAAAGCTGCCGAAGGGTGCGTCGTTCTCCTGGGCACCGGACATCGACGCAATTGTATGGTTGATCGGATGTTGTGTGCTTCGGGCGTTTCTGCCGGAGCAATGGGTGCGCGGTGCACAGGGAGGGTTGAGCGGTCCCTGACACGACCCGCCTGTCCACCAAGCCACGGGTCCGCCCGTGTTCGTGCCATATCCGGATCCAAGCCCCCACCAAGCCCTGTGAACGCTTTCGCCAATGGCGAACGTCGCCGAGCTGCCGTCGCTAATGTCTGCCATCCGTCGCCAGCGGTTGTAGGTGAACAGGCCGTTGGTCCAAACGTTTCCGTAGAATGTCGTCGTTTCGGCGGGCAAGGGGCCGCCGCCGACCACGGCAAAATATATGCGTTGATTCGGCCATTCGCTCGAACGGTCGTCGCTGGGGCACTGATAAAACCCCAGGCGTTGGCGCGCAATCGGGTCGCCGATGTCGTCGATCGTCGGGACGCCATAGGCCCACTGTGCCCATGAACTCCAGCCGCTGAAGGAGTTGTAGTCGAAAAAGCTCTCTGTGTTCGCGCTTTCGATGAAAGGCAGCAGCACGATATAGATCGGCGCACCCCGGCAGTTGTTTACGGAGTTGCACTGCGTCGGGAAGGTGATTGCTTCGAGTGCCGGGAAGCAGTTGTACTGCGAATGATAGTTGTGCAGGGCCAGCCCGAGTTGCTTTAGGTTGTTTTGGCACTGTACCCGCCGCGCTGCTTCGCGGGCCGCTTGCACCGCCGGCAGCAGCAGCGCGATTAGAATGCCGATGATCGTGATCACGACGAGCAACTCTACCAGCGTAAATGCGCGTGGGGAGCCGGGAAACGCCTCGCGAGCGCGGTTGCGGGGGTGGTCGTTTAGCCGCCGCGTTCCCGCGGCGTAGGCCGATTTTGGATGTCTGATGTCGGATGGTGGATTTGAACTCATGTGTCTATCCCTTATAACATTATCCTGGACGTCGGACGACGGAGCGACGGGCGCGCCGGGTGCGACGCGCCCGCCTTCCGCCTTCCGCCCTCCAACTTTCATAATGTTGGATCGGCTGCATAACCGCCAATCCAACGATGATAGAAAATATCTGCCCCACGTTCCTATTTTCGCCTCCGCCAGGCGTAGGCCAGCAGACCGAGCAGGCCGCAGACTGACAACGCCAGCGCGGACGGCTCGGGAATCGTATTTACCATACGGATGTCGTCGAGAAAGGCATTCTGCGTATAATTGTTATACACTTGCACGAAGGCAAAAAAGCTGCTCATCACAAACTCTCCGTTCCCGTTAGGCACCAGATACATGTCAAAGTTCTGAATCGTGCCGTCAAGGTGGAACTGATCCACGGTTTCGCCTTGAGTCAGGTTGCGGTAGTAGTAATCGAGCTTCCCAAACTTGGCCTCATGTCCTGGGGTTGTGTTATTTTTGGAAAAATCCATGACGATCTTCATTTCATACCATTCCGCCGGCGCAAGCACATCGCCGAAAGTGGGCGAGCCTACTAACGGATTTGAGCGAATCGAAGTCTGCGGTAAGTGAGTTGCATAATCCTTATAGTACAGACCGACCGCCGGCACCCTGTAGTTGTCGCTAACCGCAACTTCGGGGAAGCCCAGAATGATCGCGGCATTGCTGAATTGGTTGCCTCCCGCTCCTCTGGCGGAGTAAACCTTGAAGTAAAGCTCGACGGCGGTGTCGGCGCTGGTGAACGTAAAAGGCGCGGCGAATTTGTAATCCGAACCGGCGGTTGTAGTAGCTGTGGGTCCTGCAAGATGGGATCCCATGACCTGGGAGGTGTTGGCTCCAACACCCTCGCCGACTTGGGGATTAACGTAATGGGTTAGCCTCGGCTGTACCCATCTGTCTTGTTCCCATAGATTCCCGATAGCATAAGGCGGAGTCTCGAAATCAATCGAGAAGAGCGTCTCCGCCCTGGCGAACCCGACGCAGGCCAGCAACGCGACAACCGCAAACAAACGGACACAATGATTGGTTTTCATCACAAGTTCTCCAAATAAATCGTTCAACTAAGAAAAACACTCAACGATTGTGGGCGGACCATCTGCCCTAATTGCCTCCGCTCCGATTCCATTTTTATTTATTCATAAGCAAGTCCTCCCGTTCGGTTTTGGGAATGCTCAAAACGCACTGGAATCAAATCAATTCTTTTTCATAGGCGGGTTTCACGCTCCCTGCTAATCTTCCGGTTCGATCTGTTCCACGTCCAGCACGGGATCGCCAAAGACCACCCAGTCATACGAGGCCAGGCCGTTGTGGTCGGTGACGGCGAGCGTGAGGAAGCTGTCGTCCGGCTCTAGCTTGATATTCACCTCAATCGCTCCATTAATCGGGCGAAGCCCCTTTCTTTCTAACTTCAATCGTCCGTCGATGAACACCCAATAATCGGCTATGCCGTTCGGATTCTTGTCGGGCATGACGCGAGCAGCGTCGGCCATCCCGGCGATTGCGCGGAAACGGACCAAACGTGAACCCTCATGCAGTTGCCGCATTGCCGCAAGATCGAAAGTTATGCCGGAGTTGGCGTGCATGCAAAGTAGTCCGCGCATCTCGGGCATGAATTGCTCACCGCAATCTATCGCATATGCCCAATACCAGCGTTCCTTTCTCTGGTTGGAGGGGCTGACTTCAGCGGCGCGAGGCCAGATGCCGCCGATCGTCGTACCTGTGGTCTGACGAAAACCGTCGAAAACCGCGCCGCCGGAATTGATTTGCACTGCGTCTATTCTACTGTCGGGAATGAAAACGCCGTCGATCAACCGATTTCGAGTAACGAGATGATATTGGCAGTCACCGCTTCGTTGGTCAAACAAGAAGACAGGGTCTTCCATACCCGTGGAAGGGTCGATGCCGCGTTCGCGGCGTTTGCCGCGGCCATCGCCACCGGCCACTATGTCCAACAGGTCGAGCAGTTTCGGTGGTTCACGCAATCGTCGGGCGAATTGCGGGCGAGCCGCAGGGTGCGTGAAACGCACCATTGCGCCGGCGGCCGGTTCCTGGTGCGTTACATCCACCCTATCAACACACACCGACTGGCCGGCGACGAGCGTGACCGTTTGATCCGACTGGTCCCCCGCGACCGCAGTCGCGGGGCGTTTATCTGAATCACCAATTCCCGAATCACCAATCTCCGAATTGCCAATCACTGAATCCCCGAATCCCCGAATCCCCGCTTGTATCACCACCGTTCCCTCGAAGACATGCGACGTGGTATCGCCGTTAATGGCCACTTCCACCCCGAACTCCGTGCCCAGGTCGGTGACGACGGCCGTGGGGGTGCGGACGGTGAAGAGGGGAGAGTGGATTCGGCGATTTGGGGATTTAGACAATAGCCGGAGGCTAACAGCCTCCGGGGGTTGTGCCATCACTGTGTTGTTCCCGGAGGCTGTTAGCCTCCAGCTATTGTCACTCTCCACTCTGCGCTCTCCACACTCCACTTTCGCAACCAGTTTGCCCAACGAGAGATAGCCGCCGGCGGTGGAATCGACTTCATAGGAACAGGGGCCTTCGAGGATCACTTTCGCACCCGAGTCGTAGGTGATTTCCATTAGGCCGGATTTGAGTTTGTATGTGCGGCCGATCGCGACTCTGACGCCGATCGGCGCTATGTAATTAGGGTCGTCGGACCATTTCGCGCCGGCCATGCCGGTGACGCGGCCGACGAAGACCGGGGCCGGGCGGGCGTGTGGCGATTCTCCGGGGGCTGTTAGCCCTCGGCTATCGGCTGTTAGCCCCCGGCTATTGTCGTTGCTTGCAATGAAGTAACCGCGATCGGGGATTTTGTACACCCAAAACCCGAGCAGCAACAGGCACATGAACACCGTGGCGACCATGTACGAGAATACAAACCCGCCGACGAAAGGCGAGGATTGGGCGGAAGAAAGCCGGCCGGCGGAAAGAAGCGGGAAGGCCGGGATTTCGAGGCTCGCAACCGGTGGGTCGAACTCGCCCGGCAACTCATCAGTTGCATCAACAGCATCCGTGTCATGAAATGATTCGGCGCCATCGGCTACCGCGCCTGCTTGGTCATAAGCATCTACGTCCAAGCCGAGCGACCGGGACAAAGTATTGCGAGCGCGACCGTCGGCCGTGCTGAAGTTGAGGTCGGAAATCAGCCGGGTATAGGTAATGTACTCCCGCCGCAGCGTCTCATCCCCGCGAACCATATCCTCGAGCAGCGCGACTTCCTGGTCGGTGATCGAACCTTCCGCGATCGACCAGAGCAGGTCGCGCAGAACGTCGATGTCTCGCCGGTCGCCGCTCATGAGTCGCGCTCCTTGGACAGAACGCCTTTGATGCAAACAAGGAGTGCGTCGTGGATTCGCCGCACGGAGCGGTAAACGTAATGCACGTTGCGACCCATACGGCGTGCGATTTGCTTGGCGGTCGCGCCCTCGCTATGGAAGCGGTCGAGCAGTTCCCGGTCGCGGCTGTTGAGCTTTTCGCGACACTGCAACAATGCTTCAGTCTGAGCGTCGAGGAAGTCCGACATCACAATCAACTCCTCGCTGAGCATGTTCAGAAACTCGGGGCTGTACAGCCGGGGCGAATGGACTTGACGGTCGCGGAGCTTCAGCACCTTGTAATAGGCGATTCGGCACGACCAGGCGCGAAAATCGGTGCCGGGCTGAAAATAGTTGAACTTCTGCCAAAGAGTTACGCTGGTTTCCTGGAAAACATCGTCGGCGTCGGAGGCGTTGGGCACCAGCGCGCGGATATGGCCGTATATCGCCCGGCTATGTTGCTTAAATAGGGCCGAAAAACGCTCTACGGCGTCTTCGTCAGGCCGGCTCGTGTTGTGCGAGTCGTTAGTCATTAACTGGCGATCGGATCGATAAGGAAAAATCGTAACCGTTCACGGGCTGGGGACCAGCTCCATTACTTGCGAGAACAACCTCGCCGTCTATCTAAGAAATCCCGGAACTGGGGTCGGATTTGCATTTATTCGCGCAAGTCCTTGAAGAGAAACGACTTGCGTTATCGCAACGGAAAGCATACGTAGGGTGCGCGCAACGCACCATGCACCACCGGTTGCGGTGCGTTTCACGCACCCTACTTTTTTTCACAGCCTCAGCGCGTCAGATGCGTTCGAACCGCGCCTGGAAAAATCGCAGGTATTTCGGCTCGTAGATCATTTTCAGTCCCCGAGCCTTGTCGCGATGATCGTACAGCTCGGCGACCGATTCGGCGGTAACGTCCATGTGGGCTTGCGTGTAGACGCGGCGTGGGATAGTAAGCCGCACCAGTTCCAATTTGGGATAGTAATGGTCGCCGGTTTCCTTGTTTCGGCCAGCCGAGACGATACCCCGTTCCATGCTGCGCACGCCCGAGTCGGCAAACAGGTCGGCCGCCAACGACTGAGCGGGGAAGAGGTCTTGCTTCAGGTGGGGATAGAATGCTTTGGCGTCGAGAAACACGGCATGGCCGCCGATGGGTTTGACCACCGGGATTCCCCAGTCGATCAGTTTTTGGCCGAGGTATTCGACCTGTTTTATCCGCGCGCGGATGCTATCGTCCTGTACGGCTTCGACGATTCCCCGGGACATGGCCTCCATGTCGCGTCCGGCGAGACCTCCGTAGGTGTGCAGTCCTTCGTAGATGACGACCATGTTTCGAGCTTCCTCGAAGAACTCGGCGTCGTTCATGGCCAGCCATCCGCCGATATTTACCATGGCGTCTTTCTTCGCGCTCATCGTACAGGCGTCGGTCAGGGAGCAGAACTCCAAGAGAATCTCGGCGACCGCTTTTGCCTCATAACCCGGCTCGCGTTGTTGGATGAAATAGGCGTTTTCGATGGCGCGGGTGGCGTCCAAGACGATGCGCAGACCGTATTTGTTTGCGATTTCGCGGACTTCGCGGGCATTTTGCATCGACACCGGCTGTCCCCCCGCCATGTTCACCGGCGCCGTCAGACAGATGTACGGAATTCGTTCAGGTCCGACTTTCTTGATCAAATCCTCCAGGGCTTGGATGTCCATGTTTCCCTTGAAGGGATGCTCGGCATCGGGTATGTGTCCTTCGGGAATAATCACGTCGACGAAGGTGCCGCCGGCCAATTCTTGATGCAGCCGGGTGGTGGTGAAATACATGTTCCCGGGGACCGAGTCGCCCTGCTTGACGAGAATCCGGGAAAGGATGTGTTCCGCTCCGCGGCCTTGGTGGGTGGGCACGACGTAGCGGTAGCCGTAATATTTTCGGATGGTTTCTTCGAGGTTGTAGAAGTTCCGGCTACCGGCGTACGCTTCGTCGCCGAGCATCATGCCCGCCCACTGTTGGTCGCTCATGGCGTTCGTGCCGCTGTCGGTCAGCAGGTCGATATAGACGTCTTCGGAGCGGAGCAGAAAAGTATTGTAGCCGGCTTCCTTCAGCGCCCTTTCTCGCTGTTCGCGGGTGAGCATTTTGATCGGCTCGATCATTTTGATTTTCCAAGGTTCCGCCCAAGAGCGGCGGGTCGGTCGCGATGTGGTCATGATTTCTCCTGCCAAGTGTCTCGAAAATAATGATCCGTAATTGCTGTGTATGTGAGCTGATGGCACTCGCGCATCGTACGGATACAGCGTAAACCGGCAGTATAACACTCCTGCAAAAAAGTGGTAAGAGGCAATCGCCAATTGCCGCCTGTGCTACGAAGCCGCGCGGTGATGCCGCACCACTCGCCGGCAGGGGGTGGTGCGCCCGCGACTGTGTGGAAACAGAAAGGAAACCGGTACATTTTTCGCCAACGCACCAGAACTACTGGTTGGCGGCCGGTTGATCCGGCATTTGCAGCGGGAGCGAGTCGGTCGGGGCGATCGTAGGCGTGTTTTTGGCGAAGTTGGTTTGCACTTGATTTCGTCCGGCTTTTTTCGACCAGTAGAGGGCTTCGTCCGCCCGACGCAGCATTTCTTCGATGGAAGAAACGCCTTGTGAATCGGAAATGCCGAAGCTGGCGGTTACCCTGATCTTTTCATCGCGGATAACAACGCAACATTCTTCGATTTTTCGTCTGCATCGTTCGGCCAAATACAAGGCTGTTTGAGCCGGCTCGTCGGGAACGATTATGGAAAATTCCTCGCCGCCGTAACGCGAGGGCAGATCGTTGTCGCGGCACTGTTCGGCAATGACGCGAGCGGCCTCTTGCAACAGTTTGTCGCCGACGTGATGTCCGTAGAGGTCGTTAACGCTCTTGAAGTGGTCAAGGTCGGCCATGATAAACGACATCTCGCCGCCATGCCGCTTGATCCGCGCCCATTCGCATTGCAGCCGCTCCATTAGCGCGCGGCGGTTGGGCAAGCCGGTCAGCGGGTCGATGTGGGCATGTTCGATCAAAAGGTCTTGCAGGTGCTTGGTTCGCAATGCGGCGCGTACGCGGGCGCGCAACTCGAAGGCGTCGAACGGCTTGGCCACATAATCGACCGCGCCCAAGTCCAATCCGCGGACTTTGTCCTCGGGCGTCGTGACGCCGGAAAGAAAAAGGACGGGAATCATGCACAATTCCGGATCGGCCTTCAGTTCGCGGCAGACGTCGAATCCCGACATGTCGGGCATGTCCACGTCCAGCAGAATCAGATCGGGGATTTCCCGCCGCGCGGTTTCCAATCCCGCTACGCCCCCGCCGGCCGTTATGATACTGAGTTGTTCTTTTGACAACCGGGCCTTGGCCACGGCCAGTGCGTCGGGACTATCGTCGATCAATAAAACTTTCATTAATGCTCTCTCCCACTTTGGATTGCTGTTGCGTGGTATCCTTCTTTAACGGCCCGGCATAAGCCGGTCACTTGTTCCAGAGTTTTTTGGGCCGCGAGGCGGTTTTTTTCAGCCGCGGCGTCTTCGAGAATTTTGCAAACATCCGTCAGAACGGGGTAGCCGTAGGAACCGCCCGCGCCTTTGAGCCGGTGCGCGCATCGTTTCAGGTCGTCGAAATTGTCATCGCTCAGCGCGCGGTCCATATCGGCCAGTTGCTGTTCCAGACCGTCGATGAAACACTCCAATATGCCCGCCACGTCGGGATCATCGGCATAGATCGATATAAGCGGACCTTGCATCGGCGGGGAATCTTCCAGAGCAGTCTGCGGGGTTTCGTCGATTTCCGCGTCGGATCCGCCGGCGCATGCGGCAATAGCACGCACGAGCCGAGCGCGATCGATCGGTTTTGCCAGATGGCGGTTGCAACCGGCTTCGAGACACTCCCGAACATCGCTCGCCATGGCGTTGGCAGTCAAGGCCAAGATAGGAAGATCGCAGTCTTGTTCGCGCAGCTTTCGGGTTGCTTCGTAGCCGTCCATGACCGGCATGTTCATGTCCATCAGAACGACGTCGAAGCGTTCCGCCGCCGCTTTTTCGACCGCTTCCCGGCCGTTAACGACCGACTCGACGATTGCCCCGGCCGAACGAAGCACGGTTTGTATGAGTTTGCGGTTGTCGTGGCCGTCTTCGGCCAGCAGGATGCGAAGTCCTTCTAGGTCTCCGTAATGATCATTTGCGGCAACGGCGATCTGGTCGAGTTTGGCCTCTGCCGGAGATTTTATCATGCGGGTTTCCCGAAGCTCGCCGACGGGCACGGTAACGCTGAAGACGCTACCTTGTTTCCAGGTGCTCGAAACAGTCAATTCGCCGCCGAGCAAAGCGACAATATGGCGAGAGATGGCCAATCCCAGGCCGGTGCCGCCGAACTGCTTTTGAATCGATTCGTCGCTTTGCGAAAAAGACTCGAACAGTTTTGGCAAACACTCCTCGCGGATTCCCATGCCGGTGTCGATCACCCGAATCCTGACGGCGGGCTGATTTTGCCAAGCGGGCAAGAACGAAGCCGCGATGCGCACTCCTCCCCGCTCGGTAAATTTCACCGCATTGCCGGTCAGATTGACGAGCGTCTGCCGCAACAGCGCCGCGTCGGTGACGATCGTCTCCGGAAGCCCCGTCTCGTATTCGACATCCAGCGAGATGTTCTTTTGCTCGGCGCGGGGGCGAACCACTTCGGCCACGTCGGCCAACAAGGAGGGTAAGCTGCAACCCCGCGCGTCGAGCGTGTATTTGCCGGCCTCGATCTTCGACAGGTCGAGGATGTCGTTGATCAACTCCAGCAGATGCTCGCCGTTGCGTATAATTACCACAAGATAATTGTCGCGGCAGCCTTGATCGAGACACGGATTCATCAGCAAGTCGGCATAGCCGAGAATGGAGGTCAAATGGTTGCGGATTTCGTGGCTCAAGCGAGCCATGAACCGGCTCTTCGCGCGTGTGGCTGATTCGGCCGCTTCCTTCGCTTGCCGAAGATCTTGTTCCATCCGTCTTCTGGCGGATATGTCGCGAGAGACGCCCTGGATGGCGATCATTTTTCCCGACTCGTCGTACATGCCGCCGTAAGTCACCTCACACCACGCCGTCGAACCGTCCTTGCGCAGCAGCTCCAGTTCAATATCGCCGGGATCGGGCCGTTCGCCCCGTTGGTCCGCAAGGATGATTCTGCGCAATTCTTTTTCGGCAAGAATAAAAGAAGCCGGCGTCATGATTTCCGGCAGCGATAGAGTCAAACATTCCTTGTGTGAATATCCGAGATTTTGCGTCACCGAGGGGCTGGCGTAAAGGACTTTTCCGGAGAAATTAATTGCCCAAATCAGGTCGCTGACATTTTCAGCAAATAGTCTGTGTTGCCTTTCGCTCGTTCTTAGCGCTTCGGCCGCCTGGCAGTCGAGAATGGCCTTCGAGGCGATTTCAGCCAGATTAGAGAGGAAGGCGTCGTCCTCGTCCGTAAGTTCGTGTTTGGCGAACATCGCTAAAACGCCGATCGGATTTCCATCGCGATCGTGGAGTTTGTATCCGGCGAAAGAGACCAGGCCGAGCTCGCTCGCCCACTGGTGGTCGTGTACGCGGGGATCGGCGGCGGCGTGGTTGGTGAGGAACTTCTTGTCGGCGCCGCTGGCGATGCGGCCGATCTTATAGCAACCGAACGGCACTCGCTGATGACTGCCGTCGATGTGCGTGTAACGACCGGAGCTGGCCATCAGATGCAGGCATTTGTCGCGGTAAACGCAAAGGTGCGGCTCTTCGGTCGCTTGGGCATGCGTGCAATTGTAGTTGCACAAATCACCCGGCCGTATCATCCATATACGGCAGAAGTCGAGATCGAGCATCCGCACCGCCGCGTCGGTAATTTTGGCGCACTTTTCCTCCACCGTCTCCGGCGAGATCAATTCTTCCTGCAACCGATTCAAGTCTTCCAGCCGCTCGATGAGTTGCTCTTGCCGTTGCACGGCCTGTTTATGTTCGGTTATGTCGTACCCTTCGGGGATCAAATAGATCACTCGGCCGTCGTCGTCGCGAAGTGGTTTCAGCGAAAAATCGATCCAGCGTTGCGTTCCGTCCGGCAGTAAGTGTGTGGCATCAAAGCGGACGGCATAACCGGCGGACGCCTTTTCGACCGCCGCGCGAAGCTGGTTCTGCAACGGCGTCGAATGTCTCCACCACACTGTATCCCAAAAATATCTGTTCACTACGTTCGCTTTGCGCACGCCTGCAAAATCCAAAGCCGCTTTGTTGGCGTCGACCAGTTTGCCGTCAGGTGTGAGGAGTCCCACGAATTGGAAAGTCTGGTCGAGAATACCGCGTAGTTTTCGTTCGTTTTCGGCAAGTCTTTTCGCCGTATTTCCCCGCCGCAGCACGAAAGCGGCCAAGAGTCCGGTCAACAGAAGCGTTGCGGCCCCGGCAATCCAAGGAATATGTGATGCGTGATCGGCGATGAATTGCGGCGAAGCTTTGCAAACGATCATCCAGCGCCGTCCCGCCACGTCCTTTTCCAGGATTTGGACAAAACCGCCGGCCTCCGGTGTTTTCGTTCTTCCATTGCCGGAAACCACGTCCAGGATGCGAGTTCGCGAACTGAAGGAATATAGCATCCGTTCATGCGCGTCGGCCGAATCGTCGATCAGTGCGACGTCGATGCCCGCCGGCGTCAACGCGGACAGACTTTCCTCGGCAATGCCTTTCAGGCGAAGTACTCCCACGATGAATCCGATCAGGTTCTCGCGGCGGTTTTCCACCATGTTTAACCACGCTTGTTTTCGATAGACGGGCAGAAACACTCGCACCGCGGCTTGATCTCCCAACTCGTGGGGCAACATCATTTTCGCGGTCATTGCGAACCGGCCCGTGTCGCGCGATTGACAAATTGCGTTTAGGCATGTATCTATCGATGCCAGGTCGAATCCAATCGACTCGGCATTGGTGTTTTTCGGCTCCACCCACTCGATGGGAAAATGTTCTTTCCCGTCTTTTCCCCGAACCAACGGCGCCCATTGCAGCGATCTAATGCTGGGATGGCCTTCGAGCAACGGCAAGACGAACGCACTGAATTGATCCTGCCCGAATTCTTCGGAACTCGCGTGGAGCGACTGCACCGACCGCATGATCGTGAAGTCCAGTTCCAGCGTCTTCCACAACGCCGAGACATGATCGTGGCTCAACTGCTCGAAATGCCATTGCGCGTGGTCTCGTTCGCTGTTGAACATTAGAACGAACACCGTCGCGGAAATGAAAATTCCCGCGATCAATACGGTCGCCAAACTCGCGCACGACTGTTTGCGGTTCGCTCTGCACGGTGCCGGACAATTCAATTTATTTTGCATCTCGTCCATAAATCAATCCTGCCCAAGTTGGTTTACTTCCGGATGAAAACGGGCACATATACCGCAAGATGCAGCGTTTTCTGTAGTTCGAAATCACAACTAATTGCGGAGCCATTCCTCATTTTCACCAGACCACCGAGCGCCTGTGAAAAGAATAGGTTTATTTTCATGTTCTCCGACTGCGGGAATCCGACTTCCATCACTGGCAAACTAGCAGTCCAAACGTTATAAACGGCGCAATCCGAACAGATGAGACTCTCCAGGGGGGGCTTTGACACGGTTGCAGTTCTCCTTACAATCTCATTTGAGCCTCGGCACAAAAAATCGTAATCGCCCGGAGGCGACTATCCTGAACTGCGAGCGATTAACCAACTGGGCGGGCTGATTTGGCCTTCAATACCCCCGTACTACGGAGCGACGGAGGGGCGGAGTTCGTTCGCGCCGCTCCGGGGTTGGGCAACCTGCAAAAATCTTTTTCACAAGTACACAGATGAATGTTTTGATCGTCGGCAGCGGCGGGCGCGAACACGCCCTGGCCTGGAAAATCACTCAAAGCCCTCGCGCCGACCGCGTCTTCGTGGCCCCCGGCAACGCCGGCACCGATTGCGACGGCGAAAACGTCGATATTCAACCGGACGATTTCCAATCGCTTATCAAGTTCGCCAAGGAGAACCGGGTCGGACTGACCGTCGTCGGCCCCGAGGGACCGCTGGCCGCAGGCGTTGTCGATGCCTTCGAGCAGGAGCGGCTGAAGGCTTTCGGCCCCAGCCGCGCCGCCGCTGAATTGGAAGCGAGCAAAGTCTTCTGCAAAGACCTTTTGCGACATGCCGACGTGCCTACGGCCGACTATCGCTCCTTCACCAATGCCGAGGAGGCACTGAAATATTTGAACGAACGGGAAGACGTTCCGGTGGTGGTCAAGGCCGACGGGTTGGCGGCGGGGAAGGGCGTCGTTGTTTGTCAGGACCGCGAAAAAGCCCTGCAAGCGGTCGAGGAAATCGCCCGCCAAAAGGTCTTCGGCGCCGCCGGCGACCGCCTGGTAATCGAGGAACGACTCGACGGCCAAGAGGCGAGCGTGCTGGCGATTACCGACGGCCGAACTATCGCTACGCTCCAACCGGCCCAAGACCACAAGGCGGCTTTCGAGGGAGGCCTGGGGCCGAACACCGGCGGCATGGGCGCGTATTGCCCCGCCCCGCTGGTCGACGACGATATGCTCCATTGGATCGAGGCACACGTCCTGGTCCCCACCGTACACGCAATGAAACGCGCCCGACGGCCGTTCAAAGGCGTGCTCTACGCCGGGCTGATGATTACCAACCAAGGGCCGAAAGTCCTCGAATACAACGTCCGCTTCGGCGATCCCGAATGCCAGCCCTTGCTGATGCGCCTTCAAACAGACCTGCTCGACGTGTTGGAAGCGACCGTTGACGAACGGCTCGACCGGATCGGACCGCTCGAATGGGACGCCAGACCGGCGGTCTGCGTTGTCATGGCCAGCCAAGGTTATCCGGGCCATTACACCAAGGGGCATAAAATCCGCGGACTCAGCAACGCCGAATCCCTACCCGACGTGAAAGTATTCCACGCCGGAACGGCTCTGAAAGACGGAGACGTGGTCACCTCGGGCGGCCGTGTTTTAAGCGTCACCGCTCTCGGTGATACTATCTCAAAAGCAAAACTCAACGCATACCGAGCGGTTAAGTGCATCCGCTGGCACGGCGCCTGGTGCCGAAAGGACATCTCCGACAAGGCGTCGATGGGTTAGTTGATAAGCATCTTGATGGATACCTGGTTGTCCGGCGGCTGCCATTATGGCAGGCGGGGGTTTTTTCCAATTCCCGTTTGGCGTGTCTTAAGTATTTACCGGGCAATCATTAATGGCCATCTGGCACCAATTCGGCACGCACTTTGCATCTCTCATTCGGCACCGGATGAAAAAATCCACAACTTCTTTTAAGGAGGACATGTCCATGATGCTGGGATACCGCAATCTAGGAAATCCGTTTCAACAACTTCGGAATGAAATGGACCGTCTGCTGACCGGTTATTTCGTGCCCGCCGCCGACGGACTGTTGAGCCACGTATTGCGCGAGCAACCGGCGGTTAACGTCTGGCAGCGCGACGATGCCT
>Ga0123335_1006191_pt1 | contig 14083 bp, 10 predicted proteins | sample BiotimSIPDNA_2_FD_89707 | JGI IMG/M metagenome (GOLD analysis project Ga0123335, IMG submission 89707) | Anaerobic biogas reactor microbial communites from Washington, USA - Biogas_R2 time_0 SIP DNA | ecosystem: Engineered > Bioreactor > Anaerobic > Unclassified | place: Washington, USA... | reverse complement strand
CTTCCTGCAAAATAGTTTATGGATGCTTTTCAAAAGTATATCACTACGAACAAACAACCTCATCAATAGAGGCATCATTTTCTTTTCTGTTCAGGTTATATCCTAAACCCACATCCCTTGCCCTGCCTGTCAGTTCATGGTCATCGCATCTAAATAAGCGCTTTAGCTAAAAAACGTCTTATTCAATTAAAACCCATGTTTATTTCTGAGTTTTTAATCCGATAGGCATCTAAACGACCTGTTTTGTCATGCCTCGCCCATCTTTGAGGTAATAGCTCCACGAGGCGAGTCTGAAGAGGGTATTTCAGTGTTTGCTAAACCTCGCATTGTCCTGCCTGCTTTAGTGCTTCTCCCGATTTCGCTCCTTCGAAGCTTCTCCACCACCCCACCGGGAGGCCTTAAGGAGGCGGCACACCCTCTCCTCCGTCCAAACAAAAACCACCAACAAGCCAAGGCTCTCTCATCCGGCCTCAGCGTGAGAAACCGCCGGTTACCCGATCCAGATCGGGTTTGACACCAAAGCCGGCAAGGCCGGCAAAATGCCCTGAAAGGACTGCCACAGCTCCAACCGCACATACCCACGCTCAGTCACCGCGAAGCGGCCGCTGAAACCGCCGTCCGTTGGAGCCTCGAACACCTCCCGGCTGCCCGATGGTGAGATCAGTTTGACCACATCCCCTTTGACCAGACCAGTCAGCAGCACCTCGAGCTCCAAACCTTCCCGCCAGCCCGTCGTCCCGCCCATCAAAACATTGCCTATGCGCATATCCAACGCCGCCGAGTTAGGCTGGAAGCAGATAAACGAGCGTCCCCGCCTTACCGCCTCCAGAATGTCGCTCTGCCCAGCCGACTCCGCGTACACCCCCATGCACGGCCCCGCCAGCATCTGCGCAAAGCGGTCAGCGTGATAGTCGCTGCCCCCCACAGCCGGCACCTTCATGCCGGCTTTCAGCATCTCATCCCACATGCCGATCCCGCGCAGATTGCTCATCCTCATCGGCCCATTCCACACTTCCACCGCGTCAAAAGGCAGCGTTCGAAAATCATAGCGGAACGGCACTGATTCATCCTGAATGTGGTTCAGCACGATCGTTGCCCCGCGCTCACGCGCGCTGGCAAATTTCTCAAGGACTCCCGCGGGTTCGTTGGCAAAGAACCTGCCGTCATACGGCAGGTCAACGCCCAAAAAGTTGGCGTGCCCTCCATATTGCGTCCACTCCACCCCCGGGATGAGCGTCAGCCCTTCCACAGCTGGCATCGCCGCCTTGCTCGCCGGCTGGTTATGATCGGTAATCGCCAAAAAGTCCAGGCCGTGCGCGCGGGCGTGTCGCGCCAATCCTTCAAGAGTCAAAATCCCATCCGAAGCCACCGTATGCGTATGCGGGTCGCCAAACAACAGCCGCCGGTGCTTCATCTCAAACCGCACACGGTAGCTCACCTCCACCCCTTCCGCTGCCACGCGATAGACCCCCGCGATAATCTGCCAGGTGCCCGGCGTAAGCGCCACCGCCCGATAGCCAGGCGTCGCTACGGTCTCCGAGATAAATATCTCGTTTTTGTCCGAACCGCTCGTGCCGATCTGTTCGCCGCGCGGCCCCAGCAAGCCCAGGTCGATCGTGTTCAGACGCCGCCGTGAGGTAAACTGCCCGCTTTCCATATCCAAAGTCTCACCGGAATGCGAAGCGTACGCATACGAGATTGTCATGCGCTCCACACCCTCAGGCACCTCAAACGGGATCGTCAGGTACAGCAGGTGTTCTTCCGCGCTGAAGCGGCGCCTGATCTCCAGCGTCCGATCAGGCTGTCGGGGTTCGCAAAAGTTCATCATACGCCAGATAGTCTGCTTTCAGGTTCCGGCAGGATCTTTCTCAGCCACACCGCGATATGCTTATTCCAATACGGCCAGGTATGCCCGCCTGGGTGTTCCTCATAATCCACCGGCACGCCGGCCTGCTTCAGCCCGTTCGCGAAGTACCGGCTCATGTCAAGCAGGTCGTCCTCAGTGCCACAGCTGAGATACAAACGCGGGTAGCGCGCCGGGTCAGCGGCAATCATTTTCAGCCAGGTCACCGGGTCGTTAGTCGAGCCGGCCACCTTCGCCAGCCCGCCAAAAACCAGGTCAAACTCGTGCATCAGTTGGGGGTCAAAAGCCTTATCCGGCGGGATCATCGCCGGGTCAACCACCAACAGCCCCGAAAGCGACAGCGCCGCCGCATATCGCTCCGGCTTCAGACAAGCCGCCTTGAACGCGCCATAGCCGCCCATCGAAAGGCCAGCGATGAAGGTCTTCTCGCGCGCCGTGGTCAGCCGCAGCAGCTGATGAAGGTAGGCAGGTAATTCCTCGGTAACATAGCTGAAATAGCGCTGCCCGTTATCCATATCCGCGTACAGACTGCGCCCCGCGCTGGGCATCACCACCACCAGTCCATAGTCACGCGCCAGATCCTCAATCACGCTGTAGCGCGTCCACGCGCTGGCATCGTCCGAAAGGCCATGCAGGAGGTACAGCGTCGGCGAGTCCTCCAGCGCCTTGCCTTTCAGCGCCGCCGGTTCAGGCAGAATCAGGTTAAGCGGCAAGTTCATGCCGACAGTTTCAGGCTCGTGGTCAATTCTCAATAAAGCCATCAGGACACCTCACTTTCTTGTCTTTCAGATGAAACGTTCTCGCCTTTTCGTGGTGAGAAGCGCAAAAAAACCGAGAAAATCAACGCGATGATCATCAGCGCCATCGGGAAGATTGTCAGCAAGAATTTCGCTGCCATACCCGGCTGGGGGCCCGGGTTGTCCCCGCTTTCGAAGGCAAACAAATTGAACAACAGCATGAATCCCACCCCTTTAAAAAGCTCCGAAAGGCGGTTCATGAAGCCCAGCGCGTTGCTGATGATGCCCTCACGGTGCACCTTGTTGCGCTCATAATCCTCATCCATAATGCGCGCCTGCACCAGGTCCATCGTCGTGATCACCCCCGCGAAGCCGAACCCGACTAAAATCGCCGCCAATAGCGCCGGCACGAACGAACTGGCAAAAAACATCGGCACGTACGCCACCGCCAGAGTGAGCATCGCCGCCCGCCAGACCTTCATCAGGTCAAAACGCCTCACGAAATAAGCCCACATCGCCACCGCGCCGATCGCCACCAACAGCACCGTCGCGAACATAATCGTCGTCTGCAGGTCCGAAATGCCCAGCGTATACTTCGCGTAAAACGGCATCCCCGCCATCACCAGGCTCATCGCCCCGCTGTAAAAAGCGTTGGTAAAGCCCGCGATCCAGAATTTGGGGTTGCTGACCAGGTTTTTAAGCGAACTCCACAAAACCGGCTTGGGTTCTTCGAGGCGCTCCAGATGCTCCTGCGAGGTCAGCGACATATACATGATCACCGCCCCGCCGATCAGCCCATAAACCAGCGCCGTCATGCCGAAGCCGATCTTGCCCGCCACCACCGGCGTCAGCGCAATGCTGATAATCATCGCCACCAGCTGAAAAGCCTGACGCATGGCGTTCGCCTTCGCACGCGAGGCGTCATCCGGAAAGAGCTCCGGGAAGAGCGCCCCATAATTGGCATTGATCAGCGAGTCCACCGTGCCGGTAAAGACGTAAAACAGCGCCGCCCAGGCCAACAGAGAATTGCCCGCCAGAAAACCGGGCGTCGCGAAGAAGGCGATCAGCCCCAACACCAACAGCGGCGTTCCGATCACCAGCCACGGCCGCCGCCTGCCCCACTTCGAGCGCGTGCGGTCCGAAAGATAGCCATAGATCGGGTTGTCGATCATATCGATAATCGTATAGAAGATCAACACCAGCCCCCACTGGTTGGTCGGCACGCCCATCTTGTCGACGTAATACGCCGCCGCGTAAGTCTTCAGCAGGTTGATCGGGATCGACGTGCCAAACATGCCCACCGCGTAGTTGAAAGTCTTCGCGCGGTTCGCCCGCTCAGCCTGAGCCGTGTCTTTGGAGAGATTAAGGTCATCAATGGTAGTCAAAGTCAGCCCTCCGGTGAAATATGATCATGGATGGAATAATTATAACTTGACCAAAGAGCCAATTTTTTATCCTGGGAATGGGCTTCCCTCGCCATTAGTAGAAGTTCGTTCACACGCCGAGAAATGTCATAAACCGCCCGAATGCATTCCAACCTTCGTTACATACCTGAGTAGATATCAGTCCCCGTTATAATTCAGATACAGATCCCATACTCACCTTCATGTTTGCCATTAATTGTTCAAGAGGTTATCATGAGTGAACCACAAGATGTAATCCGCTACTATGCTCATTCAACAAACAGCAATTCTTCTGATTGGCAACTTCTAAAGGACCATCTTCATAACACTGCTTCAATTGCCTCTCATTTTGCCATGAAATTGGGCCTTGAAAACATTGCATACACGGCAGGATTCCTGCATGATCTGGGCAAATATTCCTCAGCCTTTCAATCTCGAATCAGAGGATTCGGTCCGCCAACAGATCATTCGACAGCAGGTGCCCAGGAAATCATTAAATTGACTGCGGGGACACCTGAACAACTTATTGCGAAACTAATCGCTTTTTGCATCGCCGGCCATCACACAGGTCTGCCAGATTTTGGCACAATTGTCGACCTCCCCTCAGATTCCACCCTTCTCGCTCGCCTCAAACGCGAACTCGAGCCATATTCCAATTATAAAAGCGAGCTCGATCTGGCTGGCTTACCTATCTTAAAACTACCCTGTCTGCACAAGACAACATCATCTGGCTTACTAAGTGTAAGCTTTCTTGTCCGTATGCTATATTCCACACTGGTTGACGCGGATTACCTCGAAACAGAAGCCTTCGTAGCCGGCCAGAAGGCACGAGGTAATCATCCCACATTAACCACCTTAAACGATACTCTTTGTCACCATTTAGGTTCAACGCCATTTACGCCCTCACCTCTAAACAATCGACGTAATCAAATTCTAAAGGAATGCCTCAGTCATGCCAACGCCCCCTCCGGGCTTTTCAGTTTGACCGTTCCAACCGGCGGTGGGAAAACGCTCTCTTCCTTGAGCTTCGCCTTATCTCACGCCATCCGAAATAACCTCGATCGCATCATTTATGTCATCCCTTTCACCACCATTATTGAACAAAACGCTGGCGTCTTCAAAAAAATACTTGGCCAGAAAGCCATCCTCGAACATCACAGCAACTTTGATTGGGATTCACTGAACCACTTGCCCAACTCTGATGATCCCGATGAATCAGTCGCTGAAAAACTGAAACTTGCCTCCGAAAACTGGGATATTCCCATCACAGTCACCACGAATGTTCAATTCTTCGAATCAATATACAACAACAGGTCCTCGCGATGTCGAAAAATTCATAATATAGCTAAGAGCGTGATCATTTTTGATGAAGTCCAGGCCCTTCCTCGAGAGTTCATTCAACCATGCATGCTGTCCATCTGCGAATTAGTTCGCAACTATGGTTCCACAGCCGTGCTTTGCACGGCCACTCAACCCGAGCTCCAACGTTTCTTTCCGCCCGATCAGACAATAACTGAGATTATCTCCAATCCATCAGTTCTCTATGACGAGTTTAAACGGATTCGTTTGATCAATTTAAACAGCCAGACTGATCAGGAAGTAATTGATCGTATTGAATCCTACAATCAGGCGCTCTGCGTGGTTAATACGCGCCGTCATGCCAACCAGCTTTTCTCAATGTTAACCATGCCCGGTGGTCATCACCTGTCAACCCTGATGTATCCCAACCACCGCAAGCGCGTTATTAATCAGATTCGTAGCTCCCTTTCTTCGAACGAACCGTGTAGGCTTATCTCCACTCAACTGATTGAAGCAGGTGTTGATCTTGATTTCCCGGTTGGCTTCCGCGCTCTGGCTGGTTTGGATTCTATAATTCAAACCGGTGGGAGAGTCAACCGCAACCGTAAAGCTGAGTTGGCTGATCTCTTCGTATTCGAGCCAATAACACCTGCTATTAAAAAATTGCCCGGCTATATTGCTCAAACTGCTGATGTCACAAATCAGGTCCTCAGAAAGTGGCAGGGTCGCGACCCAATCAGTCTTGAGGCAATCAAGCGCTACTATCAGACTCTCTATTCACTTCAAAACCCCCTCTCCGCCTTTGATACCCATGGGATAGTAGGTTGTTTTGAAAAAATTAACAGCCGTGAGCCCAATTTTGACTTTGCAACAGCAGCTGATCGCTTTAAACTTATTGGTGATGATACAATTCCAATCATCATTCCGCTTGAAGATCCCGCGAGACAGATCTTGCATGCGCTTAGATATGCCCAACACCCAGGAGAATTACTACGGCGTATCCAGAATTATTCCGTCAACGTTTATCGGCACGAATTTCAACAGTTGTTCGCATCCGGAAAAATAGAGATGATCCAAGACCAATTCCCAGTCTTATTAAACCCAGAGGAGGATTATGACGAACATTTAGGCTTACTGCTTTCATCAGTTAGTAGCGGAGATGCTCTCTTCTACGATCTATAAAAGGAGGTACCCATGGGGTTTGGCATAGCCATTCGAGTCAAAGGCCAATATGCCCTTTTTACCCGACCTGAAATGAAAGTCGAACGTGTTAGTTACGATGTGCCCACGCCTTCCGCAGCCAGAGGCATTATCGAGGCAATCTATTGGAAGCCCGCGATTGCTTGGAAAATCGACAAAATTCACGTTTTGAACCCTATTAATTTCACCAATATTCGCCGAAATGAAATAAGCGAAAAAATCTCAACTGACACAGCGAAATCGATTATGCGCGGCAACACAGATCGCCAGCTCTATGTTGACGTCTTGTCTTCTAGACAGCAGAGAGCTTCAATGGTGCTTACCAATGTCGATTATATTTTTGAAGCTCACTTCAGTCACGATCCTGCCAACGCTGAATCGGATGACACCCCAGAAAAACACTATAACATCGTCCTCCGCCGCTTGCGGTCCGGGCAATACTACCACCAGCCATGTCTCGGCACTCGCGAATTTCCTGCCGAGGTATCCTTACACGAAGGTCCTTTGCCGCCAAGTTACCATCAAGGTGCTCAAGACCTCGGTTGGATGCTTTATGACATGGATTTTTCCGACCCCAAAGATATCAAGCCTGTCTTTTTCAAAGCCGTCATGATCAACGGTACGATTGATCTTCAAAACATTCAAAAGGCGGTCTGAGATGGTTCTCCAGGATCTTGCAGAACACTATAATGTCCTTTTACAGGACGAGCATACCCCAATCGCCAAACCCGGGTATAGCCCTGTAAATATCAATTTTCTTATTAACCTCTCATCGTCAGGCGAACTGCTTGATCTGATCAAAGTGCTTGATAGACAAGTCTCCGGCAAGAAAATAATCGAAAGGCCGCGCCGTATTCTTCTACCTGAAGCCACTATACGAGCAGGAATAAAGCCTAAACCTAATTTGTTATGGGATAACACAACTTACATCTTTGGTTTAGAAGAATCTGATAAAGGTGGCGATTATTCCCGGGTGCGCTTCACAGCCTTTCGGGAGCATAATCTCAAGTTTCTCAAACCCATTGATTGTCCCGAAGCTCGAGCTCTCGAGGCGTTTCTTCGCCGCTATTCCGCGGCCGACTTTCTCACTTTGCCCCCAGTCCGTGAGAAACTGGAAGACCTCTCTAAAGCAACCGGATTTCTCACTTTTCAATTCGATGACTCACAGCAATTGATCAGCGACGCCCCCGCGATCGTTCACGCTCTTCAGCAAAATAGAACCTCTTCTGCCGCCTCCAAAGTCATTGGTCAATGCTTAATTACTGGCAATCTCGAGCCAATCGCTGTTCTTCATCCAAACATCCAGGGCGTTAAAGATGTTAATTCGACAGGAGGTTCAATTGTCAGTTTTAACGAGCGGGCTTACGAATCCTACGGAAAAGTTAATGGCCAGGGCTTAAATGCTCCGGTAAGTGAGGCAGGTGCCTTTGCTTACACCACTGCTCTCAATTACTTACTTTCGCGGGAGAATCCATTTAAAAAATTTCAGCTGGGTGGCGCTACCGTCGTATATTGGGCTGAGAGCGCCTCACCTGTCTTTGCCAATGTTTTCCAACAGCTTTTTGATCCTCAGCTTTCAGAAGACACCCCTCAAAGCGCCCAATCAGCTCAACCTGACCGGGACATGCAGCAGATTCTCCAATCCATCGCTTCAAAAATTAGTCAGGGATTGCCCGTTGACCTTTCGGCAGTGCTCAAAAACCAGGATCCAACCACCAAATTCCATGTCTTGGGTCTTTCGCCAAATTCGGCACGCATTTCAATCCGCTTTTACGAAACCGCTCCTTTTGAGAGCCTCATCGCGCGGATCCTCCAACACCATGCCGATATCAACATGGGCCAGACCTTCCCATGGTCTGTTTGGCGCATCCTCAACGAGACAGTCTCACCCAAATCGTCCGATAAAGAGCCAGCTCCCTTGCTCGGTGGTGCTGTGCTCCGCTCAATTCTCACCGGTCAGCCCTATCCTGCTGCGCTCTACCATACTATTCTCAATCGCGTCCGTATCGATAACGACGACCAAAAAACCAATTTTCGCAAGATAAGTCCGCTTCGGGCTGGCCTTATTAAAGGCTGTCTGATCCGCAACGCCCGTCATCAACGCCACAATAAATACTCGGAGGTCCTCACCATGTCCCTCAACCCCACATCAACCAATCAACCCTATTTACTCGGCCGTCTTTTTGCGATACTTGAGAAAGCCCAGGTCGACGCGGTTAATCCTGGTGCGACTATTAAAGATCGCTATTTTACTTCGGCTTGTGCCAATCCTGCCTCTACTTTTCCGGTTTTGCTCCGTCTCTCACAGCACCATATTGCCAAATCACAATGGGGTTGGAAGACTGAGCGCGGCATTGGTGAAGTGATGGAGCTGCTCGATATTGACAACCATCCTTTCCCCCGTCGTCTCAACCTTGAAGATCAGGGCCTCTTTATCCTCGGTTACTACCATCAGCGTACAGACATCTATACAGCCAGAACCACAGAGGCCTCCCAAACGCCCTTATCCGAGTCCCAGTTATCTCAGAACTCACTATTTGAGCCTGAGTTAGGTTCTTAATTTATTGACATAAACCCTATAGGAGAATCATGAACACAAACACCCCTCTCAACAATCGTTATGATTTTGTTTTGCTTTATGATGTCGAAAACGGTAATCCCAACGGAGATCCCGACGCAGGAAATCTGCCCAGAATCGATCCGGAAACAGGCTTTGGAATAGTCACCGACGTCTGCCTTAAACGTAAGATCCGCAACTACATCGAAGCAGTAAAAGAAAACCAAACCGGATATCGCATCTACGTCACCGAAGGTATACCGCTGAACGCGCAGCATAAATTAGCCTATATCGGAACTGGCACACCCCTACCTGAAAAATCAAAAACTGTTCCTCAGGACGTCCTCCTCAAAGTCCGTAAATGGATGTGCGATAACTTCTATGATATTCGTACCTTTGGCGCTGTCATGACCACAGGAGTGAATTGTGGCCAGGTGCGCGGCCCCGTTCAAATGACTTTCTCTCGCAGTATCGACCCCATCATGCAGCAGGAAGTAACCATCACCAGAGTTACCGTCACACAGGAAGGCGCTGACAAGACAACCGAAATGGGTCGCAAACATATCGTTCCTTACGGTCTCTATCGGGCAGAGGGCTTCGTCTCTGCTAACTTGGCCAACCACCCAACTAAGGGAACCGGCTTTTCCGAAGAAGACTTAGAGCTCTTCTGGCAGGCGCTCGAACATATGTTTGAGTTTGACCGTTCCGCTTCTCACGGAAAGATGTCCTCACGCAAACTCTTCGTCTTTAAGCATGACTCCCAGCTCGGCAACGCCCCCGCCCATCAACTTTTCAACTTGGTGACCGTCAATAAACAAAACCCTGCCGTCTTGCCTCGTGCCTTCTCAGACTACCAGGTAGAACTCGATACCGCCAACTTACCCACGGGAGTCACCATAATTGAACGGCTCTGAATAAATGTTAGAAACTGACAACCTCCTGCCGCTTTCGGGAATTCAACACTTCCTTTTTTGCAGGCGTCAATGGGCGCTCATTGAGATCGAGCGAGTCTGGCAGGACAATTTCCTGACCATAGAAGGGACACAATTACACCAGAAGGTTGATGACCCTTTCTTTACCGAAGTGAGATCAGGCGTGATTACCGCTCGGTCTGTGCCCATCAGATCCTCTGCGTTAGGATTGATCGGTGTTTGTGATCTTGTCGAATTCACCCCCTCGCCCAATGGCATATACCTTCCAGGTCGTTCAGTTGCTTACACCCCCATGATTGTTGAATATAAACGCGGTCAACCCAAAAAAGGCGCGTTCGATGAAGCCCAACTGTGTGCCCAGGCAATGTGTTTAGAAGAAATGCTCTCGACCACAATCGTATCCAGCTGCCTGTACTATGGTGAAATCCGCAGGCGTGAATCTATATCTTTTACACAGGAGTTAAGGTCTCTGGTACAGCAGGCGTCGCTTGAGATGCATCAATATTTTAAGCGGCAATACATCCCAAAAGTTAAACCTCACCAGGGATGTAGCGCTTGCTCAATAAACAGCGTTTGTCTGCCAAAAATACAAGGTAACAATAGGAAAGTATCAGATTTTATCACCAGTTGCCTCTCAATGGGGGATGAATGAAGACCTTAGGCAATGTACTTTACATCACTAGCCCTGAAGCATCCCTGGGACTGGATGGCGACGCGATTGTCATCACTAAACCTGATACTCCCACGAAGAAGTTTCCTCTCATCAACCTTCAGGGGATCGTCTGCTTTAACTATTTGGGCGTTAGTCCTGCATTGATGGCCCGTTGCATCCAAAGTCAGATAAGCTTGTGCTTCCTTACGCCTAACGGAAGATTCCAGGCCCGTGTTGAAGGGCAAGTGAGCGGCAATGTCCTTCTTCGCAAAATGCAGTTTTTAGTTTCTGAAGATCCACGGGCGAGTTTATTAATTGCCCGAAATTGCATTGTTGGAAAAATTTACAATCAGCGGAAAATTCTCCAAAGAGCGGTTCGTGACCATCCGTTGCTGATTGAAAAAAATAAGTTTGCGCAGTCAATTGATGCTCTAAAAGCTTTAGCTCAACAATCCCAAAACGCTCAATCATCCGTTGAATTATTAGCGCTTGAAGGCTCCAGTGCCAAAAACTATTTTTCGTGTTTTGGTCAAATGATATTTCAACAAAAAACAGATTTCGCCTTCACTGAACGCAATCGGCGCCCACCTCTGGATCGCATAAATGCCCTTTTATCTTTTCTTTATGTTCTGCTAACCAATGAGGTATCCTCTGCTTTGGCAGGTGTAGGGCTCGATCCCTACGTCGGCTTCTTCCATAGCGATCGTCCCGGCAGGGTCTCACTTGCCTTGGATATGATGGAAGAACTCAGACCCGTGCTTTGTGACCGTGTTGCCTTAAACCTCGTCAATCGTAGGCAAATCGATGGAAAAGGATTCCTGATCAAGGAGAGTGGCGGAGTATTAATAGAGGATGAAACAAGAAAAAAAGTATTGACTGCTTGGCAGGAAAAGAAAAAAGAACAAATTATCCATCCTTTTCTAAAAGAAAAAGTCCCGTTGGGTTTAATCCCCCACATCCAGGCCCAATTGCTTGCAAGATATCTGCGAGGTGATCTTGACGGTTACCCGCCTTTTTTAGGGAGCTAACCTGAAATGATGATAGTAGTAAGTTACGATATCAATATCGAAAGCGAAGGTGGACAGAAACGCTTACGAAGAGTCGCCAAAACTTGCCAAAATTTTGGCCAAAGAGTTCAAAACTCAGTCTTTGAGTGTCTTGTTGATACTGGCCAACTAAAAATATTGCAACATAAACTCCAAGATATAATCGATCCTGAAAAAGACAGTTTGCGTTTCTACTACTTGGGAAATTCTTGGACAACTCGGGTTCAGCATTTTGGCGCTAAAAAGGTCGTTAATATGGATGATACGCTGATTCTCTGATCCGCGAACATAAAGCTGACAGACTTTTGCCAATAGGTTCGCGTAAAAAAAAAGCGCAAATATGACATATAGACCGAGATTATGAAAGGAAATAGGAAAAATTAGGTAAAATTACACCAATATACAGGTGCTTTTAACCTAAAGCCCTTATATATTGCGGTCGCCTCCCGCGTGGAGGCGTGGATTGAAACAATACTGACCTGATAGGCAATTCCCAAGATAAGGTCGCCTCCCGCGTGGAGGCGTGGATTGAAACCATAAAGATTATGAAGATTTTGTTTGGCATTCTTCGTCGCCTCCCGCGTGGAGGCGTGGATTGAAACTCTTCTGGCGTGTTTCTATCGGCAAATGTGTTTGTCGCCTCCCGCGTGGAGGCGTGGATTGAAACATGTCTGGTTATGAAGAAATGAATACCGTGAGTCGCCTCCCGCGTGGAGGCGTGGATTGAAACATAAGCCTGCTGCGTTTCTTGCCACGGCTGAGGGTCGCCTCCCGCGTGGAGGCGTGGATTGAAACTATTTTTCACTCAACAGGGTAGTTATTTCTGCCTGTCGCCTCCCGCGTGGAGGCGTGGATTGAAACTGCGGCATGAGCAGAGAATTGACTGGCATGAGATCATGTCGCCTCCCGCGTGGAGGCGTGGATTGAAACCATAAAATTATGCAAAGTGGCCCATCTGCTTTCTGTCGCCTCCCGCGTGGAGGCGTGGATTGAAACCATTTGAATTTTGTTCGTGTTCCGGTTGCCCCCGTCGCCTCCCGCGTGGAGGCGTGGATTGAAACCATGGACATTGTACCATACTCGCAAAACAATCTTATGTCGCCTCCCGCGTGGAGGCGTGGATTGAAACACCTTCAATCTGTCTATTTCGCGCTTGAGTCCTGTCGCCTCCCGCGTGGAGGCGTGGATTGAAACTTGAGGAGTACGACAACGACACCTCGAGGGTTGGTCGCCTCCCGCGTGGAGGCGTGGATTGAAACCTCGAACATTTAGCCTCCAGCCAGGATCAGTGAGTCGCCTCCCGCGTGGAGGCGTGGATTGAAACAAGGAGTGTTGAGGAGTGACAATGGATTACAAAATGTCGCCTCCCGCGTGGAGGCGTGGATTGAAACTAGTTGTAGAAAATAAACCTCCAAAATACAACGAGTCATGTCGCCTCCCGCGTGGAGGCGTGGATTGAAACACTGACAGAACAGAGATCGCAACCACAGAGCCAATGTCGCCTCCCGCGTGGAGGCGTGGATTGAAACAGGAGTGAGCTTGTTATACCAGGCGTTATCATGTCGCCTCCCGCGTGGAGGCGTGGATTGAAACCAGAAATCGCTTCACCGCCCGCTGGCTTGCCCCGAGTCGCCTCCCGCGTGGAGGCGTGGATTGAAACCAGAGTCTATTGTTGTTTATGGCACAGGGCAAAGTCGCCTCCCGCGTGGAGGCGTGGATTGAAACCTTTTAATAAGTATTGTAATCTCAGTTGCCATTCGTCGCCTCCCGCGTGGAGGCGTGGATTGAAACCTGACTGTAAAAAACCGGTTGTTGAAAAAAGCCGTGTCGCCTCCCGCGTGGAGGCGTGGATTGAAACACTTTGCATCCAATGAGATTACAGAGGCAATTGTGTCGCCTCCCGCGTGGAGGCGTGGATTGAAACTTACAAATTTGTGCAAGACTTGGTTGGTCTGGACGTCGCCTCCCGCGTGGAGGCGTGGATTGAAACCTGAAAAGCAGCCTCGAACCATTCAGCAGGGCAACCGGTCGCCTCCCGCGTGGAGGCGTGGATTGAAACTGTTCCGGTAACAGTGTCATGGGAGGAATTAGGCGTCGCCTCCCGCGTGGAGGCGTGGATTGAAACATGATCTCCCCCTCCTTCGCGGGCGTGGGCTGGTGTCGCCTCCCGCGTGGAGGCGTGGATTGAAACGCTCGACCATATGTCCAGCATAAAACTTTCCCGCGTCGCCTCCCGCGTGGAGGCGTGGATTGAAACTTTTTGGAAGTATGCAGACTTGAAAGGCACTTCAAGTCGCCTCCCGCGTGGAGGCGTGGATTGAAACTTTTTGGAAGTATGCAGACTTGAAAGGCACTTCAAGTCGCCTCCCGCGTGGAGGCGTGGATTGAAACTT
>Ga0123335_1006190_pt1 | contig 14084 bp, 10 predicted proteins | sample BiotimSIPDNA_2_FD_89707 | JGI IMG/M metagenome (GOLD analysis project Ga0123335, IMG submission 89707) | Anaerobic biogas reactor microbial communites from Washington, USA - Biogas_R2 time_0 SIP DNA | ecosystem: Engineered > Bioreactor > Anaerobic > Unclassified | place: Washington, USA... | reverse complement strand
TGATGCCTACGGTATCTACATCTGGGACGATATCATGATGGGCATAATCAACGCCTCGGGCATCCGCTGCTGTCAGATCAATGCGGGCGGCGAACTGGAGCTGACCTTATACAGCGAGAAATTCGTCGATGCTTTCAACAAGTTTGCCGACTACGCCTATGACAAGAGCATCACCTGTGCCTACCAGCGCAACGGCTACGATGCCGACTGGGGACATATCGCCTTCAAGGAGGACAGGGCGCTCTTCTACCTCTCACATCTGGGAAAGGCTACCAGCACCCGCGACATGGAGTCCGACTTCGGCATACTGCCCCTGCCCATGTATGACGAAAACCAGGAGCGCTACTACAATGCCATCGCCTCATGGGGTTCCGCCTTCTATTCGATCCCGCTTAATGCCTGGGAGACCGAGGAGTATGAGCGCGCCGGATATATCACCCAGCTGCTGGGCTTTGAGTCGATGAAGACACTTACCCCCGCTTATTACGACATCACCCTCAAGGGCAAGTCCTCACGCGACGAGGAGTCCTCCGAGATGCTCGACCTGCTGTTCAACACCCGCTGCTACGACTTCGGCTGGTACTTCGAGATCGGCGGCTACAATGAAGGCATAATGAATCTGCTCCGCGCCTACGATACAGGCGTTGCATCAATGTATGAGAAGAGCCTGAACAACGCCGAAGCCAAAATCATGAAGATCAACCTGCAGCTTGAGACCATGCGCGAGGCATAATATATTCTGACCGTATCAGCAGCGTCAGCGGCGTGTTGATACAGCACACCGCGCACGCCGCACATTATACAGAAAGGTATATAACATGAAACGATATTTTCTGACCTTTATAGCACTTCTTCTCGCCCTGCTCATGTTCGCCTCCTGCGGAGGGAACGCAGGCACCGATGTTCCCGACACGGCTATATCCGACGCGGATGAAACAATAGCCGAGACGGAAGCCGAAAACCTCAAGGACAACCTGGGCGCTTACGACTTCGGCGGTGAGGAATTCACCTTCTACTCCCGCCTGCAGGCGACACCCAACTTCCACGGTGCGCTTTTTGCAGCCGAAGAGACCGGCGAAATACTCAACGATACCATACTGCGCCGCAACCGCACGATTGAAGAGCGCTTCAACTACGTGATGACAGAGGTGCTGGGCACCACCACGGACGCCGCACGTACCGCCGTGCTTGCGGGCGACGACACGTACAAAGTGATAAGCACCCGCTGTTCCTACGCCTTTGACTACGCCTGCGAGGGGCTGCTTTACCCTGTCACCGATCTGCCCGAGATCGACCTTGACCGCGCCTACTGGGACGCCAAACTGACCTCCGACATGACGGTGCTGCACAAGATGTATTTCGCCGTGGGCACCTTCAATCTGACCTCCTACGACTTCACTCACGTGCTGCTCTTCAACAAGAAGATGGCGGAGGACTATAACATCGGCAATCTGTACGGAATTGTAAGCGACGGCCAGTGGACCTTCGACCGCTTCGGCGAGATCGCCGGCAGCATAACCGCCGACACCGACGGCTCTGGTACAATGGATGCGGAAGACACCTACGGCTTCGTTTCGGCGGGCAAGCAGGTTCCGCCCTGCTTCTGGATCTCGGGCGGTGTGCTGTCGGTGTCAAAGAATGCCGACGATATCCCCGTGTTCGAGATGAAGGAGAACTCCCGCTTTCTGACAGTGCTTGAGCGCGTATATAACATAACCTGGGACAACAACTCCTGGATGTATACCTCAAGTGACGAAAATGTTCCTACCGTGGTCCGCGACCAGTTCCGGAACGGCAAAGCCCTCTTCCTCGACTGCACCTGCTTCCACATCGAGGACTTCCGCGCCATGGAGACCGACTTCGGCATCATCCCCTTCCCCAAGTACGATGAGGCACAGGACGAATACTGCAGCCGTATCGAGGGCTGTGAGCTGTTCTGTACACCTGTCACAAATAACAAGCTGGAGATGACCTCGGTTATACTTGAAGCCATGGCAAGCGAATCGGCTCAGTACCTTCTGCCAGTCTACTACGATGTAATCCTCACCAGCAAATACACCCGCGACAGCGAATCCGCCGAAATGCTCGACATAATCTACGGCAACCGGATTTTCGACTACGGCGACACCATCTGGTGCGACCTGCTTCGCGACAAAGTGCTGAAGGACATGTATAAGGCCAACAACCGGGATTTCGCCTCCAAGGTCGAATCGCTCACCGCCACCGTTCAGGATCGCATAGACAAGACGGTGGAGGCGTTCAAGGCGCTTTAAGCCATAAAAAGCGGCTTATACAGTTGATGAAAGGGGAACAATATGCCTTACATCGCAATAAAAGCCTATCCAAAGGATGAAAAGATCAAGCGGGAGGTAGTGGAGGAGATCAACCGCATCTTCCTCGAAAAGTGGGGCTGCCCGCCTCAGGCGATAACCATTTCCATAGAGGAAATCCCGCCCGCCGACTGGGAGGAGAAGGTTGTAAAGACCGAGATAGTTCCAAAAGCCGACAGGATGATGATTCTCTCCGGCGAGAAGAAGTATTGACGCAATATGCTTTTCTTACCAGCGTTTTTTCCGCAAAGGCGAGAAATATCGTGTTTTTACGGATAAGAAAATATACGGTATTATCAAAATAATCGTAATGTTTCCCCGACGGATGCGCTGCTTCCGTCGGGGCGCTTTTTCCGTGCGGCGAAGGGCGATTTTGCCGTATTTTCCCTGCTTGACCCACGTTTAATTTGGTGTTATAATATACCGGACTACAGATAGGGAGCGATGAATTTGTCTGAAAACAAAAAAGCAACGGCAGCAAAGCGGTCGTCAGCTGCTGTGCTGCCGATAATTTCCGTGCTGGCGGCGGCGGTGCTGTGGGGTACAATCGGACTTATGACCGGTCCGCTGTCCGATGCCGGCGTGTCGGATATAGCGATAATCGCGGTGCGCGCACTTGTCACATCGGCGGCTCTCGGTGCAGCCATAGCCGTCACCGACCGCTCGAAGCTGCGCATACGCATACGCGACATATGGATGTTTATCGGCGGCGGGGTCTGCTCCTTCGTGTTTTTTAACATCTGCTATCTGGCGGCGATACGCCTGTGCGGCATGACGGTGGCGGCGGTGCTGCTGTATACCGCTCCGATTTTCGTGACGCTTATGTCGGCGGTTTTCCTCGGGGAACGGCTGTCTGTTATTAAACTTCTTGCCCTGCCGCTGTGCGTCACCGGCTGTGTCTTTGTCTGCGGTTCGGGCGGTGCCATAACAGCCGGCGCATCGTCCGGCGGTTCGCTTGCGGCGGGCATTGTCTGCGGCGTGCTCAGCGGCTTCGGTTATGCCCTGTACAGTATCTTCGGCGGCATAGCCCTCCGGCGCTACGACTATATGACGGTTACCTTCTGGAATTTCGTCATGGCGGCTGCGGTGTGTCTGCCCTGGGCGGCGGTCATCTCCTTTGCCCCGAGCGGCGAACCGGCGGCTGTCCCCATGGGCACGGGGGAACTGCTGCTCCGGCTGCTTGTGCTGGGTGTGGTCACCGGCGTGCTGCCATATATGTTCTACACCTACGGTCTGTCGGGAATGGAGGCATCGAGAGCGTCGGTCATTGCCTGCGCCGAGCCGGTCACCGCGGCGGTACTGGGAACGCTTTTCGGCGGGGACAGTTTCACCGTCTCGACCGCAGCCGGCATAGCCCTCGTTCTGGGGGCGGTTGTGCTTATATCAATCGGCGGAAAACGCCTGCATTCCTCCACTGCCAAGATAGACAAACAAGAGGCTGATGCGGATAAGAAAATTTAAATATTTGTCTATTGAAAATACCCGCCGCGTCTGCTATAATTACGCGAATATGCATAAAACATGCGCCGCAAACGAAAGGAAGGGTCATAATACATGCCAAAGAGAGAAGATATTGAAAAGATCCTTATCATAGGTTCGGGTCCGATCATCATCGGTCAGGCCTGCGAGTTTGACTATTCGGGAACACAGGCGTGCAAGGCGCTTCGAAAGCTCGGCTATAAGGTCGTTCTCGTAAACTCGAATCCCGCTACTATAATGACCGATACCGATATGGCGGACGCCACCTATATCGAGCCGCTGAACCTGGCGCGTCTTACCCAAATAATCGAAAAGGAACGTCCCGACGCGCTTCTGCCTAATCTGGGCGGCCAGTCGGGGCTTAATTTAAGCTCGGAGCTGGCGAAAGCCGGCGTCCTCGAGAAGTACGGCGTTGAGATTATCGGCGTCGACCTTGAAGCTATTCAGCGCGGCGAGGACCGCATAGAATTCAAGAAGACCATGGAGCGCCTCGGCATCGACATGGCGCGCTCGGTTCCGGTTTACAGCGTGGAGGAGGCGGAGAAGGTTGCCGCCGATTTCGGCTATCCTTTGGTGCTGCGTCCCGCCTACACCATGGGCGGCACCGGCGGCGGCATTGTATACAACCATGACGAGCTGGTGAACATCGTATCCCGCGGCATCCAGGCTTCGATGATAGGTCAGGTACTGGTCGAGGAAGCGGTCATCGGCTGGGAAGAACTTGAGGTTGAGGTCATCCGCGACGCCAACAACAAGATGCTCACTGTCTGTTTCATCGAGAATATCGACCCCATGGGCGTACATACCGGCGACTCCTTCTGTGCCGCCCCCATGCTGACCATCTCACAGGAGCTGCAGGATCGGCTGCAGGATTATGCCTACCGCATAGTCGAAGCCATCGGCGTCATCGGCGGCACCAACGTACAGTTCGCCCATGACCCCGAAACCGACAGAGTTATTATCATTGAGATCAACCCCCGCACCTCCCGCTCCTCGGCGCTGGCATCAAAGGCCACCGGCTTCCCCATCGCCATGGTGTCGGCTATGCTGGCGACAGGTCTGACGCTGGACGAGATACCCTACTACAAGGGCGGTTCTCTTGCCGACTACAAGCCCCACTGCGATTATGTTGTTATTAAGTTCGCCCGCTGGGCGTTTGACAAGTTCAGCGGAGTGACAGACATCCTGGGCACCCAGATGAAGGCTGTGGGCGAAGTCATGGCAATCGGCAAGACCTATAAGGAGGCCTTTCAGAAGGCCATTCGTTCGCTTGAGAACAGCCGTCCCGGTCTCGGATTTGCCAAGGACTACGCTTCAAAGGATCTGACACAGTTGCTGTCATTGCTTGCCACACCCACCAGTGAGCGCCAATATGTGCTCTACGAGGCGCTGCGCAAGGGCGCCGATATCGACATTCTCTGCCGTCTCACAAAAATCAAGCGCTGGTACATCGAGCAGATGGCTGAACTTGTCGAGCTTGAGAACGAGCTGCTCGCCGCCGACACCATAAGCGATGAGCTGCTTGGCAGACTTAAGCATGACGGCTTCTCCGACAAGTATATCGCCAAACTCAAGCACATCGACGAGGCGGATGTCCGCCGGCAGCGCATAGCCGCGGGTCTGACCGCGGCCTGGGAGTCGGTACCGGTGAGCGGTGTGGAGGGCGACGCCCGATACTACTATTCAACACATCACAAGAGCGAGACCTCTAAAGTTCCCGTCGCAAACACCGGGAGCAAGAAGGTCATGGTGTTAGGTTCAGGTCCCAACCGCATAGGTCAGGGCATAGAGTTTGACTACTGCTGTGTGCATGCCGCCTTCGCGCTGCGCGATATGGGTTATAAAACCATAATGGTAAACTGCAACCCCGAGACTGTTTCCACCGACTACGACACCTCCGACCGGCTCTACTTCGAGCCGCTGACCGTGGAGGATGTGCTGGCAATCTACGCCGCAGAGAAGCCGGTGGGCATCATCACACAGTTCGGCGGTCAGACACCGCTGAACCTTGCAAGAGAGCTTGAGAAATACGGCTGCAATATCCTGGGCACCTCCACCGAGTCGATAGACCTTGCCGAAGACCGGGATCATTTCCGCGCGGTTATGGATGACCTGAAAATCCCCATGCCCGAGTCGGGATTCGCATCCTCGGTCGAAGAGGCAAAGGAGATTGCCAGGACGATCGGCTACCCCTTGATCCTCCGTCCCTCCTATGTACTCGGCGGGCGGGGCATGGAGATAGTCCGTGACGATGAATCGCTGGTTAAATATATGACCGCCGCCATCGATGTCACTCCCGACCGCCCCATCTACCTTGACCGTTTCCTCGGCAACGCCATGGAGACCGAGGCTGACGCCATTGCCGACAAGGGTCACGCCTTCGTTCCGGCTGTCATGCAGCATATCGAGCTTGCCGGCATCCATTCGGGCGACTCGGCCTGTATAGTGCCCTCCATGGACATCTCGGCCGAACATCTCGAGACCATAAGAAAATATACTATCATGATAGCCGACCGGCTGAAGGTCTGCGGTCTGATGAACATGCAGTACGCCATAGCAGACGGCAAGGTGTATGTGCTGGAAGCCAACCCCCGCGCCTCCCGCACCGTGCCGCTGGTGTCAAAGGTCTGCAACATACAGATGGCAAAGGTGGCGACCCGCGCCATAATGAGCGATTACGAGAACACCGAGTCTCCCGTAAAGTCGCTGAAGAACCGCAAGATAGGCTATTACGGCGTCAAGGAAGCCGTATTCCCCTTCAACATGTTCCCCGAAGTCGACCCGGTGCTGGGGCCCGAGATGCGCTCCACCGGCGAGGTTCTGGGACTCAGCGATTCCTTCGGCATGGCCTTCTACAAATCCCAGGAGGCTACCCAGATGAAGCTGCCCGATGAGGGTACGATACTCATCTCGGTAAACGACGAAGATAAACCCGAGGCACTGGAGATCGCCCGCGTGTTCGACCGCCTCGGTTATGAGATTCTCTCCACCGGCGGTACCCTGGAATATCTGCAGAATGCCGGCGTAAGGTGCACACGCATAAATAAACTCTACGAGGGACGTCCCAACATAGTGGACAGGATTATGAACGGCGAAATCGATCTTGTCATCAATACTCCCGCTCCCCACTGCGTCCAGGCTCAGAACGACGACTCCTATATCCGCAAGACCTCCCTGCGCCGTAAAATCAGCTATATCACCACCATGGCGGCGGCAAAGGCGGCGGCTACCGCTCTCGACTACCTCGCCACCAAGCCGGAATCCCCTGTCAAGTCGCTGCAGGAGTATCACGCCTCCATCACCGACTGAGGACATGAAAGTAATATAAAACAACCAGACCGCCGCGGAGCGCGGCGGTCTGACATTCAAGGCAGGTTAACATGCACGACGAACTTACCGAGGTCGACATCAAAAAGATGAAGGAGGAGATCGAGTACCGCACCCTGGTGCTCAAGCCCAGGCTCATCGAGACTCTTCAGGCTGCCCGCGCTCTCGGTGATCTTTCCGAGAACGACGAGTACCGTTCGGCAAAGCGCGACCTCAACCGCAACTACAGCCGCATAAACTATCTCAACCGCATGATAAACACTGCGGTGGTAATTAAGGTCAAAGATACCGATGACCAAACCGTGGGACTTTTCGACCGTGTCACCCTCTGGTACGAGGAGGACGATGAGGAAGGGGAGCTGACAATAGTCACCACCCTGCGCAACGATGCCCTGAACGGCTTTGTCAGCAAGGAATCGCCGGTAGGGCGCGCTCTGCTGGGGCGCAAACTGGGCGATCGGGTCATGGTGAAGGTAAACGACACCTACAGCTACCCGGTGGTTATACGTAAAATACATAAGGGCGAGGACGACGAGTCGCTTGACATTATGAGTTACTAAAATAAGGCTGAAGCAAATAAAAACGGTCGGCTCCGGAATTCCGGAACCGACCGTCTTTATTCGGTTATTTACGCTTTTCCCGCAGCGATGAGAAAAAGCCGCGCATCAGCGCCGAGCATTCGTCAGCCAGCACTCCCGGCACCACTTCGGGGGTGAAGCCCAGCGGATAGGCTGCCAGATTCACAACCGAACCAAACGCTCCCGCGCGGGCGTCCTTCGCGCCGTAGACCACCCGGGGCAGATGGGCGTTGAGGACAGCTCCGGCGCACATGGAACAGGGCTCAAGTGTCACATAGAGGGTGCAATCGGTGAGCCGCCAGTCTCCCCGTACCCGGCATGCCTCATCTATTGCGCGAAGTTCGGCATGTCCCGAGGCTGTCTTCTCCAGTTCACGTGTGTTTCGCGCCGAAGCGATGACCCGGTATTCCCCCGCCGTCCGCTCGGCTATGACGGCTCCCACCGGCACCTCTCCCTCGGCAGCCGCCTCCCTTGCCAGCTCAAGCGCCAGACGCATAAACCCCTCGTCGTGGGGCAGAATAAGCGGAACACGCGGCTCAAAGCGGCCGTCGGCAGGTATGTTGGGGTGTATGCGTTTCAAGTGCCCTCTCTCCTTACCGTTTGATATATACCACTCATTATACCACCCCCTGCCGCGATTTTCAAGAGCAATGAAACACCGGCGGTTTTACATATTCGCAATCGAGTGTAAATATTGCGTAAAATCGCACAAAACGGGCGCGCAGACGCTTTACAATCGACCTGATGTGTGTTAAAATAACTGTGTATGAAATCAATTTGGAGGTGATATCGTTGAACTCGGAAAATCTGCCGCAGGTGTACCAGGTTCAGCGCAGGAACCTTGTACCTGTAAATGAAACAGTCGAACCTCCGCGGGAGAATACGCGCAACCGCAAAACAGTGCGCTTAATCTGCGGCTGGCTGTGCGCCGCTGCGGTGTGTGTTCTTGCGGCTGTGAACATGGTGTCATTGTCGGCTGCCGAAGTGCATATGACCGCCTACGCCGACGGACGAAGACTCGGCTATGTGGAAAACGCCGCGGTGCTCGAAGCCGCGAAATCGGCGCTTGAAAAAAGCATATCGGAGATAACCGGCGAAGCTTACAGCTATCCGGGGAAGATTACCTACCGCCCCGTTGCGGTGCACCGCAGCAAGGAGTGCAGATACCTGTCTCCCGATGAATGTTACCGCATGCTGAGCCTGGGTATGGACGGCGGCGTTTGCGACGCATATATACTGTATATCGACGGCATCCCGGTTGCGGCAAACGAAAACCGTCTCGCCATCGACCGGGCGCTGACCCTTCTGCGGGAGGATTTTATATACCACCATGCCGAATCCGAACTGCCTCAGGGCGTGATGGCCGGCGAGATAGCCGAGATCCGTCTTGTAAATAATGTAAACGTGATCTCGGAGAAGTGCAGCCGGAGCATGCTGCGCACCCCCGAAGAGATCTGCGCAATGCTGTCGGGCGATCACATTGAGGAGGCGCGGAAGAGTATAGACTATGGGATCGAATTCGGAGTCACCCGTTCACGCGGTGCGGGCGTTACAGTGGATGCGGCGGCAGGCGCGGGTGTGGGCGCGGGCGCAGAAGCAGGTGCGGTTTCCGGCGTTTCGACACGCATGGCGGCGACATCATTTCCTTCCGATACCGCCGATACCGCTTCATACGACCGCATATCGATATACCCGGAATTGAAATACACCATGACCCGCTATGATAAGCACAGCGTGGTCGTAAGCTGCAGCAACACTTACGAAGAAGACGACAGTCTGCCTGAAGGTCTGGAATATATAAAGATTCCCGGCTCCGAGGGCGTCAACCTGGTGACCTATGCCACGACCTACGAAAACGGCGTCGAAATCTCCTGCGAGGAGGTAAAAACCGAGGTCGAGATCGAAATGCACCCGAATCTCGTGGTACGCGGCACCAAACAGGTTCCCAACGGTCCCACAGGTTCGCTCATCTGGCCGCTTTACGGCATTGAATACACTATTTCATCCTATTTCGGCGAGGTGCGCGAGGAATTTGACGGCGACGCTTATCACTTCGGCATTGACATTGAAGCCGAAACTGGCACACCCATATACGCAGCCGACGGAGGCACTGTCATCCACGCGCTGTATACCTCCTCCTACGGCAATATGATAATGATAGAGCACAAAACCGGATATGCCACCTACTATGCTCACATGAAAGACCTGATGCTTGAACTGGGCTCCACCGTGCGGCAGGGTCAGGTTATAGGTCATGTCGGCACGACGGGTGTCACCACCGGTCCTCATCTGCATTTTGAATATCGCATCGGCACCGTGCCGGTGAACCCGCTGAAGTGGCTCCCGAAGCTTGAGAAGACGAAATAACCGGCATGGAGAAGCCGGGCATTGCGGCGGTGAAAAGCAGAATTCCGACACCGTGCGGCATAGATAAATCCGGAGTAATACAATATCGAAGCTTCTTCCGGCGGAACGGTCGGACAGATCTGTCCAATGCTCCGCCGGATTTGCATATATCATTTAATTCTATAAGAGAAAGCAGGAACCGACGAAATGAACAGAAAACATCTTGCTGCCGCGCTGCTGGCGGCACTCATGATTTTGACAACATTGCTCTCCGCCTGCGGAGGGGGCTCTGCCGGCGCCGGCAAGCCGGCTGCCGATACAACTACAGCCGCAGAGGAAACCACGGCGGAGACAACATCAGCCCTTGAACAGCTGGGAGCCATGGACTTCGACGGACGCAAGTACACGATTTACGACAACAACACCGTAAAGATACAGACCAATGTCCCTGGCGACTCGCTCAACGGAGAGATTGTTAACGACGCGCTCTTTAACCGGGGCACCTACATGCGCGACCGCTATAACGTGGAGATGATCTATTTTGATGCTCCCGATGTGAATGCCTACCGCAACTCCGTGCTTGCCGACGAGGACAACTATCAGTTGGGTTTCTCGCCGCTTTTCAGCATGACCACCAACGCCACCGGGGGTATTCTCTATGACCTCTGTTCACTGCCCTATATGGAGCTCGATAAGAACTGGTGGTCGCCCCTCTTCTACGAGCAGTTCAGGCTCAACGGCAGAATGTATATCGCCACCGGCGACATCACCCCCGGTACCTATCAGACCCCCTGCTGTCTTTTCCTCAATCTCAAGCTCTATGATGACTACGGCATCGAAACCGACATCTACCAACTTGTCTTAGACGGCGGCTGGACGATAGACGAGCTGACCGCCGTGGTGAAAGACTATAATTACATTGACCTGAACCAGGATACAAAGCAGGGCATAGAAGACTTCTACGGTATAGTCATGCAGCACACCACCGAAACCACCGAGGCCTTCCTCACTGCCGCCGGCAATTCGCTTGCATCGGTCAGCAAGGACGGAACCGGTCTTGAGTTCAACATGCTTGACAACGACAAGGTTCTCACCGCCATCGAAAAGCTGCAGCCGGTATGCCCCTACATCAACTATGCTGAAATTAACGACCCGATAAACCTCTGCTTCAAGGTTGACCGGGGGCTGTTCCTGCAGCACAAGCTGGAGTCGGCGGCTACCCATCTGCGCGACATGGAGTCGCCCTATCTTATCCTCCCCGATCCCAAATACGACGAGGCTCAGGAACAGTATATCTCATGTGTATCCGGATGGTGCTATTCCTTCCCCACCATCCCCTCCACCGCCGACCCGGAATTCGCCGGTTTTATGGCGGAGGCGCTGGCGCGCTATTCCCACGAGAACATCCGTCCACTGGCTTACGAAGTGGTCTATAAGGATCGCGACACCCGCGATCCGCGTTCCGCCGACATTCTCGACCTGCTTTTCAACAGCCTATACATCGACTTCGGCGTGGTTTACAACTTCGGGTCGATTAAGGACGCACTCACACAGGTGCTTTTCGAAGCCAAGCCCTTCGCCTCAACAGTGGAGTCAAAGGTTGACGCCATAAACGCGGCGATGGCCAAGGTTATCGAGAACTGGTAAGGAGCCAGGTATGATATATCAGAAACAGCTTGAGGTAAAATACGAAACCGATATTCTTGTGGTGGGCGGAGGCGCCGCGGGCGTTACAGCGGCGATCGCCGCTGCGCGTATGGGCAAACGTGTACTCATAATCGAGAGCGGCGGCTGTTTCGGCGGCGTCGGAACAACCGGCATGGTCCCCGCTTTCTGCACCTTCGGGGACGGCGTCAACCGCCTCTCTGACGGAATAGGCTGGGAGATACGCTCAAAGGTCTGCCCGGAGAATATAAACGCCAGGGGCGGCGGCGCCTTCCAGGCCGAGACTCTGAAGCGCGCCTACGACGACGCCATAGCCGAAGCGGGCGTTGAGTTCCTTTTCTTCACCACCCTCGCCGACGCGGTGGCAAGGGACGGACATATCGAGTATGTTGTGCTGACCTCTAAGAGCGGCATGTATGCCGTTAAGGCCAAGGTCTATCTCGACTGCACCGGCGACGGCGACTTCACCGCCATTGCCGGCGGCGCATTTGAGCTGGGCAACGAGGAGGGCAAAACCATGCCGCCCTCGGTGTGTTCCCTCTGGACCGACTTCGACAACGGCGCCTACCGCACGGTAAACATTCCGGAGAAACTGGAACAAGCTTTTGCCGACGGCGATGTCTTCACCTATGAGGACCGGCATCTAACCGGGCTCTGCCACCGGCTTGCCGACGAACTGGGCGGGGGAAACATCGGCCACATCTTCGGAACCGACCCTATCGACATGCGCTCCATATCCGACGCCATGGTCTGGGGGCGCAAATCGCTGCTTGAGTATCAGAACTTCTATCGCCGCTATGTGGCGGGCTGCGAAAACATCAAGCTTGTCGAGAACGCCAACATGCTGGGCGTCCGCGAATCCCGCCGAATCGTCTGCGACTATATGCTGAGCGTTGACGACTTCCGCGCCAAGGCGAACTTTGACGACGAGATCGGCCGCTACTGCTACCCGGTGGACATTCATGTCATGGACACCAGTCCCGAGGAGATGGAGCGCTTCAAGCGCGAATTCCGTTCCAATCTGCGCTACGGCGACGGCGAATCCTACGGTATACCCTACCGTTCCCTTGTGCCGGTATCATTTGACAATCTGCTTACCGCGGGGCGCTGCCTGGGCGCCGACCGCCAGATGGAAGCGTCTATCCGCGTCATGCCCGGCTGCTTCATCACCGGTCAGGCTGCAGGAACCGCCGCCGCGCTCTCGCTTGATAAGGACGGCGAGGTGCGTTCGGTTGATCCCTCCCGGCTGCAGAGAGAGTTAAAGAAAGCCGGGGCATACCTCAGACCCGGGCTCGGAGAATAACATTAAACAAACGATTTTTTCGGCGTCGTTCGGTCATATGCGGACGGCGCCGTTTTGTTAAGAATAACTTAAATCAAGAGGGTTGCCATGCTTTACAATAAAGAAACGATTCTTGCTTCACTGTCGCCTGACGCCCTGTTTCGGAATATTACACTGTACGATGTGACCGACTCGACCAATACCCGGCTCAAGGAAAGTATAGCCGTCGGAGATGCCGGTCACGGTGATGTCATGATTGCCGGACGTCAGACTGCGGGCAGGGGGCGGAGAGGACGCAGCTTTTACTCTGGTGAGGGCGGACTGTATCTGAGCGCGGCGCTCGAACCCGGTATAAGCCCTGAAGAACTGACAATACTCACTCCCGCAGCGGCTGTGGCTGTCTGTCGGACTGCCGATGCGATTTTCCCCGGCTCAGACACGGCTATCAAATGGGTGAACGACGTGCAGTATAACAGACTTAAAGTCTGCGGTATACTCACCGAATGTGTCTTTCGCGGCGGCGAGGCTTACGCGGTCATCGGGATCGGAGTCAACCTGTTCGCGCCCGAGGAAGGCTTTCCCGAAGAGCTCGCGGGGATCGCCGGTTCGCTTTGCCGGGGCAGCATCTCCTCCGTTGGCAAAACGGAGGCGGCGCGTATCGCAAACGCCTTCGCCGCCCGTCTGCTTCGCGAACTCGAAGAAGTCTGCCGCCATGTCATGGCCGGCATCCTGTCGTTCAGAGAGGAGTATATCTCCCGCTGCGTGACCTTGGGAAGAAAGGTGGATGTCCATCCCGCGGTCGGTTCGGGCGTGTCGTTCACCGGCATAGCCGCGGGACTTGACGATCGTCTGCGGCTGATTGTACGCCTGCCGGACGGCAGCGAAACCGCCGTGGGCACGGGAGAAGCGACCCTTCACGGCAGCGGCCGGGAGTGACGGGAGGTTCTTCGGCGCTTTATCCGAACCCACAGATTTACATTGAGATAACAAATAACTCGGCAAGTTGTAAAATGAATTGCCCAAGAGAATAAAAAAGGGGTTCCATTGAGGAATGAAACCAGTTATACTTAGGCTGCG
>Ga0123335_1006182_pt1 | contig 14097 bp, 12 predicted proteins | sample BiotimSIPDNA_2_FD_89707 | JGI IMG/M metagenome (GOLD analysis project Ga0123335, IMG submission 89707) | Anaerobic biogas reactor microbial communites from Washington, USA - Biogas_R2 time_0 SIP DNA | ecosystem: Engineered > Bioreactor > Anaerobic > Unclassified | place: Washington, USA... | reverse complement strand
GAAATGACACCAATAACCGAAAATCGAGACGAGTTCCATGCTACCAGCCAGTTGCCTGAACAGATGGATAAAGAGTCAGATCATGAGTGAGATCGACTGGATCCTCAAACGGCGCAGCATCAGGCAATTTACTGAGCAAGAGGTCACCTCAGATCAAATAACTTTGCTCCTGGAGGCAGCCATGGCAGCCCCCAGCGCCATGAATTTGAAGCCATGGAAGTTTGTGGTCGTAACCAGCGAAGAACGGCTCAACCAACTTCGAAAAGCACTCCCTTTTGGAAAGATGGGAGCACCTTGTGCAATCGTGGTATGCGGTGACCTACGATCGTTCAAACGAGCAGTCCAGGAAAGATTTTGGGTACAGGATTGCAGCGCAGCCACTCAAAACATCCTTTTGGCTGCCACCACACTCGGGCTTGGCACGGTATGGTGCGGCGTACATCCGATTAGCAGGATTGAAAACGCGGTAGGAAATGCATTGGAAATACCCGAGGGGGTTATCCCTTTGAATGTTATTTTTGTGGGCTATCCTGCGGAGGAGAAACCAACCCGGACCCAGTATTCAGAAAAGAACGTTTTTACTGATCGGTTTGACAATCCACGGAATCTTTGAACGTTTGCAGTTTACGCAATGTAGAATTTTCCCGTTAAGCTATGGAGGGAGACGAACCCCCTCCGTACGAAAGAAAGAGAGGAGGCTGCACTTGGTTTGACCAAGAAGGTGAATTGACCATTGGTTTCCTGTTTCGCGGAGGGATGATAATGTCCGCTCCCCTTGCTCAGAAATAAAGATCCCCTGCATACGGTCGAAATCCCAGCAAACCATCGCCAATTCCCTGTTTACTTTGTTAACAATCCATATATTCTCAGTAGAATACACATCAATCATGATAAAATTATCAATTGTGATAATAACATTCTGTTGAATGACAATCAAATCTTAGGAGGATTTTATGTCTGATAAAAAATGGGTCTATCTATTTGATGAAGTCGACCATGCTGAAGCCTATGCTGGCAGTTGGGATGGCGTTCGCGGCCTTTTAGGCGGTAAAGGCGCCAACCTTGGCGATATGACTCGCGCTGGTGTCCCGGTTCCCCCCGGTCTGACAATTACTACCGAAGCCTGTAATGCATTTCAGGTTTCCCGCCAATTCCCCGAAGGTATGTGGCAGCAAGTTCTTGATGCCCTTAAAAAAGTTGAGGAAAAAGCCGAAAAACAATTCGGTGATTCTGTGAACCCCTTATTGGTTTCTTGCCGTTCCGGCGCCAAGTTTTCCATGCCTGGCATGATGGATACGGTCCTGAATATTGGCTTAAACGATGAAGTTGCCAAAGGTTTAGTCGCAAAAAGTGGCGACGAACGCTTTGTCAATGATTCCTATCGCCGCCTCATTCACATGCTCGGTACTGTTGTTATGGGCATCGATGATGAGCATTTTGAGGAACCCCTGAAAGTCTACAAGCAAGAAAAAGGCTACAAGAGCGACACTGAGATGAATGCGGCTGATTGGGCTGCCATCACCGAGGATTACAAAAAAGTAGTGCTTGAACAAAAAGGTTTCGATTTTCCGCAGGATCCTTTCAAACAGCTCGAACTGGCTGTAAAAGCAGTCTTCGATTCCTGGATGTCCAAACGTGCCATCGACTATCGCCGGCGCGAAAGCATTCCAGATGATCTGGGAACTGCTGTTAACGTTCAGACGATGGTGTTTGGCAACATGGGCGGCGACTCTGGTACCGGTGTGGCTTTCACCCGCGATCCTCAGACCGGCGAAAATGTCATGTTTGGCGATTACCTGATGAATGCCCAGGGTGAAGACGTTGTTGCTGGTATTCGCAATACCTCCAAGATTTCGACTCTCGCAACAGAATTACCTGAGGTATACGAGCAGTTCTTTGATATCACCGAACGTCTTGAGAACCACTACAAAGACATGCAGGATGTTGAGTTCACCATCGAACACGGCAAACTCTGGATGCTTCAAACCCGTAACGGAAAGCGCTCCGCGAAAGCAGCCGTCAAAGTTGCCCATGATATGGTCGTGGAAGGTTTAATTGATAAGAAAACCGCTCTTGGCCGGGTTACTCCTGAACAGATCGATCAGATGCTACACCCCCATTTTGCGCATGCAGACGTTGAAGCAGCAAAGAATGAAGGTCGTTTTTACGCTAAGGGCGTGAACGCCTCTCCTGGTGCCGCTGTTGGTCAAATCTATTTTGATGCTGATACGGTCGAAAAGATGCATAATGTCGAGAAACAAGATGTTATCATGGTGCGTCCTTTCACCAAGCCCGATGACGTGCATGGCATGTTATCCGCCAAGGGTATTCTGACCAGTGAAGGCGGCGCTACCTCGCATGCTGCTGTAGTTGCCCGCCAATTTGGTGTGCCTTGTATCGTCGGTGCTTCGGAAATCTCCATTGATATGGTGAAACGCCAGATGACCCGCAATGGTGTGACTGTCAAAGAAGGCGAATGGATCTCGCTGGATGGAACCACCGGTGAAGTATTTGTCGGCAAACTGGGCATGACCACTCCGGATCTTTCCGAACAAAAAGAACTGATGACCCTTTTGGGCTGGGCCGATGAAGTTTCCCGCCTGCAGGTTTGGGCAAATGCGGATTATCCCAGGGACGCCAAGCGTGCACGTGAATATGGTGCCAAGGGTATTGGTCTTTGCCGAACCGAGCACATGTTCTTTGATGTGGAACGTTTGCCAGATGTCCAGAAAATGATCATGAATGCTGAAAACACTCAGCGTATGCTCAACAATCTGGAGAGGCTCGAAGCTGCTCTTGCATCAGGTCGTTTTGAAGGTCGTGTGCTGACTGATGAAGACAAACGTGCCCTGAAAGCTGAAATTGATGCCGAAAAAGCCAATATGGAAAAGTCAGCCGAGGTACAGGCATATTTTGGCGCATTGAAGACTATTTTGCCACTCCAACGTGGTGATTTCTATGGTCTTTTCGAAGCCATGACCGGTCTACCTGTGATCATTCGTCTGATCGATCCCCCTCTGCATGAGTTCCTTCCTTCATTGGAAGATCTTCTTACTGAAGTTGCGACTTTGAAAGCCAAAGGCATCAGCGAAGGTCTGGCTGAGAAAGAACACATGCTCGACGTCGTTCAGGGCATGCACGAAAGCAACCCGATGATGGGTCTGCGTGGTATTCGCCTTGGTATCGTTTACCCCGATATTATGAAGATGCAGGTGAGAGCAATCTTTGAAGCAGCCTGCGATGCGAAATTGAATGGTTTTGATCCTCACCCTGAAGTCATGATACCATTGACCGGTCACGTGAATGAGCTCAAGGAAGTCCAGCCGACCCTGGTGAAGATCGCCAAGGATGTGATGGCTGAAAAGGGTATCCAGGTCGATTACAAATTTGGCACCATGATCGAGATTCCCCGCGCTGCTGTCACCGCAGGTGAAATCGCTGAATACGCTGAATTCTTCTCCTTCGGCACCAACGACCTGACCCAGATGTCCTTTGGTTACAGCCGTGATGATGCTGAACGAACCTTCCTGGGTGTTTATGTTGACAAGGGTATCCTGGAAAAGAACCCCTTCCAGCAGTTGGATCGCGATGGTGTTGGACGTTTAATGAAACGTGCTGTTCTTGACGGTCGCGAAGTTCGCCCGAACCTGGAAGTAGGTATCTGTGGTGAACACGGTGGTGACCCCAGCTCGATCGAGTTCTGTCATATGATCGGCAACAACTACGTCAGCTGCTCACCCTTCCGTGTCCCTCTGGCTCGCCTGGCTGCTGCCCAAGCCGCACTCAAGCACGGTTAGAAAATAGTATTTCGATAGAAAACGGCTCCGGTAACGGAGCCGTTTTTTTGTCGGATGGTCAAAATGGTTGTAGTAAGGAATGAGGTGGATGGGGAAATAAATCTGACGATAACGTTTGATCCCACCTCACTCCGCCGTCTTGACTAATGCTTGAGACGTCGGAGTGAGCCCGCGATAAGTATTTGGAAGATCGTTGTCACATAGCGGGCTCATTCCGACCTACAAAAAAGATCGGTTAATTAATTCCCGTAAATCAGTGAATAAATGTTGTATATCTCTACAATTCGGCGGAGGTAGGTGCGGGTTTCGAGATAACGGATAGAGTTCAAAAAGACATCCGGATCATCGCCAACCAGTTCTTTCCAGCGCAGCGTGTTGCCGGGTCCGCCATTATAAGCAGCAAGAGCAAGATAGGCATCTCCGTCAAAAACATACAATTGACGGGCAAGATAGTTACTGCCCAACTCAAGGTTATAGTAAGGAACACGCAAATCATCCTGCGTGTAATTGGGAGGGTAACCGGTTTCGCTGGCAATCTGTGCTGCTGTCGCCGGCATAAGCTGCATCAGCCCGCTGGCTCCAGCACTGGAGAAGGCATGAGCTCCAAAATGACTTTCCTGGTAGATCAGGCTGAAAATCAGGATCTCTGGTATGTCGTATTTTTCAGCAATCTGTTCGATCCAGGGCAAATAATAGGTGCCATATTGAACATGGGCAAAATAGGGTGGAAAACTGGCTGAGAGGGGAACATCACCATAGCCTGCCAACCTTGAAATTGAACGACTGGCTTCGATGGCACTTTGGTAATAGCCCAATTCAAGAAATGTTTTGATAAGTCGAAAGTTATTGAGGGCGTCATCCTTATAGGAATTACGCAGTGATTCGAATTCCTGTGATGCCAGGTTGTACAATCCAAGGCGGTGGAATTCGACTGCTCGAACAAAACGGCTGTCATCAGCCAGTTCAGAGCTGTAATCCAGATTGACCTCAGCGGGCAGACTAAAAGAGCTGATCAACCAGTCTGCGGCATCCAGTCGTTCGGTTTCCAAATCGGGCTCAAAATTCCCAATTTCGACCGGCGGGAAGAGCGGTTGACCATTGAGCAATTCCACTGAGCGGATGCCATAATAACCATAGGGGTCCATGTCTGCTGCTGAACGCCAATAAGACTGAGCAGCAGGCAGGTCTCCCTTTGCCTGGCTAACCTTGCCGAGCCAGAAGGTGGAACCAGATGCTTCCAGTGTGTCTGGAGTAGCGATCAGGACAGCGCGATTGAAATTATCGGCGGCTTTGTCAAACTCGCCCAATTCATAGTACAGTGAACCACCAAAGAAAAGCCCGTTGAAGGCATCGGTCGAGATTGGAAACTCGAGTGCGATACGCGTCCAGGAATCGGCAGCTTCTTTCAGCTGACCATTAAGAAAGTAATAGTTTGCAGCTATTTGAAGCAATTGGGGGGCATCGGGCTGAGAATTGGGGGCTGCCACAAAGGCGAGGGTCGTCTCCAGTGCCAGTTTCAGCTGACCCATGTAAGTGTTTTGGGTGTAAATAATATCTTCAATCGCGTCAAAACGATATTCACTTTGCGGATAAGTGTTGATCAGTTCGTTCCAAATCTGGATTGCTTCCTTATCCTCTGAAGTACCGCCGGCGGTATTGGCAGACAGGCGCTCGGCAGATGATAAACCAGCCCTAACCAGCCCCTCAGCACGCACACTTAATGCTTTATAGTAAAGCGCTTCATCTTTGGCAAATCCTTGTCCAGCCAGGTAGCGATCAAAGGCTTCAATGGCGAGATTATATTGCTCGATGTTGTAGTTGATGATCCCACGTTTCAGATCATCCACATTTTGACCAGCCTCCAACAGCATCACGAGCGCTGTGTAGGCGTCATAAGTAAAGGGATAATTGGTGACCGAATCCTGCAAATAGGTATATGCTTCTTCATTGCTGCCCTGTCTGATGAGGATTTGGGCGATCAGCAAGTTCATTTGTGCTTTGGTGTAATCACTTTGAGAATTTAGCAGGATTTCTTTGTAAATACCCAACGCCAGGTCATCCTGACCCAGGCTGGAATATGTAGAAGCTACTTTGGAGGCAACGACGGTGTTATTGGTGAGCTGAGGTGACAGGTAGGATGTACGGTAAGATTGCAACGCTCCTTCAGTGTCACCAAAATCAGCCTGCAAATCGCCAATTCGGTAATAGACTTCAGCATCGATCATCCCAGGTTGAGCCGAGGCGTAAGCCTGGTAATAATCCAGTGCATCTTGTTCCAATTCCTGTCCAAGGCTGATCTGAGCAAGAAGGAAATTCGCCCTTTTTGCGGGCAAACTATCCGGGAATTGGGCTTGCAATTCGATCAGAGCCCGTTTCGCCTGAAAAAGGTCATTTTGCTTGTAGTAGGTCAAACCCTGACCGAAAAGCGCTGCAGCCTGAATGTCATCAGTGGAACCGGAGGTATTGGCACTATATAGCCGCAATGCCTGCTCAAAATCGCCAAAAGCCAAGATGCGGTCAGCCTCAGCCATGGTCGCCTCAGATGGTGGGGTTTCTTCAACCAGATAGGTGGGAGTAGGCAAAACCGGAGCTTCAGATGGCAAGCTGGGGCTCGGAGTTGGAACTGGTTGAGGAGGTGCGGCGATTTCATCGCAACTGGTGAGAAAAAGGGAAAAAATGAGGGCAAGAACGATAATCCTTGTTTTCATATTTGACTTATAACGGAAAGAATCCTGATTGTCAACTCGGGCTGGAAGGTGTTCATCGTGCCATCATGAACCCAATGTCAACCTCGTTCATATGAACGTTTATTGCGAAAGTGCCCAAGAGGAAGCGTTAATATTGTGAAGGAACTGTTGTTGCTTGCTCCAATCCATTTGATTTAATGATGAAATTCAGGCGGGTAATTTTTCTCCAGTTCATCAGCTTCCTGCTTGGTGTGGGCGACTATGCCATGGGGGTGGTTGGCAGGAGAGTAGATGGTGTACATCGACAGGCGTTCATTGGCAGAGGTATTGATGATATTGTGGACTGTGCCAGCAGCGATGACCACGACATCACCATCGCCGACAATGATCTCATCATCTTCAGTGACAACCTTGCCTTCGCCGGCTTCAAATCGGAAAAATTGATCGACATGATCGTGAACTTCCTTGCCGATATCTTGAAGTGGTTCTAATGACATGAGAACAAGTTGTAAATGCCCGGTATAAAGAACATGTCTGAAATCGGTGTTATCGACTGTATCTTTTTCTATGTTGGTGAAATAAGGTTTCATATTTTCCTCTTTTCAATTTATCTCTAAAATAAAAATAGCTGACGAATAATTGAAAAATGTCAGACCTTCAATCGAGCAACCTGCCACCAGCAAGTTGCGTGGCTTTGTTCAGGAGGAAATCTTAATGGATGTTTTCCAAATATGCGAAAACAGTCGCCCGAATTGCCTCAAAGGTGTCTTCAAAGACTCTTAGTTTTTGCTCGTCGGTTCCTTCAAAAAGAGCTGGGTCCGCAAATCCGAGGTGGATAATTGCTCCTTTTTTCAGCCACAATGGGCAGGCTTCCCTGGCGCTGTCACAAAGCGTGATCACAACATCAAAATCCTGACCTAAAAATTCATCAATGGGTTTGGAATAACCCTGATGATCGATTCCAGAATCACGAATTACTTTTTCTGCAAAGGGATGAACGTGACCGCTGGGCTCGCTGCCGGCACTGAAGGCGACCCATTCTTTAGGCAGGTAGTGATTTACAATAGCTTCTGCCATCTGGCTGCGGCAGGAGTTTCCAGTGCAAAGGAACAAAACCCGCTTGCGATGGTCTTCCTGCTCTTCAGGTTCTTCCACATTTGCTTCCATGCCCTGTGGGCTTCCCAATAATACTTCGTCCTCAAATTCGCCGTTCTCCACAGCCTGGAGCAGTTCCCGGGCATTGGTCTCGTGATTAACAGATACCATTACACCAACTTCGCCCAGGTCACCAACGGTTAATCCGTAAATCAGTCCGAGGGGGTTACTGTCGAGGTAAGCAGAGATACCCTGGGCTTCCAGGAAACCTTTGATCGATTCAGCCTCCAACTTGCCATGGGCTTTGTATACTGTTACAAAATCGGGTTTGTTTTCACTCATCATTCGTACATCCACTCTTCTGTGCAGCGTTTCCAATCCACCAATTCTTCCGGTTTGAACCAGAGTGCGATTTCGGCTTCAGCGTTTTCGACAGAATCAGAAGCGTGGGTCAGGTTATAGCGGGCTTGCAGGGCAAAGTCGTGTCGAATTGTTCCCGGATCAGCCTCGGTGCCGCGGGTTTTTCCAACGGTCTGGCGCACTGCACTAATGGCATCCGGACCAGCCCAAACCATTGCCATGACAGGCGCAGAGGTGATAAATTGAATCAAGGGATTATAGAAGGGTTTGCCTTCGTGCACCGCATAATGTTGTTTTGCGAGTTCAGGGCTGACCTGCAAAAATTTACAGGCAACCAGGCGTAAACCTCGGTTTTCAAAGCGGGTAATTATTTCCCCAATCAGTCCTCTTTGGACGCCATCGGGTTTTACCAAGACTAACGATCTTTCCATTCATCCTCCATGGGTTCAACTTGGGTGTTTTCATGTTTAATTTTTTCGGTCAGCTCGTCATAAGCATTCCAAAGAGCCAGGCGGTCCTCTTGCAATACCAGGTAAGATCGCAGTGAACGCTGGTATTGCAAAGCGAGTTCTTTGGTAGTAGCTCTCTTGAGCACAAGATCAGCTGCGGCAGAAAAATTGCCGAGATCCAGGTGTTTTTCGAGAACCTGCTGATCTGAATCCTGGTTGGTATCGCCAACCAATGTTGGAGCGGAGTGTTCCAGCTCTGCCTGAACAACGTGCCATTCAGCAGTTTCGAGAACAATGGGTGCCAGGGTTTCATGAGCCTCTGGAGCCAGCTCATCAATCGCTTCGAGTCCATGCTGGCTTTCAGGATCAACATCCTGGGATGGTTGAGACGCAAACTCGATCAACCAGTCAGGTATTTCAACAGCAGGTTCATCTTTCTGTTGAGCAAGGTTGATCCGTGAAGTGTCCTCTGACGATCTTTCTTCTGTATTCACCTTAATGGGCTGGGTTTGCTCATCTTTGTTGGCGTCTGTAGTCATCATCAGTCTCCCAGATAATCACGCAGCTTGCGACGTACCGATGGGTGGCGCAAGCGGGTGAGTGCCTGAGCTTCGATCTGACGAACGCGTTCACGCGTAACGCCCATTTTGCGACCAACTTCTTCCAGAGTGTATGCCTGACCATCCAACAAGCCGTATCTTAATTGCAGGATACGAACCTCACGGGGAGGAAGGGCATCCAACACTTCGACCAGATGCTGTTTGAGCAGGTTATAGGTAGCGGTGTCATCAGGTGGCGGCGCCTCATCGTCTTCAATGAAGTCGCCCAACACGGAATCTTCTTCATCATCGGTAGGTGTTTCAAGCGAAAGCGGGCGGCGGGCGACCTGGATCATATTCTCAACTTTTTTGGGTGGAACTTCCAAGGCTTCTGCCAATTCTTCCACTGATGGATCCCGTCCTAATTTTTGGGTCAGCTGATGCTGTACACGCAGAAGTTTATTGATTTGATCTCCCATGTGAACAGGAACACGAATCGTACGGCCCTGATCGGCGATGGCTCGGGTGACCGCCTGTCGGATCCACCAGGTGGCGTAGGTGCTGAATTTGTGCCCGCGCTGGTATTCGAATTTCTTGGTCGCACGAATGAGACCGATATTGCCTTCCTGGATCAAATCGAGGAAGGGCACCCCACGACCCATGTATTTCTTGGCAACGCTGATCACAAGACGCGAGTTGGCGGTGATCAGATGGTCACGGGCGGCTGCACCGTCTTTGATCAGATCGTGCAGCTCCTGCCGACGAATAGCACTTAGATTACTTTTCGCTAACTCAGCTCTTGCCTCACGACCAGCCTCGATGCGCTTTGCCAGCACGACCTCTTCTTCAATGTTGTTTAAGAGCGGGACGCGACTGACTTCTTTCAGATAAAGCCCGATGGTATCATCAGTGTCAATATTTGCCAGGTCGTCAGTCGGCAGGGATTCTTCATCTTCTGCCAATACGTCAGAAAGCTCGTCTTCTTCCGATTCCTCGTTGGTCAACACCTCGTCAGAAACGGTAATCCCGGCATTGTCGAGTGCTGTGTAAGCATCTTCCAATTGTTCCGGGTACTCTTCTGCTTCGGGGAAGAACCGCAAAATGTCATCGATTGTGACATATGTTTTCTTTTTCCCAAATTCTAGAAGTCTGTTGATTGCGGATGTTTGGCTGTTTTCGTTAGGAACCGTGTTGTTACTTATTCTCGCCATGTATTGTTAAGCCTCTTCAAAGGATGTGAATTGCATTTCAATAGAGTACAATATTTTGCTTCGAATTTCAAGAGCCGGGCAAATTTTGATAATATTCTATTAGTGCGCGTAGCCACGAATATTAATGATAGTGTAAACAAAGACATTCTTAATAGGCTTTGTTAGTAATAGAAGGCACGATTTTCATCCCTCGAGTTTTTGTCTATAATTAGCCCAATTATTCTGAAGGGAAATGGACTGACTTTGTATTTTAAGAAGACTGCCAATATCTGGGTGCCAATCCTCATCGTCCTTGTGATGGTTGGGTTGGTGTTGCTTAACCTGGAGTTGGACAAAAGAGTGGAGTTGGAAGACCACTTTGCTGTCCGTTGGAACGCAGCCCGATCCTGGATGAAAGAAGGCTGGTCGCCTTATAGCGATCAGACAAGGCAGGCGGCTCTTGAGTTGCTGGAGAGCAACAATAGTCTACCGAACGAACGGGATCAAGGCTTTTTCCTCGACCCTGCATGGTTTGTTTACATTTTTATACCGATCGGTTTCGTTCCTTACCCAATCGCCAAAGCAATTTGGGTGATGTTGATCCAATTAAGCATTATTGCCTGCTTTTTGTTGGGAATTAGACTTTCAGATATAAAACTAAAAGGGTATGAGATTTTTGTTGTTAGTCTGGCTGGACTTTTCATGTATCCAATGATCCGAGCTGGGTTAACCGCCAGTATGCTGCCTTTTTTCGTGATGTTTTCTTTGCTGTCAATTCGGTTAGCTCTTTCTGGGCAGGGAAACCAGGCAGGTTTGCTTTTGCTTTTTGCCCTTTGGTTCAATCCTGCAGCAATCTTTGTGATCGTTTTCTTGTTAATTTACCTGGGATCAAAGCGCGATCATTCTCTGGCAAGGATTCTTCTATTCGGTTTTGCCTTCTTATTGGTCACTAGCCTGATCCTTTTCCCCAACTGGATCCAGGAATGGTTTGCCAACCTGATCCAGCTTGACCCCGGATTGAATTGGCTGGATACCCCAATCATGGGTGTTGCGAGGGCATTCCCGGGTGCCTATACACAGGTTGCGATTGCCTTACACTTGTTTGCCGTGGTAATGCTGCTAGTGGAATGGTATGGTTTGGGCAGCAGAAATGATCGGGGAGTGCAATGGAAACTCATGCTGACTTTGGTCGTAAGTTACTTTTTTAACCCCTACTCTGATGGTACTCTCTTGTTATTGATCTTGCCTGCTTACTTTACGTTTTTCAAATATATTTCCGAAAAATGGCCTCTGTCTGGTAAAATCCTTCTTTGGATCAGTTTTTTGGCTATTGGCATTCTGTCATGGCAAACATTACATGATCCATTGGATGGATTTCCAAAAGAGCACGCAGTAATTTATCTGTTGGTACCAATAATAGTTTTCCTTGGTCTGCAGTATTTTCGGTGGTGGGCAATCGCCAGCCCCAGAGCTTTGGTTGAGTCCAAAAATTAACATTTTTGAGGTGTAGCATGACAAAAAAACGCATTGGAATTTTAACTGGGGGCGGGGATGTTCCCGGTTTGAGCATCGCAATAAAATCGATAGTTATGAGCAGCCAGGATTTTAATTATGAAATTATCGGTATTCGTCGAGGTTGGCTGGGATTACTAGGCTACGATATGGATGACCCCGCCACTCACGAATTGTATATTAAACAATTAAATCCCCAGGTTGTTCGCCGTGTAGACCGTACAGGTGGTACCTTTTTACATACCTCACGGACTAATCCAGCCAAGGTACGACCTGATGACACACCCGAATTTTTACGAAACAGCAACTATGGTATCGTGATTGACCCGGAAACTGGCACCAAAGATTACACTGATTATATTCTCAAGGTAATCCACCATCTCAACCTGGACTCTCTCATTACTATTGGCGGTGATGATACCTTGAGTTTTTCAGCAAGGTTACAAAAAGAAGGTGTTCCGATTGTCGCAATTCCAAAAACGATGGACAACGACGTGCTTGGTACGGACTATTGTATCGGCTTTTCGACCGCAATCACCCGAGGTGTAAACCATATCACTTACTTCCGATCCAGCGTAGGCTCTCATGAACGTATTGGTGTGGTAGAGCTGTTCGGTCGCAATTCGGGTGAGACTGCACTGATCACTGGATATCTGGCACATGTGGACCGCACCATTATTTGTGAAGTGCCTTTTGACATGGATCGATTGATTTCTATGCTTGACCAAGATAAAAAAACCAGTCCTTCCCATTATGCCCTCGTAGTCATTTCTGAAGGTGCCATGCCGATTGGTGGTCATGTAATGCAAACTGGCACTCCTGATGCTTACGGTCACCGCAAATTGGGCGGCATTGGAGAATTGTTGTCTGAAAAGATCAAAGAGGTTTCTGGCAACAACACCATGTATCAACGACTTGGTTACCTGGTGCGCAGCGGTCCTGCAGACATTCTTGACCGGATGGTCTCAATGAATTTTGGTACGCTGGCTTTTCAACTGACTTGTAAGGGCGAATTTGGAAAACTTGTCGGTATCACAGACGGAAATTACTCCACTGTTCCGATCGAAACAGTGATCAGTGGCAAGCGGCATGTCGATATTGAAAAGTACTATGACGTTAACAATTACCAGCCCAAGATCAAGTCTGTACTTGGACTGCCGATGTTCCTCCACTAAAGGAAAAATGCCCGGGCGAAATACTCGCCTGGGCTAACTCTTATTATCATGAGTGTTCAAGCGCAAGGAATTTCAAGGGATAGATATTCTCTGATCCCGCGTGTATTGATTTTCCCGGTCGATGATAAAGGACGTGTGCTGTTATTAAAAGGCGCAAGCAATAAAAAAATCTGGGCGAACCTCTGGAACGGACCTGGTGGTCACCTGGAAGGTGGAGAAAGCGTGCTGGAAGCAGCCAGACGGGAATTGCTGGAAGAGACAGGGCTAAGCACAGAGAAGCTGATTCACTGTGCCCAGATTGTTGTCGATACTGGTAGCAATCCCGGTATCATCTTTTTTGTCTTCAAGGCAAAACAGCTCAGCGGTGAACTGCGGGCATCGATCGAAGGCGGGCTGGGCTGGTTCACGCAAAATCAGGCACTGACCCTCAACCTGGTGGAAGATCTGTATACGTTACTGCCATTGGTGATGCGTCATCGTGCCAATGAGAAGCCTATTTGGGGACAATACTCGTATGACGAAAACGACCAACTCATCATGCGCTTTCATAAGTAAGAAATGCAAAAGTGAACGCGCAAGATTTGGGCCGTCTGCCAGGCAGAAACTCAATTAATTCGTTTTTTCAAAAAACACGAGCTGTGTGTCCCCGTATTTCCTGTCGTCAAAAACTTCAAAATTTTTCAGGACAAGTTCTTCCCATTCAATAGGGTTGATTTGAACAATGATCTGCCCGTCTTCGCTGAGCAGCTCGGGTTTCGCATCAATTAACCGGATTGCCTTCTGCCACATTTGCTTATATTGTGGCGGCGCGATGTAAATCAGGTCAAAATTCAGCTTAGGAGGGCTGGAAAGATAAGTGAAGGCATCGGTACGAATGACCTCTGCCTGGTCAGAATACTTGGTCGTTAAAAGGTTCTGCTGGATAGTGCGCACTGCCTGTTGACCTTTGTCAAGAAAAGTGGCAAAGCGTGCACCACGGCTGAGAGCTTCGATCCCAACGGCGCCTGTACCACCAAACAAATCCAAAATTGTGTTACTTTCAATCTCGTCGCCAAGGATGTTAAACAAGGCTTCTTTAACAATGTCGGTGATAGGACGAGTGGTATCACCCGGAACCGTTTTCAGCCTTAAACCTTTGGCTCTACCTGCTATTACTCTCAAAGTACCCATTTATTACTTCTGTTGCTCCACTTTATGGCGAAAAAAGTCAATGGTTTTCGTTAATCCGTCACGAATGCTCACCACTGGCTGCCAGCCCAAGATCGTTTGAGCCCTGGTGATATCCGGCTGACG
>Ga0123335_1006181_pt1 | contig 14100 bp, 9 predicted proteins | sample BiotimSIPDNA_2_FD_89707 | JGI IMG/M metagenome (GOLD analysis project Ga0123335, IMG submission 89707) | Anaerobic biogas reactor microbial communites from Washington, USA - Biogas_R2 time_0 SIP DNA | ecosystem: Engineered > Bioreactor > Anaerobic > Unclassified | place: Washington, USA... | reverse complement strand
GATGGAATGAACAACAACCACGCCTTTTTCCGCCAAAGGCCGCTGTTTGCCTGCGCTGTTTTCTATGGCGTGGGTGTACTGGCGGGCGGGGTGTGGCAGGGAATCACGTGGACCCTGCCCGCAGCAGGGCTTCTTTGCGGGCTGGCAGCGGCCATCCTCCTGCGCAAAAGCGCGGGGCTCCGGATCATCTCCGCGGGCGCCGCTTTTTTCTTCCTGGGGGTGTGGCTTTCGGGCCTGGCTGCCAACCCTGCCCTGCCGCCGGAGGGGAAGTACCTGGTGACAGGCCGGGTGGCGGGCGAGGCTGTGATGAGGGAAACAGACGGGCGCGTTACCGCCAGGCTGGACGATGTGGCCGTTACAGACGAATCTGGCAGCCATCACGCTAAAAGCGGATACTGGACCTTTTATCCGGGCGAGGACGCTGTCATCCCCAAGGACGGGCAGATGGCGCGGTTTGAGGGCACGCTCTACCATCCCTCCCCGCAGGAGAACCCCTACGGCTTTGACTTCAAGGCTTTCCTTCTGCAAAAGGGCATCACGGTGGGCATCTCCGGGGCCAGGGAGCTTCAGTATGCCCCTGCCATCCAGGATAAGCACCAGAGCCCCTGGCTGAGGGCCAGGATCTACCTTTCGGAGCGCTTTGACCTCATCCTGGGCGAACATGCCGGGCTGGCCAAAGCCCTGTTCGTGGGCGACCGGGACGGGCTTTCGCAAGAGACGGCGCTCAATTTCCGGAATGCGGGCGCGGCCCACGTGCTGGCGGTCTCGGGGCTGCATGTGAGCCTGCTGGTGGGCATGGCGTATTTTGTCCTGCGCCGGTTCCGCCTGTCCCACCGGGCGCTGTTTTTTGTGTTCGCGGGGCTGCTGCTGGCCTATTGCCGGCTGCTGGACTTCACGCCCTCCATTGTTCGCGCCAGCATCCTGACGCTGGTGTACCTTCTGGGGCGGGCCCTGCGCCGGCGGGTGGACCCCATCACCAGCCTGGCCGCCGCGTTTTTGCTGATTCTGCTTTTTCGCCCGCTGGACCTGTTCAGCCTGGGGTTCCAACTGTCCTTCCTGGCGGTGCTGGGCATCATCACCCTGGGGGATGGCTTGATGGCGCTCTACCAAGGCTGGGCCAGGCGGCGCAGGCTGCCGGCGATTGCGGAGAAGCTTGCCGGCGCTTACACGGCTACCCTTTCGGCCAGCGCCTTCACCGCGATGCCCGTTATCACGGCGTTTCACTCCTTCTCATTGGTGGGCCTTATCATCAGTCCCCTGGCCATTGCGGGCGTGGGCGTGCTGATGGGGCTGTATCTGGCGGGGCTCCTTATAAGCCTGGCCTATCTCCCCCTGGCGCAGGTGCTGGCCTGGCCGGCTGTCCAGCTCACGCTTCTGTATGAGGGGATGATGTCTGTGGCAGCGGGCCTGCCCTTTTCCACGGCGCGGGCGGCCTCACCCGCCTGGTGGCAGATGCTGCTGATCATGGGCCTCTTGGTGCTGGGCACCCGGTATGCCATGATGAAGGCACGGGCGCGCGTTATTCTGGCCCTGGCCCTGGCGGCCCTGCTGGTTGCCCTGCCGCTCCTGCCACGGCCCGACCCGGTGCGCTATATCCAGCTGAGCGCCGGCACCGCCGACAGCGCCGTGATCCTGGACGGGGAGAAGACCGTGGTGATCGATGCCGGCGAGCATGGCGGGGACCTGGCCAGCCTGGTCCTGTCAACGGGCCGGCGGATCGACAGCCTCATCATCACACACCTGCACCAGGACCACGTGGGCGGGCTGGAGCAGCTGCTGGCGCAGGGTGTGCCGATTGGGGAGATTCTGCTGGCCTCAGGCGCCATGGAGGCTGCGGACATCGGAGCGGGCCTGAAGTGGGTGCTTTTGGCCCGGGACGGGGGCATCCCTATCCGCGTGCTGGGCGCTGGGGATGAAATCCGGCTTGGTCGCGTGCGGGGCCAGGTGCTCTGGCCCTATCATGGGGCGGCGTATCCCGGCCTATCCGCCAACGCCAATTCCCTGGTAACCCTTTGGGATCTGGATGGGGTGAGCCTGCTAAGCACGGGAGATATCACTGCTAACTATTCCCACTATCTGGACGCGGGGGCGCAGGTGCTCAAGGTGCCCCACCACGGCTCCCGCCTGGACGCCACCGAAGCGCTCATCCGCCGGGTGAACCCTGAGGTTGCCTTCATCACCGCGTCCGGCACCCAGCCGGAGCGCTTCAAGGCGGCGGCAGAGCGCTTGAAGGATGCCGGGGCCAGATACTGCATCACCGGGGAGACGGGCGCTGTCACCATCACCTGTGTTGGCGGGCAGGCGCACATAAGCGGGCACCTTCCGGGAGGGACAATCCATGGATTATGATATGTTTTTTCAGGAGCTCAAAGCAGGGGAGTTCCGCAGGCTCTACCTCTTTGAAGGGGAGGAAGAATACACCAAGGAGAGTGCGCTCAAGGCCCTCAGGGAAAAGGTTGTGGCGCAGGACCTGGCAGCCCTGAACGAAAACCAGCTGGCCGACCCCAAGCCTGAGGAGATCATTGCCGCCTGTGAAACCCTGCCGGCATTCGCGCCCCGGCGGCTGGTGATCGTGAAGGACTATTCACCCCTGGCCCGCGCCTCAAAAGCGGAAGCGGGGGGGGAGGAAGTGGCGGAGAAACCGGGCAAAGGGCGGGCCAGGGACAGCAGCCTGGAGGACTATCTGGACCGTTTGCCGGAATATATCTGCCTGGTGTTTTATGTCCGGGGTCAGGCGGGCGGTGCCCGGAAGCTCATGAAGAAGATCAAGGACCAAGGCGGCTGGGTTTCCTTTGATAAACTGGACCGGGGCAAGCTGGTCAAGTGGATCGCGCGGGAACTGAAAGAATATGGCAAGCAGATTGACCGCGCCACGGCGGAGCAGCTGCTGTTTGCCTGCGGGGATGAGATGCTTTCGCTTAAGAACGAGTTGGGCAAACTGGCTGCCCACGCCGGGGAGCGGGAGGCGGTGACGGTTATGGATGTTGAGGCGGCTGTCACCAAGAGCGCCGAATACCGCATTTTCGATCTGGCTGACCGGGTGGCGGGAGGAAAGGCCGGAGAAGCCCTTCGTTTGCTTCAGGAAATGATGGCGGCGGGGGAACGCAGCCTGATGCTGATGTCCCTCCTTCAGCGGCAGTACAGGCAGCTGCTGTTTGCCAAAATCATGGCGGAGGAAGGACAGGGGCCTGCCGCCATCGCGCAGCGCCTGGGATTGCCGCCCTTTGTAGCCCGCCGCATGGCGGAGATGGTGCGCGGCCAGACCACAGCGATGCTGAAGGAAGGCTATATGATGTGCGTGAACCAGGAGTTTCTCATCAAAAGCGGGCAGATGAGCGAGGAAGGCTCCCTTGAGGGGCTGATCATGAATCTGCTGGTTTTAAGAAGGGAGGAGGAATTTGACAGTGCTGAAGCAAAGCCTTGAGCCATTTTCCCTGCCCCTGGGCAGCGCGGCTTGGGAAAAGCTGGAGCGCTTCCATGCCTTTTTGCTTGAGCAAAACCAGAGGATGGACCTGACCCAGGTGCCTGAAACGGATATGCCTGTGCGCCACTATGCGGATTCGCTTATGCCTTTGAATCTGGGTTTCTTCCCTGATGGGTGCCAGGTGATCGATGTGGGCTCAGGGGCCGGGTTCCCCGGCTTGCCCCTGGCCATTGCCCGGGAGGATATGCAGGTGGTGCTGCTTGAAAGCATGCGCAAGCGCTGCGATTTTCTAAATGAAGCGGTAGCCTTGCTGAATCTCTCCAATGTGCAGGTGGTGGCAGGGCGCGCTGAAGATGTGGCGCACGGCGCGCTGCGGGAGCAGTTTGATTTGGCTTTGGCCCGGGCGGTGGCTCAGCTGCCTGTGCTGGCGGAATACCTCCTGCCCTTTGTGAAAACCGGGGGCTGCGCCCTGTGCTGGAAAGGCCCGGCGGTCAGCGGGGAAATTCCGGCAGCCCAAAAGGCCTGCGACATTCTGGGCGGTGCGATGGGGCCGCTCGTTGACCTGAAGATACCCGGGCGCAGCCACTATATCCAGGTGATGAACAAGGTAGGTATGACGCCAAATAAATACCCGAGAAAGGCGGGTGTGCCGGGAAAGAAGCCTTTGGGGGATTAAGCACGCTTGAATGCGTACATCCCGATGCCCGCCGCGATGGCCAGGTTGAGGGAATCAATGGCTTCGCCCTGCTCAATGCGCACCGGGGTGCCAAGGGATGCGAACTCAGGCGGCAAGCCGCTGCCCTCGTTGCCAAAGACAAGGCTGACGGGGGCTTCGCTTTTTTTCGGGCGGATTTTAGACAGAGGAACAGCGCTGTCCAGCATGAACAGGTACAACTGCCTGCCTGGATTCTTCAGCAGATAATCGTTCATACTCCCGAAAAGGCCGAGGCGGAGCGAAAAAAGAGCCCCCATGCTGGCGCGGATGACACGCGGGTCAAAGACATCCACCGCTGGGGTGATGACGGCAATATCCTCAAATCCAAATCCCAGGGCAGTGCGCAGGATGGTGCCGGCATTTCCCATGTCCATGGGGTGGTGGAGCACCAGGTGGCGCAGGGATGAGGCTTTTGCCTCTTCCCCCTGTTTTGAGATAACTGCGGCGGCAAAGCAGTTGTCCTTGCCTGATAAGCGTCGCAGGAGGCGGTCGGCTGCCTCGGAACGGATACTGTGCGATTTACATAGGGCGGTGAGCTTATCGTAAGCGGCGCCTTCGTTAAGCCGGCTGCTCAACAGCACCCGGCGTATCCTTTCCGGTGCCAGGGTGAGCGCCTGAAGGGTTGGGTAAAGTCCCAGGGCGTAGGTATAGCTTAGGCCGGGGCGGTATGGCTCAAGGGACGGCACGGCTACACCTCCGGCGCTGAGGCCAGGAGGGCCTCCAGGTCATTCAGGAGCCTGGCGGCAGTTTTCTTCCCATCGGTGCCGATTTCATTCTGGGGCCCTGCGCAGGAGGGGCAGCCGGCCTGGCATTCACAGGCCGTGACGATGTCTTTGGCGTGGCGTACCAGCGTGCGCCGCATAAGGTACGCTTTTTCGCTCAGCCCAATCCCGCCCGGGCAGTTGTCATAAAGGATCAGTGTGGGAAGGCCCGTAAAGGGGCTTTTCACCTGATAGCTGATGGCCAGGTCCTGTGGAGAGCACATCAGGTAAAGCGGGGCGACGATGCGCAGGAGATTGGAGATGCCCAGCATTCCGTTCTGCAGGCTGTCCTTGCCATATTGACGGGATGTCTCTTCCGGCAGCGTCAGCCACATGGCGGTGGTGTGCATGTCCGTTTCGGGCAGGCGAACCGGGCCATAGCCCAGGGATTCCCCTGTGTCAAAGGTCATTTTCTTGAAGATCTTGACCAGCGCTGTTACCTTCACCTCGCCCCTGGCGGCGTTGCCTGCGCTTTCCTCAACATCCAGAAGGCTCAGGCTGATATTCAGGTCAGCATCGGTATAGTAGTCCACATCTACATGCTTAATAAACGCTTTGCAGGCGTCAAAATCCAGCTTTTCCACCTGGTACTGCACGCCCTCATGCAGGTAGATGGCATTTTCATGCAGCAGCATGGGCACTGTGAACCGGTCCATCTCGCCTACCATGCGCACATGGGCAGGGTCAGTAATGTCCATGATGAGGAAGTTCTCTGTCATGGCGGTGCGCAGGCTGATTTCGCTGGCGGGGAAGTCCTCGGCCGCCCAATAATAGCTGCCTTCAACATGGCGAAGTATGCTGGCTTCCTCAAGATAGGTAAGCAGGCTCTCTGTTCCCGGCGCGTTTCCGAAAGGGTCCCCGTCTTTAAAAGGCAGTTCGTATGCCGCGCACTTGAAGTGGCTTAGCAGAACATAAAGGTTGTCCGGATTGGTGAGGGCATTTTCAGGTGACTGGGCGAAAAAGTACTCCGGATGGCTGATAATGTATTGGTCAATGGGTGCTGAGGAGGCGACCAGAATAGTGAGGGAGGCGCCGCTGCGCCGTCCGGCCCGCCCGGCCTGCTGCCAGGTGCTGGCGATGGTTCCCGGATAGGCGCAAAGCAGGCAGGCTTCCAGCGAACCGATATCTATCCCCAGTTCCAGCGCGTTGGTGGTAATCACCATATCCACATCACCGCCCCGCAGGCCCTTTTCAATCTCACGCCGCTCCCGGGGCAAATAGCCCCCGCGATAGCCCCTTACAGTGCCGGACCGGCCCAGGGGGTCCGCCCGGAGCTCCTTAAGATACCGGGTCAGCACCTCCACCTGCACCCGGCTTTTGGCAAAGATGATGGTGGGGATATGATTTCTAAGAATCCGCTCTGCAAGATGCCGTGTCTGGCTCAGGGCGCTTTTGCGGATGCCCAGCTGGCGATTGACAACGGGCGGATTGTAGAAAATTACATGCCGGACACCCGCGGGCGAACCGTTATCATCCACCACGTCAACCGCTCTGCCGATGAGCTTCTCCGCCAGCTCACCGGGGTTTTTAATGGTGGCGCTGCACAGGATAAACTGCGGCTTGCTGCCATAAAAATCACAGAGGCGAAGCAGCCGCCTTAGCACATTGGCCAGGTTGGCGCCGAAGATGCCCCGGTAGCTGTGAATTTCGTCGATGACAATATAGCGCAGGTTTTCAAACAGCTTCACCCACTTGGTATGGTGGGGCAGGATATTGCTGTGGAGCATATCCGGGTTGGTCACCACCACATGGCCCGCCTGGCGGATGGCCTTGCGGGCGGCCGCAGGCGTATCGCCGTCATAGGTGTAGGTTTTGATATCCACATCCATAGAGGTGATGAGTTCATACAGGGAGGCTACCTGGTCCTGGGAGAGGGCTTTGGTGGGGAAGAGGTACAGCGCCCGGGTATCCTGATCAGCCATGATGGCGTTCAGGATGGGGACGTTATAGCAAAGGGTTTTTCCGGATGCGGTGGGTGTGACCACACAGACATCCCGCCCCTGTTCTGCCAGCTGGATGGCCTGCGCTTGGTGGGTATAGGGCTTCCCTATGCCGGCACCGGCAAGCGCCCCAAGCACTTTAGGGTGCAAACCATCAGGCCAGGAAGCGTGGCGGGCCTCCCTGGCGGGGCTCACTTCCCAGTTGGTGACGCAGGACATGAAGTCCGTATCGGTTTTAAGCTGGTCCAGCAACTGGTCAAGGTTCATGCGCAGCCTCCTTCATTGGCTGCAAGTATAGCAAATGCAGGCGGCCTTCACAATAGAGGGGAGACGAAAAACGGAACACATATTCCCCTGTATTTACGGTATGCGCGGATGCCGGATCGATTGACAGATAAGCCCGTAATTGATACGATGGCATGGAATTTTGTGTTCCTGCAAAGCCTCCGGCGGATAAGGCAGGCGGCTGCGGAGGATTTGGAAGCCCTTCATAGGAACCCATCGAAGGAGAGAACGATGAAGCACTATCTGGAAGCCGCGGAAGCGGTGCTCAAGGAGGTTGCCAGCCAGCAAATGGGCCTCAGCCACCAGGAAGCCCAGGAACGCTTGGCGCGGGATGGGAAGAACAAATTGGCCGAGGCCGATAAAGCCACCCTCCTTGAGCGTTTTTTTGCGCAGCTCAAGGATCCCATGCTGCTTATCCTGATGGCGGCTGCCCTTGTATCAGGCGTCACCAGCCTGATGTCGGGCCATTCGTTAACGGATGTGTTTATTATTATGGCAGTGGTGCTGCTAAACGCCATTCTGGGTGTTTACCAGGAAAACAAGGCGGATAAAGCCATTGAAGCCCTGCAAAGCATGAGCGCGGCAGCATCCAATGTGCTGCGCGATGGACATATCCGCCAGGTGTTGACGGAGGAACTGGTTAAAGGCGATGTGGTGCTGCTGGAAGCAGGCACGGCGGTGCCGGCCGACTGCCGCATCATCGAAAACGCAAGCCTTCAGGTGGAAGAAGCGGCCCTGACCGGTGAATCTGTGCCCGTTTACAAGCAGACGGAGAAATTATCCACTGATAATGGAGACATACCGCTGGGCGACCGGAGAAACATGTGCTACATGGGCTCCACCGTGGTGTATGGCCGCGGGCGTGCCGTGGTGGTGGCCACGGGCATGGAGACGGAAATGGGCAAGATTGCCCAGGCCATCACCCAGACAGTGGAAGGCCAGACACCTCTTCAGATCAAGCTGGGACAATTAAGCAAGGTCCTAAGTTACCTGGTGCTGGGAATTTCCGCTTTTATCTTCATCTTCAGCCTGATTCGCAACCAGGACTTTGAGATGGAGGCCATTCTGGAGACTTTCATGATTGCTGTGTCGCTGGCAGTGGCCGCCATTCCTGAGGGTCTGGCTACGGTGGTAACCATCGTGCTCTCGGTGGGTGTTACCAACATGAGCCACCGCAATGCCATCATCAGGAAGCTTACAGCGGTGGAAACACTTGGGTCCACCCAGATCATCTGCTCTGACAAAACCGGCACCCTGACGCAAAACAAGATGACAGTAGTTGACACTTACACGGCAGACGAGAAACTGCTTGGAACCGCCATGGCCCTGGCTTCGGACTCGGAACTGGAGGAGGGCAAGGCCGTAGGCGAACCCACGGAAAACGCGCTGGTGATGTATGCTGCTTCTCTTGGCCTTCCAAAGCCCGCTCTCAAGGACGCTATGCCCCGCGTGGGTGAGGCGCCCTTTGACTCTGTCCGTAAGCGGATGAGTACCCTGGTGCGCGGCGAAGAGGGTACCATACGCCAGTTTACAAAGGGCGCGCCGGATGCGCTGCTGCGCCACTGCAGCGCCTACTGGGATGGTAATGAGTCGCGTCCTATGACTGATGAAAAGCGCCAGGAAATCCTTGAGGAAAACAAGGCCATGGCCAACCGGGCCCTGCGTGTGCTGGGTGCGGCCTTCAGGGACTGGGAAACGATGCCTGAGGATCAGAAACACCAGCATCTCGAGCAGGGTCTTACCTTTGTGGGCCTCACAGGCATGCTTGACCCCATCAGGCCGGAGGTGGTTCCCGCCATTCAGGAGTGCAAGGACGCCGGCATCAGGCCCATCATGATAACAGGTGACCATAAAGACACCGCAGTGGCTATCGCCAAAGACCTGAACATGATCACAAGCGACCGGCAGGCTATTACCGGCTCACAGCTGGATAAACTCTCCGATGAGGAGTTTGGCCAGACCATCGGCGAGTACTCCGTTTACGCCCGGGTTCAGCCGGAGCACAAGGTACGCATCGTCACCGCCTGGCAGGACAACGGCAAGGTGACCGCCATGACAGGCGACGGGGTCAACGATGCGCCCTCAATCAAGAAGGCAGACATCGGTGTGGGCATGGGCATTACCGGCACGGATGTGACCAAAAATGTGGCGGACATGGTTTTGGCGGATGATAACTTCGCCTCGATTGTGCACGCCGTGGAGGAAGGCCGGCGCATCTATGACAACATCAGAAAGGCCATACAATTCCTTCTGTCGTCAAACCTCTCTGAGGTAATCTCCATCTTTGTGGCCACCATGCTCGGATTTGTTATCCTACGCCCGGCACATCTCCTTTGGATCAATGTCATCACGGATACCTTCCCGGCACTTTCTCTGGGCTTTGAGGCTCCGGACAATGATGTGATGCGGCGCCAGCCACGGGAGAAAAACGAAGGAGTTTTTGCGCGCGGACTGGGAGTGGATGCAGTCTATCAGGGCGTAATGGTGGCGGTGCTGACGCTTGCGGCGTACTATATTGGTCATTTTATCGAATCAGGGAAATGGGAGTTTGTCACCTCTGAGGACGGCATCACCATGGCCTTCCTCACCATGAGCATGGCGGAGGTGTTCCATTCCCTGAATATGCGATCTCAGCGGGGGTCCATTTTCACGCTCAACACCCACAATAAGTATCTGTATATCGCCATGGGCGTTTCATTCCTGTTGACCGTGGCCGTCATCTATGTTCCTTTCCTGAGGCAGGCCTTCAAATTTGAGCATATCAGCGCCTATGAGTTCAGCATATCGATGCTGCTGGCTATTTCCGTTATCCCAATCGTAGAAATCGTGAAGCTTTTCCAGCGCAAGTTTGGGAAAAAGCACCAGTAAGCAAACATAAAAGGGAGGGGTGCCCGATTGCGCCCCTCCCTTTTGCACTGCCCTCATGGATTATAGGCTGGCTCACCCTCCTGGGTTGGCATTGGCGTGCTTGTTGCCTTTGGACCAGCGGGGACTGCCTGAGGGTCAAAAAGCCTGGAAAGGGTGAGGGAACCAGCCATGCCGTCCGCCTCCAGGCCGTTCTGAGCCTGAAAGAGGGAAATGGCTTCCTGGGTAGCCCGGCCAAACTGCCCGTCCAATTCCCCCTGATAGTAACCGAGAACCGTTAGGCGCTCCTGCAGCTGGATTACTTCAGGGCCGATGGACCCCATGCGAAAAAGGGCATCAGTGGCTCTGAAACTGAGCACTGGCGGTGACAGGGTGGGCTTTTCTGTGGTGGCAAGCAGAGTTTGATACGCATGGTTTACCGACGAAATACGAATGAGAACAAAGGCGATAGCAGCGATTATTACGAGCGCTGCCAAGGCAAGGGCTTTCGCCTTTAGTCCGCCGTGTTTGTTTGGCTGGGTCATAGGGCCTCCTCCGAAAAGATAGGGTCAGTATAGGGCTGCCGGTTGGGGCTGTCAAACGGCTTGCGGGTTCTCCCGGGCTTTGTTAGAATAAGCAAATAGGAGGGCGTATGGGCCGTTATGTTGTGTTTGATTTAGATGGGACCTTGCTGGATACGGTGGATGATATTGCCGCCAGCATGAACGCGGTGCTGGCACGCTTTGGCTTGCCACAGCATCCCAAAGAGGATTATCTGCGCTTTACAGGTAATGGTGCGCGCGTTCTCACCCAGAGAGCTCTGGGGGACCAGCAGGAACTGCTGGACGCCATTTATCCAGCTTATCTGGCGGAATACGCGATTCACAGCCGGGAACTGACACGGCCTTATGATGGCATTCCTGCGCTACTTCAGAGTCTTTTGGCACGGGGAGTTCAGGTAATTGTGTACAGCAACAAGGATGACAGTGACACAAAGGCGGTGGTTGGCCATTTTTTCCCTGATATTCCTTTTCTTAGGGTATTGGGCAGCCGTCGGGATATGCCGCTGAAGCCGGATCCCACAGTGATGGAGGCCGTGCTTGCTGAACTGGGATTTGCGCCTCAGGATGGCTTGTATGTGGGCGATACAGTAACTGATATGCAGTGCGCCCGGAACCTGAAATTATTTGCCATAGCAGTGGGATGGGGCTTCCAGAACGAAGCAGAACTGATGGGGGAGAACCCGGACCGGTTCATTCACCACCCCGAAGAATTGCTGGCCGTCGTCCGAGATTGGCCGCGGGATAATGCCTGAGCTTTTCGGGCTTGCGAAAATGGCTGGCCTGTCATATAATCAAATGGTGCGCGAAAAGCGCCATTCAGGAGGGAGTATTCATGGCTTACAAGATTTCTGATGACTGCATAAACTGCGCCGCCTGCGAGGCTGAGTGCCCCGAGGGCGCCATATCCCAAGGCGATGTGACATTTGTGATTGACGCTGCGCTTTGCACCGAATGCGGGGCATGTGCTGATGTGTGCCCGGTGGACGCGCCTCAGCCCCAGTGATAAAATCAGCCAGTTGCGCCGAATCTGCGGCGCTTTTTTGATGCCATTTTTTTGCTGGAGTGTTAAATGGATGAGTATCTGCTTCCAGGTGAGCGCCTGTGTAAGCTGGAGCGACGGGGTTTTCGGCTGATTCAAAAACCCGGTGACGGTTGCTTCACACAGGACAGCGTGCTATTGGCGGATTTCGCCGGAGCGAAGGCCAGGCAAAAAGTGTGCGACCTGGGGGCAGGTGACGGGGCACTTGGTATGCTGCTTATGGCACGGGAACCTTCCATCACTTGCGCGATGGTAGAGATAAGGCAGGATTTGTGTGAGCGCATGCTCAGATCCGCCGCGCTCAACGGTGTGGCTGCCAGCACCAGTGTTCACTGCCTGGATTTTACGGAAGCACCAAAGGCGCTGGGCAAAGGCGGTTTTGATTTGGTGGTGTCCAATCCACCCTACCATCATGTGAGCCCTGAACCCATGACGAAAAGCGAGCGTATGGCCCGGCAGCAGCTGACCTGTGATGTTCGGTCAATCGCAGGCATCGCTGCTGTTCTTTTACGCCCGCGCGGACGATTTTGCCTTTGCTTCCCGGCGGCGCGCGTGCTGGAAGGAGGTGAAGCGCTCCGGATGCATGGCATGGAACCCAAACGGCTGCGTTTTGTGGCGTCATTTCATACCAGGGCGCCGTATTTATGCCTCATGGAGGGGATCAAGGGTGCGAAGAGAGGACTGATGGTTATGAAACAACTGGTCCAGTTTGATGCGCCCGGGCAGTGGACTCGGGAGATGGGCATCATTTATGAGGGAAACGGGGAGCCGGCATGATTCTGGTGGTTGCGGAAAAGCCAAGCGTGGCCAGGGACATCGCGCGGGTGCTGGGTTGCCGGGAACGCGGCCAGGGATATCTGGCTTCAAAGCAGTACACCGTTACATGGGCACTGGGGCACCTGGTCAGCCTATGCGAACCGGATGAAATTGATCCGAAGTACAAAAAATGGCGCATGGAAGACCTGCCTATCCTGCCGGAAACGCTGCCCACCAAGGTCATTCCCAAAACCCGCTCTCAATACAGCGTTATCAGGAGCCTGATGCTGGATGCAGGCGTTTCCAGGATCGTCTGCGCCACAGACGCGGGCCGTGAGGGCGAGTTGATTTTCCGTATGATCTATGAAAAAGTGGGTTGTCTCAAGCCTGTTGGCCGGCTTTGGATCAGCTCTCTCACGGACGCGGCTATCCAGGAAGGCTTTGATGGGATAAAGCCCGGGAGTGCCTATGATGGCCTTTATCAAAGCGCTCTTTGCCGCTCCCAGGCGGATTGGTTGGTGGGCATGAATGCCAGCAGGGCCTTTACGCTCAAATATGGCGCGCTCCTCTCAGTGGGCAGGGTTCAGACGCCTACCTTGGCGCTACTGGTCAAGCGGGCACAGGATATCAGGGACTTCGTGCCTGAGAGGTTTTGCACCGTCATGGCAGATTTTGGAGATCATCAGGGGAAGTGGTTTGATCCGAAAGTCAAGGATGATAAAGCCAACCACAGAATCGCAGACAGTGAAACGGCGGAAACCATTGCCGAATCCGTCACCCGCAAGGAAGCCCGGGTAAGCAGCGTATCGGCTACTCCCAGGAAAGAGTTGCCACCTCAGTTGTTTGACCTTACAACACTTCAGCGGGACGCCAACCGTAAACTGGGCTTTACTGCCGCGCGTACGCTGAAGACCGCCCAGGCGCTTTATGAAACGCACAAGTGTATCACCTATCCCCGAACAGACAGCCGGTATTTGCCATGGGATATGTTGTCCCAGGTGGCAAAAACGCTGGAATTGCTGCCAGAGCCTTTCCGTGCCCTGGCGGATGCCGTTCCCCGAAAAGCGGGAAAACTGGTTTGTTCAGGGCGTGTATTTGACAATGAGAAGGTCAGTGATCATCACGCGATCCTGCCCACAGCGAAAAAACCCGGTGATCGGATGACCCGGGATGAGGCGGCGCTGTATGACCTGGTGGCAAGGCGTCTGATTGCGGCTTTTTATCCGGCTTTTGAGTACGAGCAAATCCGGGTGGTTACGGAAGCAAACGGCGAAACCTTCAAATCCGCCGGCCGCGTGGTGAAGGAACTGGGCTGGCGAAAGGTGGAAGGGTCATCGAAAGAGGAAGAAGCAGGTCAACTGCCAGAACTGCAGAGGGGCGACACGCGGCGTGTGAAGTCCGCCAAGGTCAAAGAGGAAGCTACCAAACCGCCGCCAAGGCACACGGACGCCAGCCTGTTGTACCAGATGGAGCACCCGGGAGCTTTTGTGGACGACGAAATGCTTCAGGAATCGCTCAGGAAAAACGGGCTGGGCACCCCGGCTACCCGGGCGGCTATCATTGAAAGGCTGATAACCGTTGGCTACGCTGTGCGGCGTGGCAAAACCATTGAAGCCACCGAAAAGGGGGAAAAGCTGATCGCCGTGGTACCGGAGGAAATCGCCTCGCCGGAGATGACCGGGCGCTGGGAGCAGGCGCTGGAGGAAATCGCTGCCAAAAAGCGGGAGCCGGAGCGTTTCATGGCGGGCATTCAAAGGCTTGCTGCTTTTTTGG
>Ga0123335_1006180_pt1 | contig 14104 bp, 10 predicted proteins | sample BiotimSIPDNA_2_FD_89707 | JGI IMG/M metagenome (GOLD analysis project Ga0123335, IMG submission 89707) | Anaerobic biogas reactor microbial communites from Washington, USA - Biogas_R2 time_0 SIP DNA | ecosystem: Engineered > Bioreactor > Anaerobic > Unclassified | place: Washington, USA... | reverse complement strand
GCAAGCATCTGCACTTCCTTCGAATTCATCTTGACAAAACACGTACATGCCTATGATACGGTTTCAATACAGATAAGTCCAAACAAGTATTTTTCAGGGATAAATGAATGGGAGTGCCGCACGTTCCAGATCGCTGTGATGATTGGCTTTGTGTAACTGGAGTGCAAATTGCATCATATGTACGCGATCGGGCATATCAACCAGTTCCATATCCAGCAGTTTTGCTACAGTGGGGGAAAGCCTCAATTCATGATCAATACCGTTCCTGTCGCATGACACTGCATTGTTGCAAAATACAATACGTAATTTGCAATCTCAGAAGGCTTTATAATATAACACAAAGGCGTACGATCCAAAATATTGCCTTGTTCTTTCACAGACCCGGATTTATGACGCTCAGTGGCCACGTATCCGGGAACCACGGCATTGACCCGTATGGCTGGCGCAAGTTCCAGTGCCAGGGATTTTGTGATGCCGAGTAGGGCTGCTTTTGAGGCCACATAATGATGGGAGCGGCCCAGGGGAGCGGTCGCCGCAGTGGAGGCGATATTGATAATATCGCCTTCCTGGCCGTCCAGTAGCCGCGCGAAGGCGCGTGTGGTCCACCACGGCCCCATCAGATTGGTGGCCATGACTTGCTCCCAGTCCGAATCCGTGATGGTGTGGAGATTACCCGGTGTACAGATACCGGCGTTGTTTACCAAGATGTTTGCCGGTTTACCAAAGGCGCGCAGTGGGGCTTGAAGCAACGCTTCCGCACCTTGGGGATTGCTGATGTCTGCAAGAAAAGGGACGGCATTGCCGCCGTCCCTTTCGATCTCGCCGCAGACCTGGTCCGCCAGATCAACATTTTCTTGGCAACCGACTACTACACGGACTCCTGCTCCACTCAAGGCAAGGCAAATGGCCCTACCGATTTCCCGGCTTCCACCGGTAACCACGGCAATCAGGGTATCATTGCTGGCAGCAATCATCGTTTCAGGCCTGTCCATGCTGAAAATTCGTACTTGTTGATATATAAGGCGTTAGGATAATCAGAATTTGGTTTCTGTTGCTGGTTGGATTGAGAAAAATCTGTCCATTTTTGTTATGTTACTCCTCTGAAAAATGTATTCCAGATTATTTTATTGGAGGAGTTTCGGTGAACTTCATAGGATTGTGTCTCAGATTTCTATTTTCAATGTTCAAATCGCATTCAGCACTCTGTGCTGAGAATCTGGCTTTGCGGCATCAACTTTGCGTGTATCAGCGGAGTGTTAAACGTCCGAAAGTACGCCCTATTGACCGTATTCTTTGGGGCCTGCTATCAAGAGTTTGGACACGGTGGAAGGATGCGCTTATTTTTGTCAAACCGGATACAGTTATCCGATGGCAGCGCAAACGGTTCAAGGAGTATTGGAGGAGACTATCTACTTCCGGCAAGCCCGGCAGGCCTCCCGTCGCAGAGGAAGTTAAGAACCTGATTCGAACCATGTCGTCCATGAATCCGACCTGGGGTTCGCCGCGCATCGTGGGCGAACTGGCAAAACTTGGTATCACGGTCACCAAATCGACAGTGGACAAGTATCGCGTGCGCGTTCGAAAGCCGCCCTCCCCGTCGTGGCGCGCGTTTCTCAAGAACCACATGAAGGAACTTGTTTCGGTTGACTTTCTGGTTGTGCCGACGGTCCGGTTCAAGATTCTCTATGTGTTTCTCGTGCTGTCCATTGAAAGGCGCCGCATCATTCACTTCGCCATTACTCAACACCCAACTGCAGCATGGACTGCACAGCAAGTGGTAGAAGCCTTTCCATGGGACACCGCTCCAAAGTACCTGCTTCGCGACCGCGACAAGGTCTATGGCGGTTGGTTTAAGCGACGCGTCAGGAACATGGGCATCGAAGAAGTCCTCACAGCGCCACACAGTCCCTGGCAGAATCCGTATTCGGAAAGACTTAACGGATCTATTCGGCGAGAATGTCTGGACCATGTCATTGTCTTCGGCGAAAACCATCTGAGAAGAATCATTGGTGATTACGTCGCATACTACAATGGTTCCAGAACACACCTGTCCTTGGACATGGACAGCCCAGACATGCGACCCGTTCAGATGCCTGACCAAGGCAAAGTCATTTCGCTCCCCCAAGTCGGTGGACTTCATCATCGCTACGAACGTCGCGCCGCCTAACACACATACTGTGTATCTCCTGTTCATTTTTCCGTGTTCCCACAAACGCAAGAGTGGACGGTTATGTTCAGTCCTTCCTTGGAGTTCCCCAAGCGCAAATCGAAGATAGATATCACGCATCGAAACATCGGATTGACTTCTCATCTTCTATCGGATTACGCTTAAAACAAACATGAATACCTGTCGGATGGATTTTCAGGAATGACAGCATGAAAAAAGGACCTACGGTTCTCCGTAAGTCCTTGAAATATAAATGGTAGCGGGGGTAGGATTCGAACCTACGACCTTTGGGTTATGAGCCCAACGAGCTACCAGGCTGCTCCACCCCGCGGTAGTTCATCTGTGGGTATTATAACAAATACGCGTGGTCACATCAAGGGGGTGCCGGGATATTATTTTCCGCGGCGCTCACAGACGTTATGTAAGGCTGATTCCCATCATCTCTAAGGCTGCGATGAACGTATGAGATTCCGGCGATGCGGTGAGGTAAAAGAGGGCGGGCATTCCCAGCGGCGCGGACACATTGACCTCCAAGCCTTCTCCTGGACACACCCAAGACTGCCCGGTCCAAAGATGGGTCCAGTTCCCTTCGGGTAAATGACAGGTTATGGTTTGAATGCCAGGGTCAAGCACGGGGGCGAACATGAAAACAGAGCCAATCATGAATTGCTCACAGGTAATTGATTGCAGGACAGGATCATCGGGATAGTGGATGAATGGATGACGCACTACGGGGAGGCCGGTTTGGGCTGCCTCGCGCACCAGGAATTTCCGGTAATCCGCCCAGGCGGCGTAGATCTTGGCGCAGTGGCTGAAGTGAGCCAGGGTTTCCTCATCGGTATAGAATTGATGGTTGGCCTCGGGGTTGATGCCTTCATGGGTGCGGAACACCACGGTAAAGGCATTGAGTTCCATCCAGCGCAGGAGCAGCTCCCGGTCGCGGGTAATGGAATATAACGGCGTGGACAGGCTGGTATAGCCGCCAATATCGCTGTGATTAAACGAAAACCCTGAGAACCCACTGCTGAGCAGTCCCGTGACAGCGCTCTTGATACCGTCGTGTTGGCCCCAGGAAGTCAACTGGTCGCCCAGCCAGCACAGGGTGGAATAAGCCGGGGTTTCGCGAAAACCTGAACGGGTGAAGAAGACGATGTCCTGTCCGTTGTCCATTTCATCAACGACTTCTCGATTTAAGCGCGCCCATAATTCCGGATAGTGGTTGTGTGCCTGTGTTGCGGGTTCGCCGGAAGACAGCCGCGCATCACAGGGCAACGCCTCGCCGAAATCCGCCATCCATCCGGATACACCCGTGGAAAGCACCTGGTCGCGCAGGATCCCTTTCATCCAGTCCCATGCCACAGGACTCGTCAGATCTAGCATGGCCGCGCTGAAATCGGTATTCTTGATCAGATAGGTTTGACCTTTTGCGTTTCTGACCAGGTGACCAGCCGCTGAGGCTTCCTGAAACAGGTTTCTACCGTATGGTTTATGCCCTTCCGGATCGATAAAAAAAGGATTGATGTACGTCATCACACGAATGTTGTCAGTCGATAAATCCTGTAAAAGCGTGTCCCATCCCGGATAATGGTTGGGGTCAAGTTCCCAGTTCCACCAGAGTTGCCGCCCCACAATGGTCTTGCGTTGGCCGACCCAGTCCTGCAGCCAGAAAGCGGCAATGGGTGTGTCGTAAAGTTTTAACTGTTCCCAAACCCTTCTGACCTTGTCGGTGCCGCCTTGCATGCCGATTACCGCTCCCTCGAGAATCCAATCCGGCAGGGGGCGCTGACGGCCTGCAACGGCGGTGTATTCGGAAATCAGGTGTCCCGGGGTGTTGCCTGCCAGGAAACGGCCGCGCATTTCCCTGTCGTGCAGGCTGATTTGTATGACATTGTCGTCACGGAGGTCAAATACGGAATAGGCATGGGTTTCAAGGCAGAGGGAACGCATCTTGCTGGTCAAGTAATGGGGCACAGGCGCATAGGAAGTGTGCCAATTTCCGCCTGCGCCCGCCACAAGATCGACGAGAAAAGTAAGCGGTTGTTTCCCCCTGCCAATGCCCTGCTCCGACACGAATATGGGTACCCGTTTACCTTTCAGGTCGCAATAAGTGAATTGTTCTCCGAATCCATAAATACGCTCCTCCTTTTCAGATGCGCAAGAAAGATACAAACGGTTGATCGCTGGAGATGGTGATGTTAAGCTAAACTGCAACTGATTATCTGAGCAGGATTCAAGCGTCAACTGGTAGGGGACGAAGGCAGCGGTTTCGGGTTGTTTGAGTGTTCCCGTGAACACGATTTTGGAACCATCAAAGATAATAGCGTCCAGGTATTGCTCCGTATAGTGTGGGCCGCGGCGGTCACTCACCGTAAAAAGTCCCCGGTGTTCTTTTATGGTCTCATGGCCGGTCCCCGCGATGAGAAACGATGTGCCACAGGGAGTCTCCCAGATGGTTCTGCCCGGGACATCCGCATGTGTCACCGTCAGTGCCCCGCCATTATCCGGATTCCAATGGACCCGAAATCGTCCGGACTGGAATTGTTCTGGATGGGATAACGCTTCTGAGAAGGTCAGGGTACCGGATAAGGGGCGCTCCCGATACCTTCGTATACCCCAAGTCAAGGCACACAGACAGATGGAGAGAAACAAAGAAAGTAGGAAAGCCGCAAGCAGGATTCGGGCTGCGCGGCCGCGGCTCATTCCTTACGGCCCATGCATCCGACGCTGTAGTCGGTCAACCGCGCCTTTTCCACGGATCTATCCGCAATTAAAGGGCTTCTGCCCAGTTCCTGATTCCCCAGCATCAGGCGCACCTGGCCGTGGACCATTTCCCCCTGGACGGGAGCGGTCAGGGCTGTCGGTGCGGTGATTTCAAGCGTGAGGTTCCGCAATTGATCCGTGCGCACAATGGTGGTAATGGAATCCCGGGCAAGGAGGCGGACCGCCTCATCCATGCTTTTGTTGACGGGAATGGCCTTGCCGATCGGTGTGCGCGCTTGTACCGGTTCTACGCGTTGCACCATCTGAAAACCCTGTTCCAGGAGGCTTTGGGTATGGGTGAAGCGTCCCCTTTTGTCACTGCCCATTACCACGGCAAGGAGCCGGATATCATTTTGCACCGCTGTGGCGGTAAGGCAGAAACCTGCGGCGCGGATATAGCCTGTTTTCAGACCATCACAGCCGGGAAGGGTGACAAGTAATTTGTTGGTGTTCGCTTTCGGTGTGTTTTCGGGGCGCAGGGCGAATTCCTTGGTACTCGTGAACTTTAGAATATTGGGGTACTCTAGCAATGCCCGGCCCAGGGTCGCCATATCGCGGGCCGTGGTAAGATCAAAAGTCTTCCCATCATCGGGTGGCAATCCATTTACGCTGTAAAAGTGTGTATTCGTCATGCCTAGATCTGCCGCGCGGTTGTTCATGGCAAGCAGGCAATTCTCCACGCTGCCCCAGAGTCCTTCCGCTATCGCCACAGAGGCGTCATTTGCGGAAATTACGCTAATCGCTTTCAAGAGGGTTTCCAAAGGCCATGATTCGCCTTCCTTCAAATAGGCTTGCGTGCCGCCCATGCTTTGGGCGTGTTTCGATATTGCTATTTCCGTGTCATAGCGCCACTTGCCTATGCGGATGCCCTCTTCCACGAGAAGCAGTTGCATCATTTTCAACATGCTTGCGGGGGGCCTTTGGAGATCCGCGTTAGATTCCGTTAAAACCATGCCCGTCTCGGCTTCAAGGCAGATATAACTTACCGGAGCAGGTTCTTCCGCAGCGGTGCATAGAGCGACATACATCACAAGTAATGACAAACTTGGCAAAAAAACAAAACGCATTTGACTAACAGTACTCCTTTTACTTCGCAACGGCTACAATCACTTCATTATAAAATGTCGGAAAAGGTATCGGTGGAAATTGGTGGCAGCCACATCGACAGGTATTGTTTACTGTGGATTCTCCCTCAATTTATGGATTATTTCGGTCATATCGCTGATAGGAAAAGGCTTGTGTAATATTCCGGCATACTTTCCGGGGTCCAATTTAATATCGTTAATATCCATGCTTGTCAACAAGAAAAGGGGTTTTTTAGATGTCACGGGGTTGGTGTGAAGCAGTTGCAGTAATTCATCCCGTTGACGCGCAGGCACATCCGCGTCAATAAATATGGCGATGGGGGGGCGCATCAGAGCGCCTTTTTCGAACAGCTCGGAAGGAGAAGAGGCGCAGTAGGAGTCAATCGTCCTGTATTTCAGGGCGCATTCAACCCATTCCAGGAAGCCGGGATCCGTATCCAGCACCACGACGTAGGGTTTCGATGTAGTGGATTCATACAAATCGTGAATGTCATCGGCGGCGGAGTCGATGCCGCCGGAGACGATTTTTGCCATCAGTTGAACAAGCGCGTCCGCGGGAAAAGGCTTGAACAAAAAGCGGGTTTGGGTGTCATGGCCAAGGTGGCGTTTGAGCAGGTCCGTGCTCTCATGGGTCAGCACGATGACGGGGACCGTCGCGATGTCGCTTTGCTGACGCAAAAACCGCAGGGTGGTTTCTCCCGCGGTGTCCGCCGGAATATCGTTGACGATGATGATATCCAGGCCGTCTGAATTGAGTTTTCGGGCGGCCATATAGCCGTTTGCCGCAAAGGACACGAGGCATTTGCTGAGCGGAGGAAAGGAACATAACGCATCGCGTCTTTCGTCGTTTTCCTCAATAATGAGCACGCGCAAGGTGTATAGGTTTTCCGAGGTGACACTATCAACATCGCGGGAAAAAACACTATTGGGAATACAAATCTGAAAAGCGGAACCGTGACCCGGTGAACTCGTCAACAGAATATTTCCCCCGTGCGCGTGGACAATATTCTGGGCTATGGAAAGGCCTATTCCGGCCCCCTCATACTTTCTCGTCTTTGAACTGTCAACCTGGAAAAAGCGCGTAAATATTTTTTCGTGATAGGCCGGATCGATGCCAATGCCTGTATCCCGTACGGAAAATAGGATATCAGACGCCGATTCATTCGTCACGGACAGGATAACGGAGCCTTCCGGTTCTGTGAACTTTACGGCATTGTTTAACAGGATGCCGAGCAGCTGACGTAATTTATCGCGGTCTCCCCACGCGTAAACCGGCGAGTCCGGCGCGTTAAAGGATACTTTAAGGTGTTTCTCGGTGGCGGTGGGAAGAATCGCCGCGAGGGCTTCCTTGCCGAGAACAACCGCATCATAGAGGTTGATAGCCAGTTGTATTCCCTTGATCTGCATCCTGCTGAATTCGATCATTTCATTAATATGTAGGAGGAGATGTTTCGCGTTCCTTTCCATTACCGCCAATGCGTGGCGTTGCGCCTCGGAAACATCTCCCATGCTGTTGCCCAGAAACATCTCGATATAACCCTGGATGGTGGTAAGCGGGGTGCGTAATTCATGGGTTACATTGGAAAGAAAACTGTCTTTTGCGCGGTCGTGAAGCCGCAATTCTTCGTTGACCCTCTCCAGTTCCCTGGCCCGGACAACCAATTGCTGCTGCATTCGTTTTAAATCGGCTATGGGAGTGATGGCCAGGGAGTATCCGGCCTCGTGTTCATCTTGACCGCTCAGGTAGACCACGCCCGCAAGGGCAGGGAATGCATTACCGTTGGCATCGATAAATTCCACTTCCTGGCGCAATCCTTTTCCGCTGGGCTCGGATGTCGCCTGAACAAAAAGATTCAATATCCTTGAACGGCCCACGTTGTCCACATAGTCAAATATCTCACGGCCTTCTATGGCGTCGGCGGACGACTTAAAAAGGGTGCATGCCTGGCTGTTTACAAAGCGGATACGATATTGCATGTCCAGGGTGAGAAACCCTTCGTTCATGGAATATAAAAGGTGCCGCAGCCTGTTTTCGGACTGGTGAAGTTTCTGGGTCTGTTCTTCCACCTGTTTTTTCAGGTTCCGTGCAGATTGCTCGACCCGTTCGGTAAGGCGTCTATGCTCCGTGACGTCCCTGACGGTCGCCATGGTAAGGGTATGGCGCCCTTGCTTGTTGAAAATGGGCGCCCCGTTGATCAGAAAAACATGTTCGCCCTCATTGACATGCCAGACCACTTCGTATTCGGAGGCAATGCCGCCTGCCCGGCTGTCAAACTGACGGGTGATCATGTCGAGCCCCAGGTCGGCGGCAATGTTGCGGGCGTTTCGCCCGAGAATTTCATGGCGCTGCATGCCGAACATGTCAAGGGCCTGTTGATTGACGAGCATAATCGTGCCCTCGGGCGTGCTTAAAATAAAGCCTTCGGAAATATGTTCCGCGAGAAAGCGAAACCGGTCCGCCATTTCATCTATGCCGGCGCCCGTGCGGATTACCGTGTAAAGCACCACGAATAAACCCAGGAACAGACTCAGCATGCCGATTACCTGGGAAATGTTTAAAAAGGTGTCCGTGCCGTATTCTTGAGCGGCAAGACTGTCAGTAAGGCCTGAAACGCTGTACGCGGCTCCTAAAATCAGCATTAATACGCCTGCAACTATTCCGAGGCGTTCCAACAAGCCTGTTTGATAACGCGACAGCAGGCTGCTTCCCGTATAGAGGGGGATGGTTACGGATATGATAAGCGCGATATAACGCCAGAAAAGGCTGTCTAATTGCTGGGAATAGACCACGCCCCCGAGACCGATAAAGACCGGTATCACATAAAAGGTTAAGCGGCGGTATGTCTCGGAACGAATTATCTTCATTCGTCTTCCATTTCGCTGCGAACTGGAATGCCTTTGGTTTTCTTTGATGTTACGGGCAATGCGCGCTGTTCGGCTATTGCGGACTGCGCCAGTTGATCACACCGTTCATTATAGTAATTCCCGCTGTGGCCCTGAACCCAATTCCACTGAACCTCATGTCTGGAGCACAGCGTATCCAATTGCCGCCACAAATCCGCGTTTAAGACCGGCTGATTGCCGCGCATCCAGTTCTTGCGCTTCCAATTATGTATCCAGGAGGTTATCCCCTGAATCACGTATTTGGAATCGGAGTGCAACTGCACCCGGCACGGGCGCTTCAAAGCGGTCAGGGCTTCAATTGCGGCCGTAAGTTCCATTCGATTATTCGTAGTATCACGGCAACCTCCGGTTATTTCCCGGCAGTGACTTCCGGCAAGAAGAACCGCCGCCCAACCGCCAATTCCTGGGTTGGGTTCGCAACCCCCATCCGTATAGATAATTACGCATGGTACCGTGTCTTCACCAGAGGTCTTTGCCATGGGAGTAAAAAAACTCCATCATCAATAGCGTAAACACACTATATTGTATACCATCGCCTGGACTAAACCACAGTTTGTGTTATACCATAACTGCCTTGGATTAATAAAAGTTTTTCCGCGGCAACATTTCAAAATTCTTTTATGTTATGTTAAGATAACCACTGTGCATGAGTGTGGAGGCAGTTTGTCGGAATAAGTTTTCAACCGCAACTTGAAAGTGGAGTGGCATGAAACCAAGACGCAAGTTATTCGTGATGGCCTTGTTAATCGTGGTATTTACAGTCGGCTGCGCACGTAATCGTTCATCCGCGCCGTTGTTCACCGATAGTGAGTTCAGCGCGACACAAGAAGACGCGCAGGAACGCCTGCGGGAAATTATAAGCCAGCAGGTGGCGTCGGAAAGCCAGGCCGGGGAAGGAAGGGTGGTGCCTGTAATCCATCGACGCCCCTACTATTTCAAGGAATATTCGGTATATCCCGATGGTCCGGAGGCCTTTGAAATAGAATTTCGGGAAAATGATTCCCGCACGCGTCCTCTTATTGCGGAAGTTAAATTGAATAAAGTCCGTTATTCGACTCAAATGCATCGTAAAGAAGGTCGTGCCGCAGCCGATAACAATTTTTACCGTGACAGTGGCGAGGAATTGTTGGTTTATGAGTGGCATAATGGTCGATGGACGAGAACGGGAGCCATCTTTAATGCTCAAACGACGGAGGAGCAGGTAAACGGCCAGTGGGTGCCCCACAAAGAGGAAACGGTGCGCGTGAATCCCGAAGAGGAGCAACGCGGGTGGTTCGGCCGTATGTGGGAGCGTATTCGCGGTGGTGAATGATCTGGACACACCACATGTGCCCCGGGAAAATGAATCCTCCCATGAACGCTCTTGCGCTGTGACGGCAGGCACACCTGGGGAAGGTCGCGGCAATCTTATTTTGTGGGCGATTTTCCTGATTAGTATTGTTCCGGTTTTTGCCTATAATCCGGGTATTGTTGTCGGAGAAACCGTGAACAGTCGATTGGCCACGGTGTACGCGCTTGTGCACGATGGCACATGGTACATTGATCGGCCCGTCACGGATGCCGGGAATCCCTTTGAAGTCCGTACTGTGGACAAGGTGCAGACGGACAACGGCAGATTGATATCCAGCAAACCCCCTGTATTACCGCTCATGATGGCTGCGGAATATGCCGTGATGAAGCATTGGGCCGGTTGGGACCTGCAAAATACGGCCGAGCTGAAGTCGATTTTGCGGGTAATGATTCTGAGCTTGATTAAATTGCCTTATGTGCTGGGTATGTTTTTCTTGCTGCTGCTGCTGAGACTTTTCACCGGGGACGGGGTAAAGGCGGGCATTGTGTTGCTATGTGCCGCTTTCGCTTCCCCTGTACTTGGTTATGCTTTCCAGATCAACAACCACACCCCTTCGGCGGCGGCTCTGTGCGGGGCCCTTTATTTTGGATTCGGCTTGTATACGGAAAAACTAAAGCCCGCTGCCTGGCGTTTTGTCGCGTTTGGCTTTTGCAGCGCCTTTGTCTTCGTTACGGATATCCCTATCACCATATTTCCCGCTTTTTTGGGGATGCTCCTGCTGTACAAATTCCCGCGCAAATGCCTGACATGGGGCACCATCGGCGCCGCCCCTTTGCTTCTTCTGCATTTTGCGCTTATGACCGCCATTACCGGCAGTCCATTGCCTGTGCAAACCCGCGAATCCATGTATAACTTCAGAAATTCCTATTGGAGAAATCCGATCGGTGTAGACGGTTTGAATGAAAGTCGCCTCGTCTATCTTTTCCACATGAATTTCGGCCGTTTCGGCACTTTTTTGCTCTTCCCGGTGCTGGTTTTGGCCTTTCCGGGGGCGATCCGCATGGTACGTGATAACAGCAGAGGGCTGAGGCCCTTTTCTTTGGCGATGGGTGTGGCGATTTTTATTCTTACCGCTTATTATGTCTTCAAAACCAACAATTACGGCGGTGCGGCCTATGGCTTCCGCTGGCATATAGGCATGGTTCCCATATTGTTATTTCTGGCGCTGCCTCAGGTTGTCGCCATGCGGAAAGCGTACCACTGGACCCTTTTCGGAATCCTTTTCTTGGTTTCCGCCTGGTCCTGTTATGAGTGTGTTCAGGCGCCTTGGGGAGCCAGTCATGAATGGACCTGTCGTATTTTCTGGGGGCCTGTTTTCTAACGACGGGCACCATTTTGGGGATCGCCGGTCCACATCAGCATCAGGTTTCGAGATGCGCCCAAAAGTCATATTCTACCGGGGGACGTTCCGCAGGAAGAGAGAACGGGAAGGCTCGGTAGGTCTTGGGGGACACGGTCTTCACGCGTTCGTAGCCGTCAAGTATCCAATCCGCCGCGGACTGCTCCAGCGAGTCGGTTAACAGCTGTTTCGGATCGGGGGAATGGCGTTCCGATACCTTTCCCAATCGGAGAATCAATCTCGTTCCCGGTCGGCTGATTGCCGCACAGTGCCTCCACACGGCAGCAAGATCGCGCGTATAGCACGCTGGATCGTCCTGGTCAAGCCTGCCGGGCGTCTCTTCTTCTATTCCCAGCAGCCACATGCGAAGCCATTGACTGGAATAGTAGGCATCCAATCCGTAATACGGCGGTGAACAGAAAATACAGTCAATATCCCTAAAGGGGTGGTAGCACTCCGAAGAACGGTTGTCGCCCAGGAGGATTTGTCCGGGAACGGGCGGGGGGCAGTCGGCGAAAAGGTAACAGGCACGCCGTGCTATGGCATCCAGCACATTGATTTCGGGAGGATTCTTGCCGTGTTTTGCCCAATAGTCTGTCAGGAGTTGCGAAGCCGGAGAAAAGGAGGACGGCATTTCATTGGACAGGTAGGCTCCGCGAATGCTGTTGCCGGGGCCATGAATAAGTCCGGCGATTGTGGCGCAAAGGGCCGCATCCAATTCTGAAATCAGGCATGTTTTGAAATGGGAACGAAACGCAAGCAGGTCCCGCAGCACCGAAGGGGAGAAGCACAGGCGCCAGAATTCTCCCGCCGGCGGGATCTCATCATGGTTTGCCTGTGCCAGAATTGCCGCCGCGTGATTTATGAGTGACGCGGGCTGCAGGGACGAAAGTTTAGCCCGTGAAATGACGGCGGCAAGAAGATTGGAATCCATGCCGTATGCCTGGGAGCCCAAAAGTCGCGCCGCCAACGGGGTGGTGCCGCCGCCACAGAAGGGGTCGAATACCTTTTGGGGGTTATTTTCCGCAAGTTGGGACAAGGGAAAGGTCAGGGGGAAACGCGTGAAATAGGGGCATATCGAATCCAGACGACATTGACGCTTGCGGGGTAAGGTCACCGATGGCCCCTTTCCTGTCAATACCGTTTCCAGAAAGACGGAATGAACAAAGTACAGATGGCATACAACTCAAGCCGGCCCATGGCCATCAACAGGGAAAGTAACAATTTACCGCTGGCCGGCAGGAAACTATAGGATTCCACCGCGCCCACCAGTTCCAGGCCCGGTCCAATATTGTTCAAACAGGCCGCAACGGCGGAGAAACTGCTGGTGAGAGGTAATTTTAAATAGGCCAGGTAAAGGGTGCCCAAGATAGTCGCAAAAATGTAGATGGTGAAAAACGTCAGGAGCGATTTTTGATGTTCGTTTGGAATGATAAGTTCGTCCACGCGAAGCACCCGTATATTTTTGGGTTGAAAGGTGTTTTCCAAATGCTTGTATACGAGTTTCAGCAACAAAAAGACCCGGACCACTTTGAGTCCCCCGCCGGTGGATCCGGAACAACCGCCAACAAACATCAGGACGACCAACAAGGCCCTTGAAAAATGGGGCCACAAGTCAAAATCGACGGTGCAAAATCCAGTGGTGGTCATAATGGATACGGTATGAAAAACGGACGCCCGCACATGGTCCCAGATGTCCGGACTCGTTGACAGGTTTTCAACCCCGATTGGGCCCGGCAGGGAATGGTCGGCAGCATGAAGGTTAAGCGTAATCAGCAGGGAGGAGGCTGCCAGCAGCAGGATGTAAAAGCGAAATTCCGCGTTTTTAAGAAATTTTTTGTAGTCCCCTTGGCTTAAACAAAAAAGCAGGCTGAAACTGGTTCCCGCGATGATCATGAATATGACTAGAATCGCCTCGATCAAAGGGCTGTTGTAGGCGGCGATGCTGTTTTGACGGGTGGAAAAACCGCCCGTTGCCAGCGTGGCAAAGGTATGGCAAAGAGAATCGAAGAGACTCATGCCCGAAACCCAAAGCAGCAGGGTTAAGGAAACGGTAAGGAACAGGTAGATTTTTAGAAGGATAATTGCCGAATCCTTGATTCTTGGCCGGATACTGCTTTTGTCCAATCCAGGCATTTCAGAGCGATACAGCAGTTTGCCGCCTGCACCGAGGAACGGCAGGATTATGATGAGCAACAGAATGATGCCTAATCCACCCAGCCAATGGGTAAAACTTCGCCAAAACAGTAAGCTCTTAGGAAGGGATTCAATGTCGTCCAGGACGGTTGCGCCTGTGGTGGTGAATCCTGACATGGATTCAAAATAGGCGCTGTCAAAGGCAAGTTCTCCAGAGAGCACATACGGCAGTGCGCCGTAAAAAGCGGTCATCAACCAGCCAATGCCGACAAGCGCGAGGGTTTCTCGGTGATACAACTGGCCGTCATCATTACGGCCCAGCACAAACAGCAATCCGCCTGTGCAAAGGGCAGCAAGCATGG
>Ga0123335_1006179_pt1 | contig 14107 bp, 11 predicted proteins | sample BiotimSIPDNA_2_FD_89707 | JGI IMG/M metagenome (GOLD analysis project Ga0123335, IMG submission 89707) | Anaerobic biogas reactor microbial communites from Washington, USA - Biogas_R2 time_0 SIP DNA | ecosystem: Engineered > Bioreactor > Anaerobic > Unclassified | place: Washington, USA... | reverse complement strand
TTATTTTTTGATTTTTGGGAAAAGAAAAACCCGCCGGGTTTCCCTGGCGGGTTTTAGAGAACACATTGAGATTGCTTCGGCAGCTACACTGCCTCGCAATGACGAGATCGATTAGAACTTGCTGTAGAGTTCAGCCCAGAACATGTTGTAGTCGTAATCGCCAACAGTACCACGTCCAGCTGCGATTGCAGGAGCGGTTTTCTGGTGGTCGCCATCCATTTCAAAATTGGTGTAGCCAACTCTGATTCTGGTGTTTTCGGCGAGCTGGTAGCGATATTCGAAAGTAAATACAACTGCTTTGGCGTCAGAAGTGGCAAAGTTGTTCCATCTGTCATACGCAGTGTCAGTAAGACCGGCAGCGACAGCAGCATTATATGCAGCAGCAGTAGTATCGCCGTTGCTATACTTGGCCAGGTCATTACCAACAGTGTCATCGAGTTCATCAAGGAAATCGCCGGCAACTCTGAAATAATGTTTGGTATTGCGGGGACGATATTCAGCCTGAAGTTTGAGGTCGCCCATGTTCATCAGACCGTTGCGGAAATAATTGTTGCCACGGGCGATGTCTTCATACGGAGTCTCAGTAGCGTCACAATATCTCAGGTCATTAACGATTGAAACGGCACCCATGGTTTCGTCATCAGCAAAAGTGTAAGCAAGCTTGGCAGCCCATTCTTTTTTGCTGTCCCATTTCACTGCAACATGACCCATCCAGCCCTGCATTTCCGGACTGATGAAGTTAGTAGCTGCGGTATTGATTACATCTACTTCATAGCTGGTGTAAGCAAAGCCAAGATCATAGTCCCAGTGACCGTTGTTGCCGATCGGACCCTTTGAACCGAATTCAACATCCCAACGACTGTCGCTTTCCTGGTCACCAGCGTTAGCAGGAAGATTTGGACTCAGAGCGAATGAGGGGTAGGGGTTCAGAACGCTGTTATACAAAGGATTTCTGCGGTTGGCAAGATTCGGCTCTTCCTGAGCATAGACGCCCATATAGAGGTCGTGATCACGATACTTGGTGCCAAGATTAAGATTCCACACACCACGGAAATCTACAGCCTGGGCCTTGTCGGCGTGACTGCCCTCATGGCGGTCATAGATGGTCTGGAATACTACATCAACATCGCCTGAGCGCTTGTAATATCGGATTGCGTCCATGTAGTTGTTGAGCAGAAGAGAATGACCATGAGAATAGAGATTGCGACCAAAGGTGAAGTCGCCACCAAAGCGGAACATATCTTTGATGTGCAGGTAAGCGATGTCGATAGTGTTGTCAGAAGCAGTAAGAGCACCTATACCACCATTACCGAAACCACCGCCCATAGGACCAGCAGGATTGGCAGAAGGATTATTGTTGTCGGAGGCCTTGGTGAACATGCGCCAGCGAGCTACGGCAGTGATATTTTCATCAATGTTGGCCTTGAACTTGAAGCGAATCTGGCTTTCAGTTCTGACGTTATCATTGTTTCCTACCGGATTGCCATCACGATTGGTGATCAGATTGGTGTGTCTTACCAGCATATCGCCGGAGAGCTTAACCTTTTCCATTCCGCCCTTGGCCATGTAGTCTTTGATTCCGTCTACATCGCGCTTGAGCATGGAAACATCTTCTTTTACCACCTGCATGTCGTCTTCGAGAGCGGTAACTTTAACACCCAGAAGGGCGAGTTCGTCTGCGAATTCAACAGTCAGTTTTTCGAGAGTCTGCAGGTCAGCTTTGGTTACCAGGTTGCTGCCGACGCCGGTTTCGAGCATCTGCTCAACGTTGGCCAGCATTTTGGCGGTTACCATGGCGAGAGCATAACGGGTTACAGTCTGCTTACCCTTGAAGGTTCCATCAGGATAACCCTGAAGAATGCCTTTGGCTGCAAGTTTGTTGACTGCATCATAAGCCCAGTGTGAAAAAGGAACATCTTTAAAAGGTTCAGCGGTAGCTACTATGGTTGAAAGAACCATTACAGCGACGAGAAGGATAGAAATACGTTTCATTAATTCCCCCATACAGGATTTGATTTTAAGATTTTGGCCTTTGGGGTTTAACCTTCAGTTGCCGTTTAATACCTTGTTGATCAGCGCCTGCATTAGAGTGTCCATGTTTCCTTCAATGCTGACTAACTGTTCTTCAAAATTTCTACCGGCTTCTTTCGGCCTGACCCCGGGCGTTTATACCCTCAAGACTGGCAGAGCATTCAACGAGCTACCTGTTAGAGCTGCACCTCCTTTCGCGACGCTCATAAAACGCAGATACCCACCGTCCTTGCCGCGAGATAGTATTGCAAAACCGCCTATTTGTCAAGCCATCAATAAAGTATTACTTTATAACACTTGTACCCGCGCGGCTTTCGGCCACTCAAATTTTGCCGCATCGCCAGAGACCACAGCAAACACAGAACTCATACGCGTTTCGGCATATTGAACAAGAAACATTAGAGGGATTGGTCGTAATGTCGAATACGATATAAACAAGCATTGAGTTTTGTCGCGTGGCCAAAAAACGCGATTTAACAAAAATCAATGCGACTTTGCATATAACACAGAGCAGTTACGAAAAAATGACCATCCTGCTTTGCTAAAGCTATGCAGAGCAGGCGAGCACGAGCACGAGAAGATATATCAGAGATTGATGTCTCTATGTATACGAGAGACTGAAATGCGTTCATGTGCGAGCTCTTTAAATAGGAACTCGGCAAATGCAACCGAGCGATGACGCCCGCCGGTACAGCCAATACCAATTTGCAGGCGAGTTTTGGGCTCGCTTATAAACAGTGGAATCTGAAATTCAATGAATTCCTTCAGCTTCTGGGAGTAGGCCTTGGCGGCATCGGATGCAAAAACGTAGTCGTATACTTCATTATTGATTCCGGTCAGCGTTTTAAGTTGCGCTATATAAAACGGATTTGGCAGAAAACGCACATCGAAGACGAGATCACAATCGAGCGGCACTCCATGTTTAAAGCCAAAGCTTACGACAACGACCGACATGTTGCGCGGGCCAACAAAGCCCTGTGTAAAACGACGAATTTCTTCCTGAAGTTCGCGACCGTTCAGAACGCTGGTGTCGATTACGTAGTCAGCACGTTCACGCGTCTGCTCGAGCAGCGAGCGCTCTTCACGAATATCATCGATAATACGGCCGCCACGGTTAAGCGGATGTCGCCGCCGCGTCTCAGAGAACCGCTTGATCAGAATGTCATCGGTTGCGTCGAGAAAAAGCATTCTCAGCTCAACGCCAAGCTTTTTAACCTCATCGATCGCCTCAAAAAACTTGCGGAAAAAGCTGCCACCACGCGCATCGATAACCACGGCCACCCGTGTCAGCCGGCCGCCAGATTCGAGGCAGATCTGAATGAACTTGGGCAGCAGCGTCGGCGGAACGTTATCCATGCAAAAATAGCCAGAATCCTCGAAAAAATGCGTTGCCGTAGACTTACCAGCCCCCGAGAGTCCGGTAATAATAATCAGTTGTAGTGGTGCTGACTGTTCCATATTCATCCTATAACATCGAGAACGAGGCCACGAATATCATCGAGACTGCTGAGCAGTTCCATGGCCTTGTTACCATCGAGCGCTTCACGGGTAAGTTCGGCAACCTCAGACTCTGAACGTTCTACCAGCTGATAGACCTTCTGTTCGCCGTCTTTCTTGCAACCGAACTCTTCTTTAAGCGATAAAAACTCGTCTTTAAGCTTTCTGAGGAAGAGGCGTATAGACTCTTTGTAAGAATTCAACAAACCCTCTTCTGGTGCCCGCACAAACTTCTCGCCGCGCTCCTTGACCATATCGATCAGTTCGCGCATGTTTCCATCAAAGATTTCGACACGGGCAGTCTTGATACTGTTGTGAAAATCTGCGCCAGATGAGCGGCTGCCCGAAACCGGCCGACCAGCGCCAGCACCAGTATTGAGATTACGGTTGTCAATCTTTACCGGCATGTCAATCTATCCCGCACAGTACAACCTTGTTGCGACCGCTGCCCTTAGCTTTATACAGGGCACTGTCTGCTTTCTGAATCAGCTGGTCCTTGTTGTCAGCGTTGAGCGGGAATCCGGCCACACCGATTGAAATCGAACACTTCAGTGGCGGCTGACCAGGAATGATCGACGGGAAATCGTAATGTGCGACATCGCGTCTTATACGCTCAGCCACGATTTTGGCGTCGGCCTGAGTGGTTTCTGGCAATATGATGGCAAATTCTTCACCGCCGTAGCGCGCCGCAATATCAGTATTGCGCACGTTTTTGCGCAGAATTTTACTTACTTCCTTGAGAATAAGATCGCCCTGCTGATGACCGTAATTGTCGTTAACCGGTTTGAAATGGTCGATATCGCACATAAGCAGAGAAATCGTCGCATTATAACGCCGGCTGCGGGCAACTTCCTCGTCGAGGCGCAGTTGAAAGTATCTGTGCACATAAAGTTTGGTGATTGAGTCGGTGATTGCCAGTGAATAGAGACGAGCATTTTCGAAGGCAATAACTGCCTGTGAAGACAGAGTAGCAAAGAATTCCAGGTCATTTTCGCTGAACGCCTCACCGTTGATCTTCGGCCCGACCTTAACTACACCATAGAGCTCGCCTTCTTTGAGCATCGGAACATATATTGCGAAGGGCAGATTACGATTAGCGGCTGAGTAAGTCTGATAAGAGGCCTTGCCCGAGAGGTCCTGGGCAAAAATCGGTTTGCGCTCTTTTTCGATGGTAGTCATCGCCCAGGCTTCGGCAGGATCTTTTTTGAGAGCATCGATCTCTTCTTTGCTCAAGCCCTTATAAGCCTTAACCTCAAGCTCGGGTCGATCATCAGAAAATAGCATGAGAACGCCTTTGTTGGCCCAGACCGTTTCAAGAAACATATCGATCGAAATCTTGATCAACTCATTCAGGTCGAGCGTTGAACTCAGCACTTTACCTGACTGTTGCAGAGTCATCAGGTTGAAAACCTTGTGATCGAGCTCATTCTTGGTGGCTTCAGAATTCTCGAAGAGCATGGCGTTATTGATCGAAGTACTGGCAAGACCGACAATTGCCTGAATCATCAGGTAATCAGACTCTTCCAGGCCATTACCATTTTTGCGATCGGCAAGAATCAGCAGACCAACCAGATGATCCTTGATACGCATCGGAAAGATGATCTTTAAATGGCGAACCTCGTCACTCTCGAATTCAGCGACCATCAGGTTCTTTTCTTTGTCGGATGGCTCCCAGTAGCCTTGTTCAGAAAATATGTAAGCGAGAATCTGATTGTCTGAATAAAATCTGAACTTGGCGAACAATTCTGGCGATATTCCGATCAGGTCTTTGACGCTTACCAGGTCGGTTTTATCGTTATAAAGCATGACACCGGCCCCGGCAAAACCAAGACGCTCGGTGAATATGGTTATAAAATTGCGCACCAGGGTATCGACGTTGAGACTACCGCCCATCGCCTGACTGGCGTAATAAATTGCCGACAGCGAATCGACCTTCTGTTCGAGTTCACGATTGATATCGCTGATCTTTTCCATGTAGTCTTCGATGGCAGCGCGCGACTCGATCATGCTGCCGACTATCTTGGTAAAGCTTCCCTGCACTTCTTCGAGATCGCTCAGGCGCAGGTCTTTAAGCCCCTCGTGCACATCGCCATCAGCGACCTTGTCGGCAATCTCGATAAAATCCTGCAGCGGTTTGAGGACCTTCTGCATGATGCTGAGATGGACGAAAAACAGAGTACCAACGCCCGCAGCTATGAACGAATATGGGTCTATATTTCGGCCCATGAACCTGAAAGCCAGATAGACAAGCACCCAGAAGATGACCAGTAACAGGTCAAGTTTCAGGGCTATATTGGCTTTAAGTCTGTTCATTTATCGCCGCCTGGCAAAGTAAGACGCTGTTTGAGCTCTTCGATGATACGTTGCGAAATCGCCTGCGGTTCGCCATCAGCCTGCACAACCACGAACCGTTCGGGTTCCTGTTGTGCCAACGCATTATAGCCGTTATACACCCGGCGGTGAAAATCGAGCGTTTCGGATTCGATTCGGTCATGTTGCTTTCGGCCACCGTGAAGAGCGCGATTGAGGCCATGCTCGGGCGCAATCTGCAACAACACAGTACAGCCGGGCAAAAAACCAGGCAGAAACTGCGCATGAATGTCGCGCACTTTTTGCGGGTCGAGACCGCGCGCATAGCCCTGATATGCCATGCTGGAATCAAAATAGCGGTCGCAGAGCACAACTTTGCCAGCAGCAACCGCCGGCTTTATAACCTTGCGCAAGTGCTCAGTCCGCTGCGCCAGCATGAGAAACAGCTCGGTTTCTGGTTCGAGACTGCCAGTCTCGTTGCCGAGCAACACAGCACGAATTCGATCGCCGGCGGGAGTACCCCCGGGCTCACGGGTGGTAACCACTTCAAGCCCGAGCCCGGCAAGATAATCACGCAAAAGCGCGATCTGCGTCGTCTTGCCGCTTCCCTCGGGACCTTCGAAAGTAATGAACCAACCCTTTGCCATTCTATTTTCCTGGTCTTCAGCCGATTTCGAAAAAGTCGTCGAGCTTGGTGAGCTTGAATACATTGAGAACTGGCTCGTTGAGCTTTACGATTCTAAGCTTGCCGTTGTGCCTGACAATCTCTTTTTTGAGATAAACAAGCATGCCAAGCCCAGAACTGTCAAGATAACCAACGCGATCCATGTTCAGCTCATATGTCCATCCGGTCGATTCGATCGAATCCATGACTTCCGACTTGAGTGCCTTGGCACTCTGAATGTCGAGTTCACCATCGACATAGAATACCTTGATCTTTTTTTCGGCATCTATCTGGCAATCTATCTTAAGCACATTGGCCTCCACTCCTGTCCTGCTGTTTCAGGATCTTAACCATCTGCAGCCTGACACGGCCGCTGTCACTTTCAGTAATATAATCAACGTGATCCATTATGTTCCTGATGATAAAGACGCCGAGTCCGCCCTCCTTGATCTCGTTCAGGTTCGGAACCGGAATATTGGCAGGAACGAAATCCGGGTCATGATAATAAACATCTACCACAAACACTTCCTCACTTGTCGTGATTTCAAGATCGAACGACATCCTCTCATTGAACTTGTAAGCATGCTTGATAACGTTGGTACAGGCTTCGGTCGTCGCCAGCTTGATATCGTTGAGCATGGCCGCGCCGAGGTTCAGATGCTGCACACAGGCAGCCAGCACCCGGCGAATCAGCGCGAGCGTTTCCGAACTGCCTTGTACATGCATTTTCATGTATGTAGCGTTAGCCGGCAGTTCCTCAATCAATTGTCTTATTCTGTCGTGCAATATAGTCTGCTTCCGTAATTTTCGGCAAGAATTTTCTGGAAATACGCAATCATCAGAGCTGAAACATGGTGGTCGCCAGCTCTGGTTCCAATAGTATCATGTTATAACCAATCGCGTCTACTATAACTGACTTACCAAGTTCTTTGGCGGTTTTCGCCAGCAGTTCGGCCGTTTCGCTGAATTCTGTCGATAAAAACCACGATTTTTCAAGAAATCCAAGTGCCTTATCAGAATTGGTAAGATCACCATAGGCCAGATAACATCTGGCGACAGCCTGTAAAGCCAGAGCATTATCAGGCATCTCGCGCATAATTTTCTCGCAGGCCTTGAGATTAGTGGCGGCAGCACGCTGTCGATCGGCGCCCTTAAGGTGTTTGAACTGGCAGCGCAACATTCCCCAGCGTATCCAATGATTGCTGTCACTGTGGCTTGCGGCCTTGTGCCAGTTGAGAAGAGCTTTTTTAACCCACTCCTCTTTCTGAGCCGTATATTCGGCGAGCAGCTCCTGGCCAAGCGCAGTTTCATACAGAAGCCAGATCTGGTCTGTCTTGCTCTGCAATGCCTGATGATGGTCAGAAAGCATATTCATCAATTCGTTTTTGCTGCCGCTCTTCGACAATTCAGCCGTCATCTCTATATTCTTGCGCCGATAATAACCGTTCTCCGGAAAAAGATTACGTAGAGATGAGTAGCACTTGCGCGCCTCGCCGTGCTGCTGAAAGTTTTCGTGCAGGCGGGCAAGTTCATACAGACGCTGTGGATCAGACGAAAGCTTGACCAGGGCATGTGTGTGTTCGACTGCTTTTTCGACGTTGCCACGGGCTCGTTCAATCAATGCCAGACCACGTATTGCCGCCTCGTTTTCACCAAACTTTTTCAATACTTCGTTAAAAGTCTTTTCGGCGCTGGCAAAGCTCTCGACCTGGAACTTGGAACGGCTGCCAAAAACATATCGGGCATAGGCCCTGACCATGAGAGGAACCGGAGAATCGCGACGAATATGAGCGAGTTCGAGCTCAAGATTCTTGACCAGAGCTTCGAGCATTTCTGGCTCGACGCGATTACCACGTATCTGGCTGCGCTTGAGACGCAACAGCATAAGATGCGCCGACAGTTCAGCCGGGTGGTCACGTGTAATGGTAGTTAAGAGCTCGATTGCCAGAGGAATTTTGTTTTCGAACTCGTAAACGCGAGCAAGATTGAAACTGGTCGTGAAATCTGTCGAATCAAAAGCACGGGCACGGGCCAGCAAACCCGAAGCCCGATCTACTTCTGCGGTTTTGAGCGAGACCTCTGCCAGCAGCTTGATCCATTCTGGCTGGTTCGGCACCAGCTCAAGAGCGCGTTCAAGCCGTTCGGCCGCCGTGAGATAAAACTTTTTCTGCAGGGCTTCAATACCCTGGCCTGCCATCTTTTCGCCCTCAGCGCGCGCCTTTTCAATTTTTATCAGTTCAGGAGCCTGATAAGCACGCACGCAGGTCGGATCGATGCGGGCAGCTGCTTCGAAAGCATCCTGGGCATCGTCAAAACGCCCAAGCCTGATCAGGGTTTCGCCATAGTCGCACCAGTCTTCGGCACCAGATTTTCTGATTTCCAGAAGTTTTTTCTGGGAACTGGCCTTGAGAGCAAAAGCGCCGGTAGCCTCAGCACTACCAATGATGCCTTCGTGACCCCATTCACAGTTGGGATATGTTTCGACTGCCTGCTGAAAAACTGCAAGAGCTTCGGAATGGCGCTTCTGCCGGGCCAGCGTATATCCAAGTGTTTTCTGAACTTCAGGATGGTATGGGCTGAGTTCATGAGCCATTTCAAGATATTTTATCGCGCGAATCAGGTCACTGCGCTCGACAAAATGACGGGCAATATTCAAAAAACACTCACCGTTCGAATTTTTGCTCTTCTCGACACGGGAAAAGGTCTGATCTGCCTGCTCTTCCATACCCATCGAATTCTGCAGCTTGCCAAGTTCGATAAGAATATCAGGATTATCGGCCTTTTTATTGAGAGCCTGCTCGAACTCGAGTAAAGCCTGCCCCTTTTCGTTCATGCCCAGATAAGCCCGCCCAAGTCCAAAACGCATTTGCGGATCATCCGGAAAAGTCCTGATCGCTTCGCGAAAATTTTTGACCGCTCCGTCATAAAATTTACGCGCCAGCATAGTTTCACCCAGCAGCAGATACATCTCGGCAGTAGCGCCAGCCAGTTCTTTGTAGGCTGCAAGATATTTCTGGGCTTCAGACGCGTTGCCAAGACTCAGATGAATCTGCGCCATTCTTATAAGCACATCCTGATTACGCGGGTTCTTGAAGTGCAAAGTTTCTATCTGTCGCAACGCTTCTTCTTTTTTTCCGCTGTCATAAAGCAGCCCGGAAATTCTAAAAACTGCTTCAGAATCTTCGGGCCGACGATCGAGCGCCGCAGCAAGACATTCTATCGCCTCCTCGCGCCGGTTCATAAGTTCATAAACTATGGCTCCGGCCTTGAGCACATCTGGGTTGTCTGGAGCCAGTGCGCGCGCAGCCCGGAAGGTGGAATATGACTGTTCGTAACGCCCGATACTGTTCAAAGCGCTGATAAGATTTAAATAGTTTTCTGCTGCCGCAGGGTTTTTCTTAAGAGCCGATTCGAGAGCCTCTATATCAGGCTTTGTCGGCTGCAACGCCGCCTCGGCTGTTTTGGGTGCCTGCCTGGTTGCGGTTTTTGTTGATGGCTTTTTGTCGATGACAGCGCCACATTTTCCACAATAGCGCCCGGAAACAGAATCAGAAGAACATTTCGGGCAGATTGCCATATTACATCTCCCTGGGTGCTGAGATACCTAACAATTCGAGGCCTTTTGCAAGAGTCCGCCGGGTAAAGTTGCTGATCATGAGGCGAGATGCCTTGACCTTTTCGTCCTCACAGCTTATCACCGGGCATTTGTCATAAAACGATGAAAAACAGGACGCCAGTTCATAAAGGTAATTGCACAGAATATGTGGCCTTAATTCGGCTGCTACTGCTATTACCGCCTGGTTAAAGTCCATAAGCTTCATAATCAGATCACGTTCTTCAGCCTGCGAGATGACAACTGCCGCCGCATACTGATCAATATCAAGCCCGGCTTTGCGAAAAATCGAGCAGATTCTGGCATGTGCATATTGCAGATATGGTGCAGTGTTGCCGTTCAAAGCCAGCATACGGTCAAACGAAAAGACATAGTCATTGTTGCGGTTCTGCGACAGATCAGCATATTTGACGGCACCTATACCAACGATACGCGCCACTTCCTTTTTGCGCTCTTCACTCAGCCCGGGGTTCTTTTCGTTAACGACCTGATAGGCTCTTTCGATAGCCTCATCAAGCAGTTCCGCCAGCTTTACATTTTCCCCGCTGCGGGTTTTGAGCGGCTTGTTATCTTCGCCAAGAATACTGCCGAAGGGCACATGTTCGAGCTTAACATCTGCCTGGGCAAGTATTCCGGTGGCCCGCGCCACCGCGAAAATCTGCTTAAAATGAAGAGCCTGGCGGGCATCAGTGACATATACGATACGTTGTGCGCCAAGCTTTGCAGTACGATAGCGAAGAGCAGCCAGATCAAAAGTTCCGTAATTGAAGGCGCCATCAGACTTCTGAACGATTACCGGCAGAGGGCTCCCATCTTTACCCTTGAATTCATCCAGGAATACACATTGCGCGCCTTGAGATTCGACCATTTTGCCGCTTTTTCCGATTTCAGCGACGGTTTCGGCGAGCATATCGCGGTAAAAGCTTTCACCACATTCGTTCTCTTCGAGAAGCTTTACGTCGAGAAGACGATAAATGCGATAAACCTCGGTCATTGATATTCTGACGATTTTATGCCAGAGGTCAAGCATCTGACTGTCGCCGTTCTGCAGGCGCACCAGACAGTCGGCACATGCCGCCGCTGTCGCTGGATTTTCTTTGCATTCGGCCGACACACTTTTATAAAGCTCTTCCAGCCGGGCCAGTGTAAGTTCGCTGACAAGGTCTCCATTTCGCCCCTCTATCGCTGCTATTTCGGGGCCAGCTTTCCAGATGACCATAGCCATAGGTAAACCCCAGTCACCCAGATGGTTCTGACGGATGACCGGATTCCCAAGCTCTTCCACAACCCGCGCAAGCACATCGCCAATGATGGTAGAACGCAGATGCCCGACATGCATCTGCTTGGCAATATTGACGCTCGAATAGTCGACTACAGTTACTTCTCCGCCGGCAGAAGCTTTTTCGACCAGCTCATTTCGGGTTGCCAGATCGTTAAAGCTTTCTTCAACAACATTGTTGGCCAGATACAGATTGATAAAGCCGGGCCCGGCAACTTCGACCCGGTCAAACCAGTCTTTTTCAGCAGCAAGAGCAGTGACCATTTCGGCCGCAAGTTTCTGAGGTGCACACTTGGCGGCTTTGGCCAGCTTCATGGCGGCATTCAGAGAAAAGTCACCGTTAGCCTTGTCAGGCGGCACCTGAACATCGATAAAACCAAAGTCTTCGATGCCGTAATTCGCAAACAGGCCGGCCAGTTTCTGGTGAATGAGAGTGATTAGACGCTTTTTCATAAATATTCCTTAGCCATGGCCAAGATCAGGCCTTTGATTTGAAGATCAGCCATATCCCGATCGCTCCGATCAGAAAGTTTGGCAGCCAGACGCCAAGAAAAGGCGACACAACCGCCCCCTTGGCAAAGGCTTTGCCGGTAGCGAACAAAACATAATACAAGAAGATAATGACAACCGACATGCCAATACCGATGCCGGTACCGGAGCGGGTTGTCTGCGAACCAAGCGGCGCTCCAATCAAAACGAAAATCAGTGCTGCAAACGGAATAGAAGTCTTTGACCAGAATTCGATCCAGTGCTGGGCAATAACGCCGGGCGAAATGCCTTTTTTTTCTGAGTCCTTGATGAATGCATATAGTTCGACAAGTGTCATGGTGCTGGCATTTTTAGAGTCTGGCACATGGTCAGGGTTCACATAATGAGTGTCAATAGGGTATTCCATGTCTTTGAAGTAAGTATAATTACGATCTTCACCACTCATGTGAATATCAGATACGCGACCATCCCAGAAATAGCAGACTCCGCCTTCGATACGGGCGCGGTCGGCCTCGATGACCCTCGGAAAACCTCTTGCCTGGCCCTCATACATGACAACGCCGAACATATCTTTGGTTTCTTCATTGAATTTGCGAACAAAAAACTTACGGCCCGGGCCGGCCTCAAAAAAGCGGTTTTCGGCAATTTTGGGCAGCGGACGCTTGAGCGTGACCTCGCGCCTGAACAGGCGCGTGAACTTCTCGTTGGCGACCGGAACCAGCTTCTCGTTGAACAACAAAGTCAGAAAAGTTATAAAAAGCCCAGCCAGAATCGCAGGAGTCACCACTCTGGCAAAACTGTAACCGCCGGCCTTGAGTGCCGTAATCTCAGAATCTGAGGACATTCGGCCGAAAGCTACCAGGTTCGCCAGCAAAAGCGCCATCGGAAAACTTATTACGAGAGTCGGCGGCAGACTATAAATAAAAAAAAGGCCGACAACAGTTGGTGGAACGCCTTTGGCAAAAATCAGATTGATCAGACCCATCATCAGGTCGATCAACCAGATCGCAACAAAGAAAGCCATGCCAAAAAGAAACGGCTCCAGCAGTTCTTTTAAAACATATTTGTCAACTGTCTTGATCGTTTTCACCATAGGGAATGTATACTACCCCATGAGTGTGGAGGTAGCAAGTATAATAATTTATCTCAGTATGTCCAAAACTCACATTCGAATACGCAAACAGCTGACGTTGTCATTCTGCACAAAGCTAAGCTCAGTCGCAGAATCAACGTTTTATCCTCTTTTAATCGAGAATTGCTGTAATTCTCGATTCGTGCTTGTCAACTCAGGGGCTTAAAGGTTACAATTTTACGGCAATAATCCTGCGACCGGGAAAACCTAATCACCGATGCAAAACCTTTATCAGCTCTTTGGTGTATCGAATTTCGCTTCTCTTGAAGAACTGGCTGCGGCCTACAAGCAGAAATATGCCGAACTGTTCTCTTCTGATTCGCCCCTGGCCAACATTCCAAAGCTGCGCGAGCTAAAAGATGCCTTCGATCTGCTTTCTGATGACGACAAAAGAACTGCTTACGACGAAAAGCTGACTGACTTTCTCGAAGAACTGCACGAAAAATACGATGAAGCAGTCGCCGATCTGTCGGCCGGCCGGCTTCAGGAGGCAGTCGACAAGCTCAACTGGTGTATTGCCAAAGATCCCGGCGAGCCTGACTATTACGAAACCATAGGTCTGGCATATCGACTTGCCAACGATTTCGACAATGCCTTGCGCAGTTTTCAGCAAGGCCTTAAAACCGGCCAGCGCAAAGCCTTTTTTCATCGTAACCTTGGCGACATCTACCGCCTCAAACATGATGAAGACAATTCAGACACACATTACCTCGATGCCGCCGAGGCTTTCAAAAACATACTGCAGGTTGACCCGAAAAATGTTGACGCCATTGAGCAGCTGGCCGACATTTACAGTCGCATGAAGTTTTTTGATGAGTCGCTCGATCTGTACAGCCAGCTTCTCCGGCGATTCCCATACAACGCCGCCTACCATCGTGACATCGGCGCAGTCATGTATGAGCTCGACATGACCGAAGAGGCCGAACAGCACCTGCTAGAAGCTTTGCGCCTTATTCCCGGCGATTCAGCGGCTCTTCTATATCTCGGACTCGTTTATTTCAAGCGCAGACTTCTTGGAATGGCGGTGCAGACTCTGCGCGACAGCCTTAAAAACAGCCCGGATCAGCCCGAGGTAGTTCAGCTTATCGAACA
>Ga0123335_1006177_pt1 | contig 14109 bp, 8 predicted proteins | sample BiotimSIPDNA_2_FD_89707 | JGI IMG/M metagenome (GOLD analysis project Ga0123335, IMG submission 89707) | Anaerobic biogas reactor microbial communites from Washington, USA - Biogas_R2 time_0 SIP DNA | ecosystem: Engineered > Bioreactor > Anaerobic > Unclassified | place: Washington, USA... | reverse complement strand
GTCGGGAAAACGGCTTTGAAACTCAAAAATAGTAAGGCTTCTAAATCTATCCTCCATGATTCTAATATTAATTTCCGCTAAGATAAGCATATTCATGGTATTTGCAATGTGCCTAATTCAATATATTTATTTCGGCATGAACCAATGAATCGAATGAAAAAATAAGATCATATTTTTGACCCCATACTTGTTTTAAAGAGAAGCCGTCGTTTTGGAAAAATGAAGAATTATCAGATTTGTATTTCTCATTACAATGAACAATACAACTTTCCGAAATATCAACACCCACATAACGTCCAATTGTTAAAGGCAAAAGAAATTTAGTCCAACGACCAAAGCCGGGAGCAATTTCCAATACATTCTCACAAGGAAGAAAACGGTGTAAACGTGGCAATAAAGTACCAAACCACTGTGTTTCGGAATTACCCCAAGCTGATGACCATTCTTCTCCTTCTTGCCTCCAGTTATAGGTTTCACCCCAGGTTTTAATATTCCAATCGTATGTAGGCATAGTTTTGATTTTTAAATATTTGATATAAGAATAGGTTTGTAATAATAATTCTTTTTATTGTAATTCAATATCAAATGTTCGATTTATTGTTTGATATACTCGAAATATATTCATTGATAATTTTTTCGTTTTCCTGACTAAGCCCCTTGAATCTATGCCAGTTATTTAGCTCGACATGCTCTGAAAAGAGTGGCTCGTATGCATTGTATTCAATAGAAATCGTTTCATTTATCGAACTATAGTGTTTAATAATTGATTTTTTTTGCATCGGGGATAAAATAGATATGCTTTCTCGTTCATCACAAATCAATTTAGTTGCCAACTCCTTTTGCTGTTCTAATGTGATTATTTTATTTGTCAAACGATACATTTCAACTATTTCCCGATTTTTTATTCCGGCATTAGCATGTATCTGATTATTTTTGAAATGTTGGCTTGGGATAGATAAAATCTGACAAAAGTCGCATACGATATTTCCATCCTTCAAATTTTCCTTGTCAAATGAACGAAGTGTGATGTTTTCTTTACCAAAAATTGAAGACCAACGATTGAGCGTTTCCAGGAAGTTAGCATTATAATATAAGAAACCTTCAAATAACATCTTATCAAGCCATTCATCAATAGTAAAACCTATTTTATGGTTATACATTATTGCTTGTTTATAAAGCGATTCGATCCACTCGTCTTGCCTTCGTAAATAAATGATTACATGTGTTTCGTCGAACAAATGTTTAAGTTTTGCCAATTGTTCAGCATATTCCGATTTCTCCAAAAAACACTCGCTACTAATTAGAATTGTATCTGCATTGTTTAAAGATTTCTCAAACAAACTAATGAACTCTTCATCGTTAGAAATCATTAATTTATCTAGGAAACGATGTTGGTAGGGCACAATATCGTCACTTGGGATAGGCAAATAGCAAACACCGTAATCATCAAGTATTTGCGTAGCATTTTTATGCATAAATAACTGAATGCTTGTTGTGCCGGTTTTATGCAGCCCTATGTGTAAGTATAATTTCTTTTTTATTCCATTATTATGTGTCATAATAAACACTCTTATCTTTATAATATTTTAGAAATATAAAATTAACGATCTACTCTAATTTTTCGTTCAATTTGCAGCAACCGCTTTTCCAACTCCTTGTTTTTTTCTGTTTGATGAAATAACAAATAGCTAAAAGCTTGCACTACTGTTTCGATCGGTAGTCCATGATAGGGTTCCCATGCATCATCATGGTCAGGCAAAGGTTCATAAAAAAGCTGTCCATCCTCACGGCCTAAAAATTCTTTAGCTATCAATTCACATTGTATTCGATTCTTTTCAATAATAGCAAGACGATCTTTAGGCGAGAAAAATGCGTTTTGTGGAGATTCTTGATTTGGAAATGCTCTTATAATCTCTCTTTTAAAGTAATTTGACTTATAAATATTGGGATGAGCATTGTTAATAATTCTACAAAGTTCGAGAACATCATCACATACAGATTCGTTTATCTTTTTTTCTGGGTATATTAAATCACTTGCATTAATATCGTCAATGATTGATAAAAAATCAGAAAAAATGGTTCCACCTTCTAGCTGTTGTTGTTCAAATGGTCGATAAATTAACTTTTCTTTTCCAACAATATCAATCCATCTAATTATATTTGGATATTCAAGCTTGTGTGTATGTCTATTTAAATACCAAATAGCCATATTGTTTTCCGATATTGCGTATATATCCGGTCTTCTTACATATAAAATGATAAAACTTTTTTTAAAGAGACTGAAAAATTGCTCTAATTTGTCTTTTAGAATCGAGAGAGGTTCTTTATCTAAAGTACAAAATATTTCAGATGACAAAATCACTTTTTTAGGTCTTTCCTTCTTAATTTCATTTTCTAAATCAGCAATATATTGCTCAAAACTTTTTTGTGGGCCAAAATACTGATCTTTATGGATACGGAATGAAGCAAAAAAATAATGGTGCTGATTTATACTATCCCTTCCTGTTATTGGGTATAGAATTGATTTTTCTAATAGAGATTTATAATTAATCCCTAAGAATTCCTGTAAAGCCGTAGTACCTGTTCGATGCATGCCTCCATGCAAATAGAGTATTGGTTTTTCCATTATTTTAAATTTTCCTCAGTACAATTAATGTTTGGTCCATATCATTAGTTGGCTCTTCTGTCTCAAAACCAACTATCTCAAAAATACCATTTAGCTTTTCTTCAATCCATTTTTTGGGCATTGCTGCTTCGCCATAATTATCGGAAGCATGATTTCCCGGGTACTTGAAAAACTGAAATATTCCGTTTTGATATTTAACTATTGAATCGGATACTGGTCGAAAACAATCAATTAAATCTTTCTGTAATTGAGAGCTTTCGTTCGAAATAGTTTTTCTGTTTTTTTCGCAATAATTAATAAACTCTATACCTCGAGACGTAAAAACGACTATTCCTGATTCATTTAACATTCCATGCAACTCTTTCAAAATATTATAAGCTACTGTTTCGCTTAAATGTGAAAACAAAGAAAACGCACAAATAACATCATATTTATCGTTAATGTTGTATGGTGGAATACTCGGGATAGTTTTAAAATTGATAATTGGTATAGATTCTTTACAAATTTCAATAAAACTGTCAACACAATCTAAACCTGTAATATTTGAACAATGTGTTTCTTTTAAAAAGAAACGGGTAATACGCGCCCATCCACAAGCAAAATCACAGATTTTTGTATCAACATTCAACCCCTTACCATACTTGTCGGCATATTGTTTTACTTTTTTATAAAAGTTAAAAGCTTGAAAAATTGCATTTTCCCCCGACCTTCCTGTAAGGTTTACTTGAGTTGCTTCATCAGTAAAACCTGCAAAAACACCATCAATACGATTTGAGCTCAATGACTGCTTTATTTTTATGTACCAGTCATCATCATTAATTCTCTGCCAATTTTCAAACGCCTTACTATATAAATTTTCAAAACAACTTTTTTTTTCGATTTTTAAATCTAAAACATTTGTGAATTGCTGTATATATCTATCTGCAATTTTGGACAAATCGTATCTTTTAGAAAGTTTATTACATAACTTTTGAGCCACTTGATACTTGCTTAAGTTTGTAGCAAAATCAGTTATAATTGACGAAACCTCCTCGATTGGAATTTTCCAATCATCGAGTTCAAAAACTTGACCTGCCATTTGATCATCGTCGGAAAGAATATTTTTTATTTCACCAATGTTGGAAGCGATATAAGGCTTACCAACCGAAAGACATTCTAATATAGTTAATGGGAAACTTTCCGATTGAAAAGTTGAAAGCAACAAGCCCATGTCCGAAATAGCATAATATCCTATTGGCTCAGACACATAACCTGTAAAAGTTACAAAATCGGGGACTCCTTCAGTTTTCATTTTCTCATAAACAGGTCCATCGCCAATAAGTATTAATCGAATATCGCGTTTCGATTTAATTCGTGCAAGTTTTACTGTTTCGATCGCCTCAAACCATCCTTTTTCTTTTATTGCCCGGCTAATAGTGCACAAAACAAAAGCATCGCCAGGAATATCAAGCTCTCCGCGTTCTATTTTCTTGTACTCTTTTATTTCGATACCGTTAGGTATTTTAACAAACCGATTTTCATCATCTCCATTTATTCCTGCATTAATAAATGGCGCAAGGTTTTTATCGGCAATATAGGTCCATGATTGAACGTGCTGATTTACCCTAACCAAGTCGTCGTTAGAAATAGCATATCCACTATCTGTTGCTTCAATAATACCATGTAAAGTACCAACATGTTTACAATTCACTCCAAGAAAATCGGCATATTTTGAATGTAATTGTTGGAATTGCCAGTGATGGGAATTAACTATATCAATTCCAAAAGAATCAACAACCTGTTTTATTTCATTTACATTACTTGATTTTACAACAGGAATGTCGTTTCTAAGCAGTTTTCGTACTTCTTCATTCCTGCCAGAAGCTCCACAACTATGCAATAATACTGTTATTCCTTTGCGCTTTAACTCATTGGCCAATCGAATTGGCATAATTTCGGCACCCCCTGCATAAAACCCGTAAATTGATATCATAACAGAAGGCAACCTGTTTTTTGCAGCTTCCTTTACTTTATCGAAATTAAACCAAGCTTTAAACTGTTCGTGATTCTGATCAACTTGTGTTTTATAAAACTCCCAAAAGCTATCTCTGTTTTTCTTTAACAAATCATCGCTTACCTTATAAAGAGATGCTATTGTAGCACAAACAGCACCTACCTCTTCGTAAAAAACCTGTTTTTTGTAAGTCGATTCTGATGTACTCCCTTTGTACCTTCTAAAATAGTTGTTTGTATGCTTATTGAACGCAATTCTTCCTCCTTGAATAATGTGCAAATAAAACATCCAATCGCCAGCCACCGTCATTCTTAACCAATTTTTGTCTTTTAATAATTCCATGGTAACTGGCTTACGGAAAAGTACACCACTAACATTAGGGATGGTATTTTTTAAACCTAATGCAAAACTCACTTCGTTATGAGCAGTTTCATTATAACTATTCAACCACTTGTGTTCATCAATATCTTTTACGTAGTCTTGAAAGTTATAATAATCTAACGCAACACCCTTTTCATCAACAAACACACAATTTGAATAGGACAACATAACCGCCTCATCATTAAAATCGGCGACAAGTGTCTCCAAAAAATCAGCATCGCAAAAATCATCGCTCTCAGCAATCCAAATTAAATCACCGCTTGCATGTTCAATTCCTTTTGCCCATTGATGAAATACACCACCTGAATTCTCGGTATTAATAACCAGCTTGCTGATTTTGTTATGTTCGCTTGCATAATTTTTCAGTATCTCTTTGCTATTATCGGTAGAGCAATCATCCAATAAAATAACCTCGAAATTCCGATATGTTTGATTATAAATTGAATCGAGTCTTTTTTGTAAATATTTTGCATGATTGTAATTAGGAACAATAACCGATACTTTTGGTCCATTAACTCCTGTCGACTCTTCAAGAGCCCTTGCCGTTGCATTTAAATAACAATACCCGTATTTCTGACAAGGTTCTAAGTGAGCACCCTCGGCCCATTCGTTCCATGCGTTAATAAACACAAACCGAGAAGATGGACTCAGGTTCTTTTTAGCATAACGAATGCATTCCTTAAGCCAGTATTTATAATGGTTTGCAGTACCATCGGCATATATGCTTGCGTTATTATCACGGCGAGCAGTATTATCCCAACCCGGAAAAACTGTTTTATAAAGATCAAAATTAACCTTTTTCGGGATTAAGGATTTTGTCATGAAATCGGTATAGCTGAATATTCGTCCTTCAAATCCCTCAATAGTTTTTTTTGTATTTGTAATATCCAGAGCACCAATATTATGAGGTGGAAACTCTACTGCTGCATCGAAACCATAGATAAGAGGATCTTGTTCTCCAAAGGTCATGGCCATTACAATATGCAATTCTTCTTTCCACTTTTCACGCCAATGTTTTCTCCATCGTTTAATGGTTGCCATCATATCGGGAAATTGATTGGCTTTATATACAATGAAAAGAGGCTTATTATCAACCCTAATGTAGCGAGGATCGAGGAAATACTTTTCAATATCATTCAAAAAATTAATATCATCTTTAGGAGAATGATCTTGTGCAATTAAAATATCATTTTCCATTCCATCCCAGCGGCGAGTCCAGTTTTCGTTAGCCCAACAAAGGCAAAAAGGAAGATCAATTTCGGGGTGATCAATTAAATTATTTACAGGCGCTTCCATTAAGCGTTTTCCGGCAAAATAATAATGGTGAAAGCAAAAACCATATATTCCAAACTCTTTTGCAAGTACTGCTTGCTGTTTCATTATTTCGGGCAAGCGTAAATCGTAAAAACCCATTGCTCCCGGCAAGCGTGGCTGATAATGCCCTTCGAATTGCGAACGTGCTTTACTTACATTGGTCCACTCAGTAAAACCTTCGCCCCACCACTCGTTATTTTCTTTAAAAGGATGAAATTGAGGAAGATAAAATGCAATTGTTTTTACTATTGAATCAACATCAGCTATTTTAATTGGTTGCTTATCTTCGTATTGATCAGCATTTGATTCATCGATTTGAATAGGATAAAAAGTTGATCGTTTTTCATTTTTTCCGTACAAAATGTAATGCAACAACGGATTTTCCCCGGTCTCTTTTACATCGTTATTCGTTTCGAGGTAAAACATGGTGTCGAATGTTTGACATGGATTACGCCCTTCTTTCCAGCCGTGGTAGTAATAGTGTTCAACAGGGTCGAGCTGTGCATTTCGAATATCGGGATAATTACGGTAATAATACTCTTTATCAACCAATCCACTTTCTCTTATTAGCCTAATTTCTAAATCAAACTTGCTTTCTTCTTTTAACTCACTAAGTGCTTCAATGACTGTTTCTGTATCTGTAGATGGTTCATTTTCATGATTCTCATCTGCTGAGTCGGGTAAGATTCTACGTCCTTCCTTCTCTCCATATAATATGTAGTGCAGCAAGGGGTTCATGCCATAATCTTTTACATCTGTATTTTGTTCCAAATAAAATTTTGAATCGAATGCTTCCGATGGATTTCTTCCTTCGAAACCTCCGTGCAAAAGGTAATGCTTGGCCGGGTTCATGCCAGATGAGGCTACATCGGAGTTGTGTTGTAAATAGTATTTCTTATCGAAAAACTCACTTCGAGTAATCATTTTTATTTGCCTCTGAATGAATCTCTTTTGGGAAATGGTTTGAAATACAATCTTAGGTCTAAAAATTAAAAAAATGAACGAAAAAGACTTAACCAATTTATAAGTATAGCTTTTTTTGAAGCATACTATCTCGTTTTGCAAAGATTCTATTTGTTGGTTTTTATCTTTTAGTTCAACCAGATAGTTTTCTAACTTTTGTTTTTCTTTTATTAATAAATCTGTAGTGCTTGTATTTTCTTTAGTAAGGCTAACTATTTCTTTACGTTTATTGACTATTTCTTCATTTTTTTCAATTATTTTTTCTCTTAGTTTAATAATTATTTTGTTTTTTTCCTCGTTTAGGTCAATTATTTCCTTGGAGTATTTTTCTATTTCAGAAATAAGTATTTCATTTTTAAGCTTAATTTCCGATATTATTTCATTCTTGGTTAATAGCTCTTTGGTATTTTCTATGTTTTGATTTTTATAATCATTGATTTGCTGTTCCAAGGCATTATTTTTACTTGCACTTAAAGCCAGTAAATCATCATATCTATTTTTTTCTTCACTTATTTTTTGCTTAATGGCATCGACAAGCGTTTTCTTATTAAGATCTTTTAATTGATTAATATCCAGTATTGCAAAAACATCATTCATTTGTTTGCTAAAGAAATCAGAGAAATAAACTTTAGCCTTAGCTCCCATTGCAATATATTTCAACTGAATAGTTAATTTATTTAAGTTATGAGAATGAAATTTATTTAAATCGATATAAATCTGTGGATCATCATTATTAAAAATCAATATTTCAGATGATTCATCGTAAGCATTTGACGAAAAGCCTATATTGCCAAATATATTATCGACAGTTTCTAAAATAATGTTTTCAATTTTTAATACAACCCAATCGTTCAACGGATCGAAGCGTATTACTTTTAATTCATCTAGACTTTTCAAGTCAATATCTACTTTCTCAATATTATCGGGTAATTTTTGTAAAGTAGATTTGCTTTCGTTGAATGATTCATTTTTTGTTTGGAAATAAATTTGATATGAAAATCCTACATTTTGGTAACTTTCGTAGAAATATTTTAGCACTTCAAAGGAGTTATTTAACTGACCATCTTTTGTCTTTTTGATTGATACAAAATCTCCTTTTTTATAAAATTCAAACAAATTAGCATGCGTTAAGCTTAAATCACTGTGTTGATAAGCAGATGTTTGCATAAAAGGTTTTACAGTGTTGAGCATGGCTTCAATCTCAACTTTACCTTTCTGTTGTTTTAATTTGCTATTTAAGAAGGAGAAAAGACTATTGCAGTTTTCTTTGGGTTTTGTGAGCAGCTTATCATATTCAATTACAAAACAACTTGGCTCATCGTGTAATTCAACAGCAATACGATTTACCGTGCATTCCCAAAGCGAAAGTGCAATAGTAAAAGGCATGCTATCCCTTTTATTTAACGATTGCATAATTGCAAGTGGATTGCGAGCACTTACGACATAAACTATGTTTCTATTTTCTAATATTTTTTTCCAAAAAGGTAATAAAAAAACCATTCTAGGATCTTTCCAGCACCATGTTGAGTTTGATAAATCCATTTTGTCAACTATCTGTTTAGCCTCGTCGCCAAACTCATCAACTAGCAAATCGATGTTTATTTTTTCAGGCGGGAAATACCAAGTTCTTCCCAAAAACCTAAGAATTTTTTCATTTAACTCAACTAGGGGAACATATTCCCAGTATCCATCTTTATTATATTCATTTGCCCCATATAGGTTGTCGCCCATATAAGCTCCCCATTTTGAAATAAGTTGTGCAATAAGTGAAGTGCCAGAGCGGTGCATGCCCAGTACGAAAACTATAGGATTGCTTTTAACAGTAATAGCCATTATTGTTAATGATTAAAATTGAAATATTTCAGTAAAGATAAAACGGTAAATGGAAATTTCATGTATGATTTCAATAACAAAAAGCAGTTCTTAGATTCTGTTAATTTAGTTTTGAAAATTTGCTGTTTTCTTTCTATGAATATTTATTTAATATGTAATTGTAAATAGCATATTCAAGTTGATTATTGGCAATAAATATATCTTTTAATTCTTTTGATATTTCATGATTTCGAGTTGTTTCATTTAAATGACACAGCATTGATTTGTTAAACGGCATATTAAGTTTTTCAGAGATTTTAATAAATGATTCCTCAAAAAACTCAACTAATCCAATTTCTATGTAGTTTTCTTCAATTATATCTTTGAAATTATCAAAAGTTATATCACTTGGAAAGAAATTTAGAATATTTGATTTTGATTTTTTTAAAAATTCTTCAATCGTTCCTTCAGGTGGACTAAAAATGTCATTTCGGAGATTTGATCTTTTCTTTTGATAGAAATAATATGAGATATTTATCTCATATGGATCTCTTAAGAAAGTAATAAATTGGGTTACATCTGGATAATAGTCTTTTATTCCAAATTGCCTTGCTTTATTAAAATGACCATAAATCGCAACTGGTTTTTGATAATCGTGTAAATTCCAAATATCATATTTGCGTGGGTTTGATTTGGTGTAAGGGTCATAATAATGATCTAACAAATTATTTCCAAACCAACTTTTAAATATTTGATATGCACTCGTTCCAGCTGTTTTTGGAGTATGTATAACAATTATAGGTTTATTTCTATCGTAGGGTACCATACCGTTCTTCGGTGTATTTTGTATTTAACAATATGAAGTATTTTTAAATGTAATCTAAACTATTCGTAGAATGTATTACGAATCACATCAGCTTAAAAAAACACAATTGATACAAAATTATAAGAAAGTTTGAAATATTGATCAAATTATCTAATTCAGGCCAGAATTATATTTCCGTATAAACAATATTATATATCTTCGTTTTGGAAAACAACTTAATTTTTTTTAAAACAATTAATTATCTAAATATGAATGCATTGCCTGGTCCAATTGTTATAGGCGGTATTGGTGGGAGTGGTACTCGTGTTGTAGCACAAATTCTTAAAGAATTCAATGTTTTTATTGGTGAAGATCTGAATGAACCATTAGATAACTTATCGTATACTTTACTTTTTAAACGAAGGAAATGGTTTTATAAAAATCATAATAATCAAAAAGAAATTTTTAAGGGAATCAGGATTCTTGAAAAATCAATGCTTCATAAAAACCCACGACTCACTTTATCGGAATTCTGTTTTTTATTGAAATCAACTTTTTCGATGTATATAAATGGACACAATCATCTGAAAGATGGCAAAGGTAAATGGGCTCTTCAGCGATATAGAAAAATAATTGAAGGATGTGATTTTGATGAGAACAAATATATTGGATGGGGGTGGAAAGAGCCTAATTCGCATTTAATTTTACCTTATTTGTATGAATATTTTCCAAATATGAAATATATTCATACCATTAGGAATGGATTAGATATGGCATTCAGCTCTAATCAGCAGCAATTATATAATTGGGCAACACTTTTTAATATTAGTCAACCAAAGAATAGCGAATGTCTACCAGCAAAGTCCTTTGAATATTGGATGAAAGCAAATAAAAGTGTTGTTGATTTTGGACGGCGAATGGGAACAAATAGATTTTATCTATTAAATTTTGATAGTTTATGTGAGTCGCCGAAAGATGAAATAGCTAAATTGTTAGTATTTCTTGAATTGAAAGTTTGTGATAAAATACTGGAGAACTTATATCGTTTACCAACGACACCTATAACTTCAGGTCGATTTGAGAATGAAAACATTGATTGGTTGGAGGAGGAAAGTATGGAATTTTTAGATATTTTTGGATTTTATTATAAAAAAAATAAGGCTACTTTTAATAAGTAGCCTTATTTGATCTATCATTTTAAAGCATCAACTTCTTTTTGAAGTTGAATAATGTAAAGTGTCAATTCTTCAACTTTTTCCATTAGATTTTTATTCATTTCTCCAAGAGATAAACCATTTTCTTCAATTTCTTTGGCTGATTTAATTCCCGGTAAATGACCATTTTCTTTAACAAATTTTTCAACTTCACTTAAAGGTGTAAGTTGATATTCTTCATCAAATACATAATCGGGCCATCCTGTTAAAGTAACTTCAACCTCTTTTGTAGTAATTTTACCATTGGCCGATATGTCTGCAGCTACAATATTATCGGCTGTAACATCACCATTAACAGTTAATGCAGATGTAGGATTATTTGTTCCAATACCAACATTACCACCCGCTTTAACAAATATTGCATTAGCCATTGTAGCTTTTTCAATTGTAAATACATCAAGTCCACTTGCTTGATCTCTAATTTTAAAACCACCACCAAAAATAGACTTAAATTTCCAGTTACCTGAATTTAAATCATCAATCATCTGAAAAGTAGCTCCTCCATTGCTGCCTGTATTATGAATTATAATAGATGGCTCCGTCATAAAGCGTGAGACATCTAATGCTGAAACTGGAGTTGTGGTTCCTACTCCAACATTACCCCCTGTATAATACAAGTTTGTTCCATTGTGAAAGAAATCTGTTGTTTGTCCCATCACACTCATTCCTGCCATAACCAATACGGCTGCTATTATTAATTTTATTGTTTTCATTTTTTTTATGATTTTGGACATTACACAATAGATGTTAGACTTTTGTTACGGACTATTGAATAATGTCGGTTAATTATTAAATATTCTAATTTTTTTAACTGCAGAGTTCGCTGAGGTTAACACAGAGAACATCAATTTTTTTTCTTTGCGTCCTTGCGCCTGTGTGTTTTTGCTTAACCACAAAGTACACAAAGTGCAACACAAAGGAACACTTTTTATTATTTTCTTTGTGCCTTCGTGTCTTCGTGTTTAGAAAATCAACAGCGCAGTATTTTTATTGTTTCAGCCCGTTCTCCCCACTGGTATACAGGGGTGTACCCCTTGTCAATGGCCGAACTGGTGAAGTTTGTGCAGGTGTTGCTTGTTCTTTTTTTATCGATAAAACTTACCGGTGCACTTACCGGGGTGTTGCTGTTGCTCAGCGCTGCCACTAGCTTTAGTGCTTGCTCTTCAACGCTGGCAGGCTCTGGTGGTAATTGTGCGTAATGGTAATATGGAAATGCTTCACTTGCTGTAAGCGGCGTATTTGCTTCATTGCGCTTTTCTCCAGCCTTTGTCAGCATTTCTTTTTCTTTTCGCTGGGTTGCTTCTTTCGCCAGTTGCTCTTGTTCTGCCTTGCTGCAAATATTTACTATCTGATCTTCGCTGGCTTTAATGTGTGTGCCGGGCAGCAGGCGTATGGTTTTTCCTTGGCTTGCAGTAATCGTTCCTTCACTAATCGAGAGGGTTGAACTGTCGGACGATGCAACAACTATCCTGGCCTCGTCGTTAAGCTGAACCACTGCAACTGAATCGGTGTTGGCAAGAACGGGTAGGGAAGAAGTCCAAAGGAATAAGGCACATATACCAGACAATAAGTGCGTTACAGTAATTGAGCGCTTAACTTCCGATGAACGGTTGCTTGTATGTCGGTATAATATGTTCACCAATTGAATGTATTTGTTGGTATACGATTACATTAATTAACAAATTAACATTTTTTTTTCTGATAATGCAATAGGTATTTTATGGCAAAGCAAAGGTTGAGTTCATAAGTTCATGAGTTCCTAAGTTCCTAAGTTCATGAGTACAGTGTATTATGTACAACGATGACGTCAGTCTGATGCAGGAATAAACCTTATTTTTTATGGCCAAACCTAAGTAGCAAAAAAAGAAATCCCCTCAAACCGAAACCTTATTTGATTAGTTCATAAGTGCATGAGTATATGAGTGCCTTAGTTTTTTAGGCAGGAGGCATAAGGGGGCAGGGAGACAGGGAAGGAAGAATGCAGGTCGTTACGTGATTTATTATTGACGATTAATTTTTCTTTACTGCTTGAACGCAACGTTCCGACAAAAACAAGAAATAATAAATAAGGAACAAGGAATGAGGAATTTGCCGGCAGTGGAATACCCAATATCCAATATTGAATATTCAATTTCCAATTCTGTTACGGGCAGAATGTTCAGTTTTCAACTACGCGATGCAATCGCTCAGTAGCAGGGGTCAAGGGGATTTATTATTTCTTCGGGTGCAGTGGGCGGTGGTTTTAGTTCCTAAGTGCATGAGTGCAACAGGATGTATGCTTCAAGCTTTGCTGAGCACTAAATATTATGATGCATGAATATACCTTATTGAATTAGGCATTTAGTAAATAAAGTCAGATGCCAGAGGCATCGAATGTTTATAGATTGATAGTCATAGCTAAAGGTTCGACCCCATCGGGGTCGCATGTTCCCCTCTTGTCCATTTTCTATAAACATGCTAACCCTCTGGGTTAGTCAAAAACTGAAGGTATTAGATAAAAGCCTAATTCAAAAACCTTATTTACCATTGTCAAACCTTTGTAGAGGTTGATGCTAACTGAATCGGAGAGATTGGATGAACGAGCATTTTAACCGGCCGCGGGAACTGGTTGGTAAATGCGAAAATGTGTGTTCAGACGGAATGTGCGAAATGTTGGGCTAAAGCCCCAGTTTGTTGATGTTGAAAATCTACACCTTGGGCTGAAGCCCGAGGCAATTCAAATCTGGGCTCATTTATGCTTGTTTGTCAATTTTTTCAGAAAAGAGAATGTAAAGCGTATACATGTGATAATGGATGAGATGGTTTGATATAAAACAAAAAAGAGAGCTTTGCTCTCTTTTTTGTGACTCAGCTGGGATTCGAACCCAGGACCCCATCCTTAAAAGGGATGTGCTCTACCTGCTGAGCTACTGAGTCAATATTTTAAGAACGACTAAACTAAACAGGACCACTCCCGCAAAAGCGGGATGCTCTACCTGCTGAGCTACTGAGTCAATATTTT
>Ga0123335_1006170_pt1 | contig 14119 bp, 11 predicted proteins | sample BiotimSIPDNA_2_FD_89707 | JGI IMG/M metagenome (GOLD analysis project Ga0123335, IMG submission 89707) | Anaerobic biogas reactor microbial communites from Washington, USA - Biogas_R2 time_0 SIP DNA | ecosystem: Engineered > Bioreactor > Anaerobic > Unclassified | place: Washington, USA... | reverse complement strand
CAAACTCATGGCAACGCTTGGGAACTGACTTCCCCAAAAGGGGCAACGTCACAGGGGTCGCCCGGTGAACGACCTTCACGCCGGTAAATATGGGGAATTGACCCCATCGCGACAACGGGGAGGTGGAGGCCGAAAGGCATCCACCTTACCCGCTTGACTGGAAATGCGCGTCCCAGAAATGCCAACACGAGTGTCCATCAACCCGTTCACAACCGGTCAGCAACGAAATCAACGGAGGCGTTGGTAAACGTACCTTCGTGGAGCGAACTCCTGCATTACCGACTCTATTTTGAAAAGGCGACTGAACCATCTCTAAAATCGTCGGTCAGACAAAAGCAGAGCTACTCTCGTATGGTCAGCCTGCGATGAAGGTGGGTTCCGCTCAGGTAATGGTGATCTCAGATAAATATGCTTCCCACGGTTGTAGTAGTCTATTGGGTGATAGGTGAAGGGATCGCTCCACCCAGCCTACAAAATTGAATACATGCCGCACTGCAGTCGTCTTTTTTTCTGGATGAAGCGTTTAGGCCTTATCAGAAATGGTCTATCATCAAAAAAAAATCACGTGCGTTGTTCACGCTTTAGCGTACTATCTTGTTCAAGTTTATTGTGCTAACACGTACACTAACGTGTGAACAACATACTCTGAATATTTTCTTTCTGGGGTGTGGGCAATGCCCAGCTTAGTTTAACTCCAATTGACATGACGAAAGAACAGGTCTTATAATAGACGTTAGTGTACCGCACGTAGCAAAGACCGATTGAATTTTTATTTCGGATATTGCCATTAATGTAAAAAATATGCGCGGTTTTCGGCTGACGAGGACAAAGGGTATCGCCCAGATGGGAATAATTGACAAACCATACGCCTTTTCAGATAACGCTTCTGCCCAGGGCTTGTCAATTTACCCGAAAACAGCACGGGGACATATCTTTTTTATCGGCTTTATGGGCGTAGGGAAAACGACCTGTTCCACCAAATTGGCGTTGCGCCTGGGCGTCCCGCATGTGGAACTCGATACGCATATCCAACAGAAGGCAGGGAAGTCCATACGACGCATTTTCGCGGAGGACGGGGAAGAAGCATTTCGAGCCTATGAACATCAGGCGCTTTGTGACGCGGTCGCCAGTCATACCCCATCCCTTATTTCCTGTGGGGGAGGCGTGGTTTGCCATACACCCAACCAGGCGATGCTTTGTTCGGAAGGGTATTGCATTTTGATGGAAGCCGCGCCGAAGACTATTTTGGAGCGTTTACAAAATAATCTGCCTCCCTTATTGGCGGTGGACAATCCGCTGGAGCGCATCCTGCAACTTAAGCAGGAACGGCAGGACGCTTATGAATGTCTTGCGGACTGGGTGTATGACACCACCGGCAAGACCGTTGATACCGTCTGTGATGACCTCTATGCTCATATTTTGTCCCTGAATTCCGTGTGCGTGAGCGCGTAGCATGACGGACACGATGTACTTCATTGGCGCCTCGTGCGCGTTGCTGTCCGGAGTGGCTTGGGCGCTCGGCGCCGTGCTTTTCAAAGGGCTCGGCGAATCCGTGCCGCCCGTTCTGCTTACTTTTTTCAAGGGGATCGTTTCGCTGCCTCTGCTTTTCTTTGCGCTGCTCTTCGTGTCGCCCGGCACGATCACCGCCGGTCCCGTGGCACTGCTCTGTCTCAGCGGCTTTTTGGGGATCACGCTGGGGGACACCTTTTTCTTCGCAGCGTTAAAACGGCTGACGCCGGTCAGCCTGCTTGTGTTTCTGGTGCTGGGACAGGTGCTGACCGCCCTGCTTTCCGTGGTCTATTTGAAGGAAACGCTGCCGTTGCCGGTATGGGCGGGACTGGCGGCCGTCATAGGCGGCGTGGTCATCGTCCTTTATGCGCCTGCGGAAACGGACGACACAGGGATTACACAAAAGGATCGCTACACAGGCTTTATTTACGCGGCGTTGACTGCGCTGGTAATCTCGGTATCGTATATCGTCATGAAACCCGCCCTGAAAGAGATTAACGCGCTACACGCGACGTTTATCAGGATGGCGGCGGCCATTCTGTTTTTGATTCCGTACATTTTTCTGGCGCCGTCTCTGCGCGGAGGAGTCCGGCATGCCGCCGCGGACACGACCTTTCTGAAAAACCTGCTGCGTGCAACGATTGTGGTCACCTTCGGCGGGTTTTACCTTTCCGTCGCGGCATTCAAGTATACCAGCGTGCCGATCGCGAGCGCGCTGTCGGCCACGGAACCTGTTTTCGCGCTGCCCCTGAGCTGGTTACTGTTGCGGGTTCCCGTGAGCAAACGTGAAGTAGTGGGGGCGGTCCTGTGCGTATGTGGCATAATCATTGTATATTTGGGAAAATAAACCAGGGAACAGATAGTTCAGGTGATGAATTCGACTTTTCTTACGAAAGAGGACATTATAGAGGCGCTGCGCTTCCGAAACGAAGCGCAGCAGGAACTTTTTTCAAACGCCCGTGAAGCGCGGGCACGGTTTTTCGACGAAGGCGATGTAGAGGTCCGTTCCGTTCTCGAAGTGTCCAATGTATGCCATCAAAACTGCCGGTACTGCAACATGGCGTGTCGCAGGGATCTGGACCGCTACACACTAAGCACGGAGCAAATCGAAAGCATTTTGACGTCCATTTACGAGCGGGGCCGGCGCTTCCTATTGCTGCAGTCCGGCGAGAACCGTTCAAGAGAGTTTCTCGCCAGCGTCGCGGCGGCGATACGGGGACTGAAAAAACGTTTTCCGGACCTCGTGTTTATCCTTTGCCTGGGCGCCCTGGGAAAGGATGACTACCAGATGCTGCGCGATAACGGTGCGGACAGGTACATATTGAAGTTTGAGACCTCGTCCCCCGAACTGTATAAGACCATGAAGCCCGGCGGCACCCTGCAACAGCGGCTTCAATCCCTGCAATGGGCCATTGACGCGGGGCTTCAGGCCGGAACGGGCAATATTGTCGGCCTTCCGTATCAGACCCTCGAAAACATCGCCGAGGACCTGCTGCTGACGCTTCAATTCGATCTGGCGATGGTCAGCGCCTCGGTCTTTATCCCGGGCGAGGGAAGCGCGCTGGCGGACCATCCCGCCGGATGCGTGGATACCACGCTGAACGCCATGGCCTTATTGAGGACGTTGCACCCGTCCCTCCGGATTCCCACCACCTCATCCCTTGAAAAGGTCCGCAAGGGCGCCCAACTGGAGGGATTGCGCGCGGGAGCCAACACGGTGACCATCCATGACGCCACCCCGAAGGATTACAAAGCCCTTTTCCCGATTTATTCGCTGAACCGCATTGTTCCCGATGAACAGCATTGCATGGGTATACTCAAGGAATCCTTAAGGACCGGTGCGGGAATGATTCAGGAGACAAAAGACCATGAAATCCACTGAAAACGGCTGGGACGAAATAGAACTGTATCATGATCTTCAGCAAGCCGGGTTGATTCCCGTTCACGGAGATTTCTTCCCCGCAGTGCATTATCCTCCCATTACGCGCTACGCCCCGCTTACCGAAGAGGAAGCTTACGCAGGATTCCAACTGCCGGAAAACAATACGTTTGATATTTATGTCCATATTCCCTTTTGCCTGAAGCGGTGCATCTTTTGTCATTACCCGTCAAAGTACAACGCCCCGGATGAAGAAAAGGACCGTTATCTTGAAGCACTCAAGGGAGAAATGAATCTTTTCCTTCAGCGCATTGGCGCGAACCGTATACGGACTCGGGCGATTCTGATCGGCGGAGGCACGCCGACTGACCTGACGCCCAAACAACTGGAGTATTTTCTCCAATACTTCACTGAACGTGCCCCAGTGCGCGACCAGGTGCAATTCAATTATGACGTGGATCCCAATTCGCTTATCGGCCCGGTGGGCCTTGAGCGCCTGAAACTGCTCAAGGACTATGGCGTCAACCGCCTCACCATCGGGGTGCAGTCGCTGAATGACCCTATCCTGAAAGGAATGAACCGCGCCCATACCGCCGCGGAGGCCATCGAGTCCGTGAACAATTCCCTCGAGGCCGGCTTTAAAGTCAACATCGAGTTCATTTTCGGTTTTCCCGGTCAGACCATGGACATATGGAATGAGGACATCCGTCTTGCATCGACGCTGAACACGGATGAGATTCAATTGTACCGGCTGAAATACGAGCCCTACGGCGACCAGGTGGGGATCATTAAGAACTATCGTGAAAAGAAACAAGACAACCTCGTTTCCGTGGAAGAAACCCTGCGCATGAAACGTTCGGCCATTCGCATCCTGGCGGAGCAGGGCTACCTGGAAAACCTGCGACGTGTTTACACCCGGTCAAAAGACAACATATCCCGGTATGCCTATAATCAATGTTGCCGCCTGCTGGACCAGGTCGGGTTCGGACAGACGGCCTTCGCCAGTTACCATGACCGATTCCTGCTGAATCCGTTCTCCTTCGAAGAATATTACGGCGCCATCGACTCCGGACGCCTTCCCCTGAACAGGGGCATAGTCCGTTCCCTCAGCGAACAGATGCGCTGGTCAATTATTCTTCCCCTTAAAAATTATTATCTTCCCAAGAAACTGTTTTACCGGCGAACGGGCCATTATCTGGAAGACACCCCCTTCATATCGATAATCCATAGATTGATCGATATGGGGCTTGTGGAAGAAAGCGATATGAATTATACGCTTACCGAACAGGGGGCATTTTTCGCCGATGAAGTAACCGAAGCCTTTTACAGTCATGACTACATTCCCTTCCCGGAAAGCGATTATCTTCCGGGACCGCTGAATCCCTATAACAATGATCCCGGTGATGTCATTTATGATCAGGCAGCAAGGAGCAACTAAGATGGAAAAGAAATGGCTTGTGATTCAACTTGTCGTGCTTGTGCTTATTGTAGCGGTTCTGTTAGCGGTGCAGGAGCGCCGCTTCAACGCCCAGCAGGCGCTGTTAAGCGAGCAAGGACGCCAAATCGCCTCCCTGAAAAGCGAACTGGCCAGTGTGCAGGACAAGACGATCGCCGCTCTGACGGACAAACAGGCAGGCGAAAGCCCCCAGGAACCTGTCGCAACCGGGGCGGAAGTGGAGGCACGTCTTGAACAGGCGGAAAAGACCGCGGAAGAGGCGTCCTCCAAAGTGCAGGAGATGCTCGATGAACAAAATCTCCTGAAAGAACTTGCCACGGACATGCAGGACCGGAAAGCCCAGCGCCAGATTGCCACCATGATGCAGGCGCGCCACGAAAAGATTCTTGATGATGATATTGCGGCGCACGGCAAGGAACTGTATGAACTGTATAAGAAATCCCTGCCGAAAGAAGGGGTCATGAATCTTTTCGACGGAGAAAGTGACACCGCGTTCAAGGAACTGGTGGCCAAGTATCCCACGGCGCAAACAACGGCCGTGGCCGTGGCGGAACGCGCCCTGGCCTGTGCCGCGAGGCAGGATACCGAGGGTGCGACGGAATATTACAACATGCTGATGAACGGTGCGCTGGATGATACCGTGGTGACTTCAAAAGGCGTTGAGGCCACACCCGCCCTTCTGGGTTATTTCACGTCCCAGTACGCCCGGAACGGCGATTACGCCCAGGCCCAGGAAATGCTGAACTATTTGTCCGAGAATTATACAGACAGCACCCTGGCTCTTCGCGGACCGGGCGGGGAACCCGTTTATTCGACCGTGGATGATTTTGTCCAGAGAATGGGCAATGAAATAAACCGTTCACAAAGGTAAGTAACCATACTGACAACCACAAGGAAGCCTGTACCATGTCGAGACTCGTATTGTGCCTGTTTTTCAGTTTGTCCGCCCTTTCAGGGATTGCACAGGAGAACAACGCGGGAACGGATAACGGATATCCCATCACGATCACGGATTATCGTTCCCTGATTCATATCGGTAGCCTGGATTCTTTCGATCTTACCGAGGGGGGCACCAAGGCGGCCAGTCTGCTGGTCAAGGGAATTACGGAGAAGACCCGCGGTTACCTCGAAGAAGCCCGGATGGTTTACAAGGAAATCACTCCCAAAGAGAATTTTGGGGGGGAATATACCGCCCTGGCATGGTTCAACGATTACCTGCTCGCCGATGAGTCTACCCGGGCCGAAATGATCAGCGACCCCTTTGTTAAGGCCTATTATGATTTTTTCGGCGCCAATGACTATGAAGTGCTTGTGGAGTATATTAACCGCAAGTATGCCTTCGCGCGGGAAGCCGAGGACAAGGATCCTGATTTCGAGTTTCGGCGCCGCGCCTTTCTCGAAGACTTTATCTTGTTTAATAATCCCCGCAGGCCGGAATGGGAAAATACTCCAAAGATACTGGGCTTGTTGAAAGAAGTAATCAAGGAGGACTCTCATGTGGCCGATATCGGCAGCGGCCCGGGATTTTACAGTTATGAAATATCCAAAATGCTTGGAGCCGGCGGCATGGTATATGCCCTGGACACCAAAAACGAGCACCTTGAATACCTGCTGGAGTTTATCAACAAACAGGGGATTACCACGATCAAGCCGGTTCACTCGCAGGAAGACGATGTCACGCTCGAAGAAAACAGCATAGACGTCGCCTACATGTGTTCCCTGTATCATATTATCTACGGCGTTGCCACCGAAGAAAGCCGCGAGGCTTTTATAAACAGCATCAAGCGCGCCATGAAGGACGGCGCCCTATTGATCATCGTGGATAACGGACCGGTATCTGATTCCGATTTGCCCTATCACGGATGCTATATCGCGAAGGAACTGACCATCGCCCAATTACAGTACTACGGATTCAAACTTAGGAAATACGAACAAATCATTCCGCAGCGGTATTATCTTGAATTCGTGCTGGACAAGTAACACCGGCACGGGAAATGTTCAATTTGAAAATGTGACCGCACATATACAGAATATAGTAGGATGCCCCTGATGGTTTCCGGCGGTATTCAGATATTTTGGTGAAGTGAGCGAAGGGAGTATTCTTTTGCTGGCGCGTATCCAATCTTGCGCGGTGTTGGGAATCGACGCGTATCCCGTCTCGATAGAAGTGGATGCGCGGGCGGGTATGTTCCGTTTTAAGGTGGTTGGTCTGCCGGATACGGCCGTGAAAGAAAGCGAAGACCGGGTTCTTTCCGCCGTGCGCAACTCCGGGTTCCGTTTTCCCGGCGGCAACACCGTGGTTAATCTGGCCCCCGCCGACATGCGCAAACAGGGAAGCGCCCTGGATTTGCCCATTGCACTTGGCGTCCTTGGGGCAAGCAGCCAGTTGAATGGCGCCAGGATAAATGAGTACCTCGTGGCGGGAGAATTGGCCCTGGACGGTTCCGTGCGTCCTGTAAGCGGCGCGCTGGCCATGGCAATTGCCGCGAGGAGCCTCGGCCTTCGCGGCATTGTGCTTCCGGAAATGAACGCGGAAGAGGCGGGCGTGGTGCAAGATGTCGAAGTGATACCGGTCGCGGATCTGAACATTGCCCAGGCATTCTTTCAGGGAGCGCGGGATATCACGCCTTACCGTACTGATATTTCACGGGTAGCCGAGGAAGCGCGTCGTGTGGTGCCGGACCTGAAGGATGTCAAAGGTCAGGCCCACGTAAAGCGGGCCATGACCGTGGCCGCGGCCGGTGCGCACAACATCCTGATGATAGGGCCCCCGGGCACGGGTAAGACCATGCTGGCCTCCCGTTTGCCAGGAATTTTGCCAGAACTGACCTTTGAGGAAGCCTTGGAAACAACCCGCGTCTACAGCGTGGCGCCCCTGTCAGGACAAAGGCGTTCTCTTGTACTTAACCGCCCTTTTCGAAGCCCGCACCACACCTCCACCACGATAGCCATTACGGGCGGCGGCGCCAATCTCCCCGTGCCCGGCGAGGTCAGTCTCGCCCACAATGGCGTTCTTTTTCTGGATGAATTGCCCGAATTCAGCCGTTCCGCGCTGGAAGTGCTGCGCCAGCCCTTGGAGGAGGGCATGGTGCATATACGGCGGGCGAGCTATTCCATTACCTTTCCCAGCCGATTCATGCTGGTCGTGGCGATGAATCCCTGTCCCTGCGGCTGCCGCACCCATCCGCGGAAGCCCTGCCGCTGCTCGGACGGAGAGGTGCAACGCTATCTGGGCCGCATCTCAGGGCCGCTTCTGGACCGCATTGACATTCACGTGGACGTGCCCGCCCTCCGTTTTGAAGAATTGCATGACGAAAGCGATTCCGGGCCGTCCAGCGAGGAGGTTCGGGCGCAGGTGCAGGAAGCCCGTGACCGGCAGCGCGCCCGTTTTAACGGCAGCCACTGCTGGAACGCCTACCTGGATTCTTCCGCCCTCAGACGGCACTGCAAACTGAGCGATACCGCGTTGAACATGCTGGAAGTCGCGGTGCTCAAGATGGGGCTTAGCGCCCGGGCGCACGACAAGGTACTGCGCGTCGCCCGCACCATTGCGGACCTGGAAAGGGCGGAACATATTCAGGAGCACCATGTCGGCGAGGCGATCCAGTATCGTTCCCTAGACAAGGATTATTGGTCCGCGTAGATATATTTCCGTCGGCTTACAGTATTTCCTGAACGAATTGGTATACTTACCGTCAGCCGAGGCGCTTCAGGAATAGAAAAGAGTCCATGTAAAGCCTTTGTGAAAGCACGTTCCTGCCGAGAATAGAGAGGCCTTTCCCTGCCGTGAAAAAAAATATACAGATTATACTGGGGCTCCTGATCGGTGTGTTTCTGATGTGGTTTTTATTTCGGGACACCGACTGGAACGAGGTGTGGGCGGCCTTGCGCAAAGCCCATATCGGATGGCTGGCGCTGGGGCTGTTTTTCATACTCCTCGGCTTTGTGGTGCGCATCTGGAGATGGGGCTATATCGTGAATCCGGTTACCCCTGTTTCGTTCTGGCACCTGTTCAGCGCCACGCAGATCGGGTTCCTGGGAAATTTTGTCCTTCCTGCGCGCATCGGTGAGGTCATCCGGGCTCTGGCGTTGAGCAGGAGCCAGAACATCCCCTTCCCCAAAACGGTGGCCTATGTGGCGTTGGATCGCTTGACGGACCTGTTCGGCCTTGTAGCCGTATTTATTGTCACCTTGATTGTGTTCAATCCGACGCAGGATGTCTATCTTCCGGAAGAGTTCCATGGCTTATATGCGAAACCCATATCCCGGGAAATGATCCGCGGCACCGTTTACACGCTGACCTTCCTCATGTTGGCGGGCGTGCTCATGTTGATGGTTCTTTTCGCGCAAAAAAAGATGTTCCTCGCCCTTTCCGACAAGATTCTTGGATATGTTTCCACCCGCCTGGCCACATTTGTCCACGGAATTTTCGAACACTTCGCCGAAGGCATGCAGGTGCTCACGTCCTACGGAAACCTTGCCAAGGCCACCGGCGTTTCCCTGTTGCTGTGGGGCACATTCGCATTATCCCAGGCAGCCATCTACAGGGCTTTCGATGTAGAGGTCCCCTGGTACACACCCTTTGTGGTGTTATCGGTGCTTTCCATCTTTATCAGCATACCAGGACCCCCGGGATTTATCGGCCCGTTTCACGCCGGCATTGTGGGCGGGCTTATTCTTGTTGCCCCGCAAATCAATGTGAATGCGGCGCGCGCCATCGCCATTTTCGCCCATCTATATAACCTGATCCCCATTATCATCATTGGGGTGATCTGTTTATCCTTCGAGCGGCTGGGACTCCGTGAGCTCAGCCGTGAGGGCGAGGAGATAACATCGTCCGACCCCCCTTCAGAAAGTCCCTGATGTACAGGGCCGTTCAGGCCGATAAGAAGCGGGCGTGATACTCATTCCGACGGGGGAGGAGGGTTGCAGAGCATCTTGCTGCGCTGCAGGGTTTCAGCATGGTCCGGCCACGTGGCAAGCACCTGTTCATAATGACAGCAGGCCTCTTGTGTTTCCCCCAAATCCCCGTACACGTTGCCCAGGTTAAAGTGAGCAAGGGGATAGTTGGGCGCGAGGGAAAGCGCCTTTTCAAACCACGGAATGGATTCCTTGAGTTGCCCTGACCGGGCAAGGGAAAGCCCGTAATTATTCGCAATATGTGGATTGAAGGGTGCTTCCGTAAAGGCCTTGTCGAAATTTTCAATCGCTTGTTCGTACCGCCCGGTTTCAAGGTACACATTCCCCATATTGTATCTTGCGAAGGGATCCTTTTCATTGATGTTCAGTACCTTTTCGAAACAGGACAGCGCACCATCCGCGTCGCCCTGGTGAAGGAGCGCGTTCCCGAGATTATTCAACGCGAGCGTAAAAATGGGCTGGCGCGCCAATGCCTGACGATAGTACTTCTCGGCTTCTTTATAGTTTTCCTGGAGATAATACTCGTAGCCCAGGTTATTTGCGGCAAAGACATTATTGGGATTCGCTTCCAATGCGCGGTGATAATGTTCCATCGCCTCCGTAACCCGACCTTGTTTGATGTACAGATATCCCAGTTGCAGATGGGCCTCGTCGTTTTCGGGGTTTTCCGCAATGGCCGCAAGCAGGGAATGAACGGCGTCCTCCGCCTTGCCGCGAGCGGCATAGGCGATACCCCGATGAAGATGCCACTTGGAGTGATCGGGGGTATAGGAAAACAGGGGGAAGGATACGGCCAGATAAAAAAGAACAGTAACCAAACATAACACGAATGCGCGTTTAAATTCTCTTTGTTTTAAGAACCTTAATACCAGGATTACCGCATACCCGGCAAACGGGAGGAGCAGGGGTAGTATGGGGAAACGGTAGCGTTCCGACACGAAAAAAGGGAGTATGGATAGAAAGTAGCCTGCGGCAAATAGGAGTACAAGAGGCTTGTCCGTCTCGGACCCAGAAGACCGCTTCCGTTCAAACAAACGCCATCCCAGCATTCCGGTCAGCACCAGCGCCAGCAGATGGCTGAAGCGTGGCAAGTATGCCAGGATCGGTGAATGCAGGCGTTCATAATGAACCACCTTGCTGTCCGATATCTCGTGTGGGCCCCAGAAAAGCCAGGCTTTTCTTAGCGTAAGCATGCATGCCTGCAGCGGCTGTTCACGCCAGAATTCCAGTGCCCGCAGGTAGAAATAATGAGACGCACCGGCAAAAGAAAGGTCCGGTTTGTCCAAATGACGGGCCATACCTCTAACAATACTGGGATAGTTGAAACAGTTCCACTTCTCGACCCCGGAAATTTCATAAAGATCGGGAACTTCCGGTTCCGTGCCTTCCGAATGCGGATTATTGCCGATATAGGCGTTAATGCCGCCGTAATAGGAAATAAAGACGAATTGACGGCCCACCCGCCAGTTGCGAACGATTACTGGGCTGATAATGAGCAGCACAATGCCGGCGAATAAACAGGCATGCGCGCAGGCTTTTGATAATTTTGAAGTCCCCCGATACGCTTTGAGGAATATCCAGAGGAGAACTAAAGCGCCCGGCAACAGGATATTAGGGCGCATTAAGGCCCCCAGACCAAGGCATAAGGCGGCGACGGACAACGATAACACGGTATAGGTGGAGGCCCAGTGCAGCAGCAACAGTATCATGGAAAGGGACAGGAAAACTTCCCAGGTTGGAGAATTAAGTTCGCCTTCAAAATAGATGGAGGCCCAGAATATAGACATGAGAAGCGCCGTGACGGCGCCCGAGGCCCTTCCAAACAATCTTTTCCCGAGCAGATATACCAATAGAATATTGGCCAGCCCTATGGCAATTTGGATACAGCGCGGGGCAAGGTAACTGCCCCGGGAAAGAAAGTATATTACGGCCAGCAGCCATGGGTATGCGGGTGGTCGTCCGTAAGGCGTAGTCGCGATTTCCGGATTATCAGCGTGCGGAGGGGGTGTCCAGTCACCGGTTATCAGAGCCCGAGCCCAGTAATCATTAAGTTGAGGATCCAACAACGGGGACGCGAAATCAGGCGCATGGACATTAAAATACAAATAAAGCAACCGAAGCAGGAGGCCGAATACGACTATGGCAGCGGGAAGCAGAAATGCGTTATGTTTCTCTGGTTGGCTTATATTCATGTAAATTCAAGCATAACGGTTATTTGCCGGTCAATTCTATGAAGAAACGGTTTTCACCTGCCTTCAAATCATATCGTAAAAACATAAGTTCATGAGGCAGGATTTTCCCCTCTATTAGATCCGGGGCATTGCCGATCTGATACAGGCTGTAATCGTTCCACAAGACAATCCCGTAGGGCATGGCTTTGGGGGCGTTGACATACAGTTCAATTTCACGACGCCAGGTAAACTTGCTCTCTCGTACCAGGCTCACCCGCGGGATTACGGGTTCTGCGTAGAACTCTCCATAGGACCAGGGACGGTCATAATTTCGCAGGCAAACCGGCTCCACCTTTCCGTCAACAAACATCATTTGTGCGTCCCGGTCACAGAACAGAAAGGTTTTGGGAAAGGGGCCGACGCAGCTGCTCCAGTTATAGTCGCTGTTGGGACGTCGGGGCAGGGGCGTATCCTCCCACAGCATATAGGAAGCAGGGGTGCTGTCATAACAGTCATGATACAAACGAATGACTTCCGGAAGTGTTTTGACCACGGCCCTGGAACGGATATACCCGATAAACGCGTCAAGCATAACGGCCGCTTCGCGAATATCCTCCTCCGTGTAGCAGCGCCATCCGTCGGCAATCTCCATTTCGTGGGATTCCTGCTGCTGCACCATGAAAACGTGCTGATTGTAGCGGGTATTGCGGATATAATTGTCCGCAAGTCCTTTCCAATAGTCAATGTTTCCCCACGAACAAATGCCGCTGCGCGCCACATCGTTCGGGTCCGTGGAATACATGCTTGCGTATCCGCTGTGAAACGATTTGAGCAGATCCCGGGCGGTCCACTCAAAACTGAGGAGGCTGCGTCCGTCGGCCGGCCGTAGCCGGTCGTCGGGATGCATGTAATAACTGCCCCAGGGACACCCCCGATCCGTAATGTCATCCACGTCGATTTGTTCCCAGCACAAGCCCCACATGCCTTGTATGCCGACTTCCTCACACATCCTTACAATGTCGGGATCGGTATGGCCGGAAGCCACCAGGCACTCCGCCCAGGGAAGCGCCAGGCGCACCTCGTCACGGAGACGGGCGAGCCTGTCGCGTCGGGCAGGGTACGCTTGGGAGGTGTCCACGGTGGTTATGGAGAGTTCCTGCGGTGCAACCGCCACATCATCGCCGAAATCATGATGCCATCGCGTCAACTCCGGCGCGGCGGCCCGCGCGGATTCCGGGCTTACCAGCCAGGTTATGGGAACACCATGGGGATGAACGACATCCGCGAGGAGACGCATCCCCTTTAGCGCAGTCACCTCATTTTTATACCGGGAGGCAATGCTGACAAAAGAATAAATAAAATCGCCCAAAACAACACCCTTTTAAGCCTTGGCTAAATCTGAAAGTACCTCATGAACTTCCCAGGATTCATCCACCCAAAGACCGTAAATGGAAATATCAGGATACCAGGAGCGCACCAGGGCTACCGATTTGTATAGTTGTTCCAACTGCTCTCCTTTGGGAACCGGGTTCCCGGCGCAGTCGTAATGGCTCACAATGGCAATCGCATGGGCGTGGTGCTTGTTCACGGATACGTCACAACATGCGTGGATATTGTTTATCCAAGGCGCATTTTGTTCCGCAAGGTGTAGTATAGGCCCGGGTTCCGTAACCGCATCGACATAGTCTATACCCAATTTTTCCTTCAAATAACGTATAACGGGTTCCTGGGTCCTTCCATCCATGCAGTTTATCGCGCAGGCGAATGATTTTTCTGACATGCCGGTTCACCTCCTGTAAAAAATAGTTTCAGATTCTCATTGAGTTCTATATCGAAACAAAACCTGCAACATCGGCCATAGACCATGATAATGCAACCTGAAATCGCAACTTTTGTATTCATGAATGCCGATGAATAGGCACTATTATATCGGAAATAATAAAAAAACGCACCTCTGCAGATTATATGCAATCATTTTGTGGATTGTGTGGCGGTACAGGGTCTGTTACCGTGTGGCATGTATCATCTCCGGAACACCGCAAAAAACTTCTTGACATTTCAGATGAAATAGTGTATTACAGATATGTCATGGACGGTATCGGTTTCAGGTTTACAGTGCTTAGAACAGACAACTTGCACGTGAAATAACAGGGAGGTAGGTTCATGCGCGCAGTATTCTCGCAT
>Ga0123335_1006168_pt1 | contig 14125 bp, 11 predicted proteins | sample BiotimSIPDNA_2_FD_89707 | JGI IMG/M metagenome (GOLD analysis project Ga0123335, IMG submission 89707) | Anaerobic biogas reactor microbial communites from Washington, USA - Biogas_R2 time_0 SIP DNA | ecosystem: Engineered > Bioreactor > Anaerobic > Unclassified | place: Washington, USA... | reverse complement strand
TATTATGACTTCTTGGTCTGTGGAGAAGAGTATTCCAAGGATGTTCGAGACCGCTACCAAAAAGGGGCGCTCAAAACGGGTGAAAGCTATGATCCCGAAACAGGCCAGATCGGTCTCTCAGGTCAGGCTGCCGTCATGGGGATTAACGGCTTTTTAGCTAAAATCATCTTTGATGAAAACCCTGATCATGAATTCTTTATCGAAGAATCTTTTCCCCTTGACTGGATGTACCCATACTTGACCCCCTATGGGATCATCATGAAAATCAACAGGAAACCAATCGCAGAATTCACTCCAGAGATAATTGACCGGGACCATGAGTTCTGGAGCCGTTATATGGAGCGGCTCATTGGCAACTGGATTAGCTATGAAACCACCATGGACGATATTTGTGAGTTTGCCGAGCAGGTTTATCTCAGAGGGAAGTTCAGAGGATTCATGGGCGATATGAAGTTCTTGCGTGATGACGATGCTCAAAAATCTTTCTCCAAACTCCGCTCTGCTATTGGGGGCCTCTACTGGTGGAGAGCCAGCAATGCCAACACGGCTGAAGAACAACAACTACTTTTGCGAGAAGCCGAGTTTGCAGCCAAGCAAGCTTATGCGCTCTGTCCGTTCTCCCCGGAAGCTCTCTACAAACTGGTGAACATGCTGGTCCTCCAGGGCCGCTTTGATGAGTCAACCGCGCTTATCCTGACGAGCATGAAGTTTGACCCGGAAAACAAAGGCCTCAAGGACCTTCTGGCCCAAGTCGCTGCAATTAGAAATCGCGCCAATCAGGAAGAGGCCAGAGCGCGGATTGAGCAGCTTGAGCAAGCTTATCTGGCTGACACCAATAGTTACTCCAACGCCATTAACCTTGCGGCAGGGTATCTGGAGCGCAAACGTGGCAGCGAGGCCCAGAAGATTCTCCTGGAAATACTGCCTCTGTTGAAAGGGCTCAATGACGAGAAGCCAGAGGACCCGGAAATAGCTTTAAACCTTTTTACCGTCTACACACTGCTCTCTCAGCCTGAGCCGGCTAAAAAAATCATCAAAAACCTGCTGGCATCCAAAGATGTCTCTCTGACCACTGTGATCGCCTCGGCGCAGGTAATGCTTCAGCAGGGACTCTGGGAGGAAACAGAAGCTATCTTGAAAATGGCGGTCGCTTTGGCTCCAGGAAACGCAGAAATTCTCTACGATCTCTCTGCAATGCAATCCATTTTGGGTAAATCAGACGAGGCCCTCTCTAACCTCAATCACGCCGTCGAGCTTAATAGAGCCCAACGGCAGACCAACCAAAACGTGCAGGATTTGGTTACAGTTGTTCTGCCTCTGGATAAGCGCTTTGACTTTATCAGAGAAAGTCCTTCATTCCCAAAGAATTAAAACTGAAACGAAACTTCTCTACCTAAAAGGTGTTGTATAGAAATGATGGGTTTAACAACTCAACTTCGATATCGGAATTTGCTTGCGTGCACAGCAGTTATCCTTGGATTGTTAGCTGCTGCCTGGGTAATGGCTGCTCCAGATACAACAGCCAAGCCCGCCACAGTAGATACGTCGAAGGAGAAAACAGCACTCTCTCAAGCTTTTAGAAAGTCTACCGAGCTTTTCTCTCAAAACAGTGATGACTCAAATAAGCTTGATGCCACTATCGAGACGGCTCCATTGCGGACTGTCCTGAGGCAGCTAAGCACAGTCACCGGCTGGAGGATTTTTGTTGAGCCCGGTCTTTCAAGAAACATCAGTGCGAAGTTTAAAAATTTGCCCTCCCATGAAGCTCTCCCGCTTATCCTGGGCAGTCTTAATTATGCCTTGGTCTCGGATGGGAAGAACGGACAGAGGCTCCTGGTTTTCCAGAAAGATCAAAAAGCAGCAACTGAGTTTGTTCGTCCTGACCTTTCAAAACCAATCCCCAATGAACTCATCGTCGTCCTGAAAAAGGGCTCCAAGCTGACCCCCGAAGAAATCGCCAAACTGATTGGAGGCAAAGTCCTCTCTGTCAGCAAAGACGGTACTGCTATCCGGTTCAGTTTTGAATCGGAGGAGGCCGTGGCAGAAGCAAAGGAAGCGCTGGCCAAGCTCTTAAAAACGGATGTTGATTCCATTCAGGATAACTACTACGTAGTTTCGCCTGAGGCAGCCCTGGCGATAGCTTCGGGTGGATTGAGCGTTCCCAAAAATATAACGGCGCTCCCCGGCGATGCCACCACCATAGCGATGATTGATTCAGCCCTCCATCTCGATGGAATTAACTATGCTGATGTCCTCCTGGACACCATTTACTTTACAGCCGATGCAAACCAGGGTCTCTCCTCTTTTCCCTCACATGCCGACAGTATGCTGGGCTCCTCAATTACATTCCTTCAATCTTCAGGTTATGATCAGCTTGATATACGGTATCTGCCGCTCGTCGTCACAGATGCCTCCGGCACAGGCGATGCCTTTTCCGTAGCGCAGGCTGTTCTCTACGCCAGCAATGCAGGAGTTCCTGTAATCAATATTCCTCTTTGCGGCGATGTATACTCCCCGTATCTGGCTGAGGCAATCAATGTGGCCTCCAGCAATGGAGCCATCATTTTAGCAGCTACAGGCAATGAACCGACTAATCAGCCCACCTACCCTGCCAGCTATAACGGGGTGATCGGGGTAACGGCCCTGGAAAATGGAAGTATTGCCCCTTATGCCAATGAAAAAGGAGCCGATGCTGCCGTCGCAGGAACTGCCCTCTTCTACTATAACGGCTCCTGGTACCTGACCAGTGGCACCTCTGTCTCTACGACCTATGCCTCCACTTTAACCGCGCTGGAAGTGCAGACCGGCAAATCTGCCTCAGAGGCTGCCGAGTCGCTGCTGAATAAATTCCCTTATAAAAACTAACTGCACGGAATCCCTTTTCCAGGGGCTCTCTTTGGCTGGGCAATTCGCAAAACTCTCCGCCTTTAACGGGCGTTTTGAAGAGTTTTTGTTTTATTTTCCTACTCGTTTTGTTATGGTGCCTTTAGTGAGCAGGTGTTGCCCCTTGCAACAAGAAGGCAATCTACAGTAAAGCGAATTTATGAAAAATAGAATTGGAGTTTTAACGGGTGGAGGCGATTGTCCGGGTCTAAATGCAGTGATTCGAGCTGTGGTTAAAACAGCCACTAAACTGGACTGGGAAACCATCGGCTTCATTGGCGGCTATGAAGGGCTCTTGGATAAAGAATACCTTCACCTGGATTATAAAGAGATGGACCCCCTGCTCAATCGGGGTGGAACCATTTTGGGAACCTCCAATAAAGGACGCTTTGCTGTAAAAACGGGAGTGGGCCAATCTCAGCAACTGGACCCAAACGTAATGGCAGCCTCTCTCAAGAATTTCCATGAACTTGGGCTCAAAGCTTTGGTTTGCATTGGCGGTGATGGCTCCCTCACGATTGCCCAGCATCTCTATGAAGGAGGCATCCCCCTGGTAGGCGTGCCCAAAACCATTGATAATGACCTGGAAGGAACGCTGCTCACTTTCGGTTTCGATTCCGCCGTTGGCTGCGCCATGGATGCAATTGACCGCCTTCACACTACAGCCGAAAGCCATAACCGCGTGATGATTGTCGAGCTAATGGGGCGCTACGCCGGATGGATAACCCTCTGGGCGGGCGTTTCTGGAGGAGCCGATATAATCCTGCTGCCCGAAATTCCTTTTAACTATGAAAGCATTTGCGCTCAAATTAAAAAACGCGAAAAAATAGGCAAACATTTCACCATTGTCGCCGTTTCAGAGGGTGCCCATGAGCAAGGCGGTTCTGTCACGCTTGCAGCTCCTATGGAGGCCAACCGCGAAGCCAAACTGGGCGGCATAGGAGAAAAAGTTTCCATGGAAATTTCCAGACGCTCCGGAAAAGAATGCAGAGTTTGTGTGTTAGGCCATCTCCAGCGGGGCGGCGGTCCCACCTCTCTTGATCGGGTCCTCTGTACCGCTTTTGGAGCCAGAGCGGTTAACCTTATTCGAGATGGCAAGTTTGGCTATATGACGGCCTTTACCCCCACCAACGTGGTGGGTGCCATAAAAATCAAAGACGCCGTGGGGAAACTCAGGCTCATTCAGCCTGATAACCCGATGCTTGCCTGTGCGCGTGCCATGGGTATCAGCTTTGGCGATGAGCTGCCTAAAAACAATGAACCCAGCAACCTCCAGTAAACTGTTTAAACTTCAAAAATGAGCCCATACAACCCGGACATTCCAGATATTCAGGCCGATACTCCAGCGCCTTCTCCCAGTAGCCCCTCGGCTTCTCAATCGACACCCATTCCATCGCTAAAGGAGCATGTGGCTTCAGAGCGCCAGCGCTCCGCTCCTCCAACTGCCACAGACTCACCAGCCAGCAGCCCCACAGTGGAGCTGGATCAAAAGCTGGTAGCCTTGCGACAACGACAAAAAGAGCTGGAAGACCAGAAAAATCAGCTCGAAGAGGCCGCACGGCGCAAAACGGAGTATCACAGTGGCCGCAAAGAGATGGAAGAAAACCTGATCCGTGGCATCGGTATTCTCGATGAGGAGCTCATCCATGCACGTAGAGAGCTGGCATTGATTGAAAAAACGCTCGCCTCTTTTTCAGAGACTCTTTCAAAAGTACAACGTCTTAACCATGAAAGCTGGGCAGCCGAAAGCTATGCAACTGAGCTGACGCGAGCTCTTACCACGCTTGAAAACGCGCGTATGGAATGGAATTCGGCTCGTGTAAAACTTCCCGTTCTGGAGCCCGTCAGCCAAAATATCCGATCAACAAAGGCCAGCTCAGATGCCCAACCTGCCTCCGCTTTGCTCCAAACATTGGAAAGCTTCTCCTGGTCAAAAATATTGAGGCTAGGCCTCTTCATTCATTGGCCTATTCTCATAATTGCTTTTTTCACTCTTTTAATCTTTATAACTCTATTGTTTAAATAAGAAACACGCACTCAACCTGGCAGCCTTTAGCGATGAATTGGTTCAAAAAAAAACTTAAATCGGATCCCCTGACTTTTGAAAAACATCGCCTGGACGCTGAACTTCAAGAAATCGAAAAGCGAATTCAGGAGACTGAGTCTGCCCAAAAGCACGTTTCAACTTCTCCTCCCCGCTCTCCGTATGAAGAGATGCCTGTTGTACGCGCCGATATTCCTAACCATTTTGATCACCCCGCGTCACAGCCTAAGTCGACCTCTACCAGATTCCAAAAAGCTTACGAGCTGGAGGTGTGCCCAGACATTTCCGCACAAGACCCCATACGGGGAAGAATTAATCTTTGGCGTCTTTGGGCCAGGCTCCGCCGTTTTTTATCTCAAAGCAGCTCCATCAGCAAAGGCAGTTCTTTAGATGAGGGGTTTGCCCCTTCTCAGATTTTTGACACCAAAAAGCTCCAAAGAACTCGGCGAGAGATGAAAGTAATTCGCCGACGCCTTTACCTGCTGGTCGCCGTTTTCCTTCTTATCGTTTGGGGTGTCATTCTCATGTTTTTAAAACATTAATTTCCAAATGAGTCAGCCGAGCAGGAAGCACCATATTCTTATCGCCAGCGACTTCCATTACGCCAGTGCAGAAGAAAAAGCTGAAGGTGAGAACGAACTCGCCATTATAAAAAATCCTTTTCTCAAGCTTCTGGCCAAAATTTTTCGGCACTGTTTTTGGATGCGTCACCCCCATTCACATAATGATAAGCTCTTTAAATTTCTGGCAACCGCCCCTGATTCTGATCTTCTGGCTGCCTGTGGTGATTACACCTGCGGCGCGGGCAATATAGGCGTTCAATATCCGGCCGCCTATGCCAGCGTTTCAGAGTGCCTGAGTCTTTTGCGCCAACGTTTTGGGAGTAAACTGCTGGCCATCTGTGGTGACCATGAAGTCGGGAAAATGAGCCTCTTTGGTGGTAAAGGAGGGCTGCGGCTGGCCAGTTGGCGCATCTGCCAGGAAGAGCTGGGTATTCGCCGTATATGGCATCGCCAGTTCGGTCCCTGGAGGTTAATTGGCTTGAGCTCCCCTCCTATCATTCTCCCAAATATCCTCAAGGAAATTCTGGATGAAGAGCGGGAGGAATGGGAAACAATCCGCAAAGAATACTTACAGGAAATTCAAGCGCATTTGAACCTGGTCACTCCCGATGACAAGGTCATTCTTTTTTGCCATGATCCCACAGCGCTTCCCCATCTGGCAGAGCTGCCTGTAGTCAACCACCTTTTGGATCGCAAACGCATCGCCCTGACCATTGTGGGACACCTGCATACAGAAATCATCCTGAAAGCCTCTCGCCTCTTGAGCGGCATGCCTCATCTGACTTTTCTGGGCAATTCGGCTTCCCGAATGAGCTCAGCTTTGAGAAAAGCTAAAGTGTGGAAAAAGTTTAATATGGTTCTTTGCCCCAGCCTGGCAGGATGCCAGTGGGCAAAAGATGGAGGCTGGCTGGAGCTGGAGCTAAGCGATAACGCCAACTACACGCTTACACGCCGCTATCTGAAATGGTAGTGAGAGTCCACGCTTCTGCCTCCTCTTTCAGCAGACATCCAGGAGCAAAAGATGGATAGTCTAGAGAGTCTTGTGAACTCCATACTTGGCCTCGAAATCATTAATGCGCTCCCGCTTCCCAAAAACCACCAGGACATCACCCACGCGAATGTAGAGCTCCGGCGTAGCCTCCAATACATCCATATTCTCTTCAGCATCTCCACGCAGAATAAGCAGTACGGTAATCTTATGCTTTTGCGGTAATTTTAAATTTTCCAGACTCCCTTCACTGAAATGCTCACCCACGCAAATATGCGCTATCTGAAACTCCTCTATGACTGGAGTGCGCTCGCTCATCACCTTGGCCAATAAACGCTCTGCCAGCCGATTAGCCATATCCCGAGTGGGCAGGATAACAATATCGGCACCTACCTTTTCAAGCACCTTTGCATGTTTATCATCAACGGCTCGGGCAACTATCTTTTTAACCCCCAGGTCCTTCAAAGCCAGCGTCGTAATAATGCTTCCCTGTAAATTCTGGCCAATGGAGACCACCACCACGTCGGCGTTCTGGACCCCCGCCTGTACCAGTGCAGTTTCATCCTCCGCATCCAGCTCCATCACGTGAAAACCATCGCCAGAGAGCTCTTCCATCCGTTTGGAGTCCTGCTCCGCAATGATCACCTCTGCACCAAGCTCAGCCAACCTTTTGGCCAGTTGAGTTCCAAAATTGCCACCACCAATGACAAATACTCTTCTGCTCATTTTTAATTTAAAAAGGTTCTACCACCGAACAGTTTATCATTTTCCATATTTCACTATCAATTGTGAAGCGAAAACAGGCCTTTAGCCCACAGATATCTGCTCTTCGGGATACTTGACGTAAGATTTTTCCCAAGGACGCAGCAGGTAAACAGCCAGTGTCAGTGTTAAAATACGCCCCACATACATCATCACGGTCAGTACCAGTTTGCCTCCATTAGTCATAAGAGCAGCAGCCCCCGTGCTAAGCCCTACAGTGCCATAGGCGGACATCCCATCGAAAAAGAGAGCCAGCCACCCCTGCTCCAACTGCGAGGCGGGATGCCCATCCTCTAAAATAATGAGACACAAAAGCCCTGTAGCCAGCCCCACCGTGAACAGCACTCCAATCATCAGCGCAACATGTACCAGCTTGAAAGGAATTCTCTTCTTAAAAACTTGAATATCCTCTTTGCGGCGCAGCACAAACCAGGCCGCCACCACAATTACAAAAAAGGTTGTCACTTTTATCCCCCCTGCCATCGAGCCGGACCCACCACCAATAAACATCAGAATCATGAGCCCCGCCAAGGTGACCGGATTGGCCTGGCTTAAATCCACTGTGCTCAAACCACCAGAGCGCGCATTCACTGATTGGAAAAAACTGGTAACGATCTTTAGCCAGCCTCCATTGCAATCCTTTAAGGTGTGGCTATTTTCAAAAACCAGGAAGACAGCCATTCCAAAAACGACCATGATCAGGGTCATCCAGAGCGTTACCTTTGTTTGCAAAAGCAGACTTCCACGTACCATAAAGTTTCGTCGCCAAAAATACCAATAGCGTAAGTTGATCATCGTCATCAACCCCAGACTGCCAAGCAGAACCAACGAGCCTAATAGCCCTAAAAAATAGGGTGAATCTTTCATTCTGTCCATTCCTTCCGGATAGAGAGAGAACCCTGAATTACAAAAAGCATTCACGGAGTGAAAGATGGAATCCCAAAGAACCAGGGAAAACTCGTCTCCCGCCAAACCGGAACTGGCGTCCAGCAAAAGTCCCTCGTAAGTAATAGACTGGTTAGCACCAATGAGATAGAGAATAGCGCCAAGAGCTTCAAAGAAAAAGATGAAGAAACAGGCATAAATAAAAACATCCACAGGCCGTACAGTCCTCATTTGCCCCACAGTTGCCTGGATTACCTGCTCATCGGCCAGAGAAAGACGCTGGCCAACAACGACAACCATAATCAAACTTGAAGTAAAAATCCCCACCCCACCCATTTGAACCAGAAAGAGGAGCACTATTTGTCCCGAAAAATCAAAGACCACCCCCACCTGTATCGTCGAAAGTCCGGTAATGCAAACGGCTGAAGTCGCTGTAAACAAAGAATCCACCCATGAAATCTCCTGCCCGGGGTTCAAAGAAAAGGGCATCTTCAAAAGAATTGTGCCAAGCAAGATTAAAAATGCAAAGCTAACGGGGATAACCCACAATTGAGGAGTCTGAGTATTTTTAAATTTGGAGCCAAACATGAATTTTTTAATAAAGATTCAGTTTTATACAACGATATACTGTCACCTGATTTTATATCAAATGACAGCAATAAAAGGTTGAAATCAAATTAAATGGAATGTCTGTTATTTGCCGATGCAGAATTGATTAAAAATGGAATCCAACAAATCTTCCGTTGTCGTTTTCCCCAAAAGCTCACCAATAGAATTCACCGCTGTAGATAGCTCAGCCGCCAACAGCTCAATTGGTTCGCTATGACGCAAAGCAAGCAGCTTTAGAGACTCATCCAGCGCTGCAGAACAACGCAGCAACCCCTGACGATGGCGGGAGTTAATCGCTGCATACCCCTGATTATATGAAGCCTGACAACCGGTCGCTTTTTCAAAAACAAGCTCTTTAAGACGGTCCAGACCTTTTCCTGTCAGGCAGGAAAGAGAAACCGTATTTACTCTGCCCGAGCCGTTTGGAAACTCCCATTGTTGGCCCAAATCTTCCTTATTAAAAACCACAATAAGCGGAGCTAAATCTTGTATTTCTTTAAAAAAACTTCGGTCCTCCTCTGAGTAAGCTTGGGAGCTATCAACAACCCATATGATGATGTCCGCACGGCTAATCCACTCGCGGCTACGCCGAACGCCTTCTTTTTCAATGACATTATCAGAATCCCTGAGCCCGGCTGTATCCACAAAAGTCATGGGCACCCCTTCCATATCGACATCCGCCTCTATGGTATCACGGGTCGTGCCGGCTATATCCGAGACAATTGCGCGCTCACGGTTGAGCAGCGCATTAAAAAGGCTCGATTTTCCAGCATTAGGCCTCCCCACAATCGCCACGCCCACCCCTTCTCTCAGAATTTGTCCCTCTCGAAAAGTAGCAAGCAACTGCTGCACTGTCTCTTGAGCACTCAGAAGGCGCTCTTGCAGACCTTCTGCAATGCTGGGGGAAATATCTTCTTCGGGGAAGTCTATGTATGCTTCCACATGCGCTAATGAACGAAGAAGATCATCTCGTATCTGGTCGAAAGCGCGAGAAAGCCCGCCCATCAGTTGATCCGAAGCGGCGCGTGCAGCTTTTTCCGTGCGCGCATGAATGATATCAACAACCGCTTCTGCCTGAGTTAAATCCAACTGACCATTCAAAAAAGCTCTACGCGTAAACTCCCCCGGCTCCGCAAGGCGCACTCCCGCATCCAGCACCGCCTCCAGAACATTTCGGGCAACGATCAAGCCACCATGGCAGCTGATTTCCACACTATCCTCCCCTGTGTAGGAGCGCGGAGAACGAAAGATAGAAACCAAAACCTCATCAATAAGTATCTCTTCCTTATAGAAGTAACCATGGTGAATTGTATGGCTGGGGAGCTCTTTAAGAGGGCCTGCTTTTTTGGAGGAAGGTGTGAAGCAGGCTTCCAGAGTCAAAAACGCTGCTGGACCTGATACACGAATCACGGCAATCCCCCCCTCGCCATGAGGAGTAGCAATTGCTGCTATAGTATCAAGAGCATCCATTTTTAAGACAATGTCCAACAGGGCAGGTTCTTACAGGTTTTTATAATCTGCCAAAAACGCTGCAGCCGCTCCTTGTTACTTTTCTGACCGATCCACTTTCGGTTTAGCTGTAGCTTTTTTGGCAACCGCTTTGGTTTCTACCTTTTTGGTGGAGGCCGCAGGCTTCTTCGTTGAAGCCTTTACACTTTTGCTGCCGGCCGTTTTTTTTGGCATGGCTGCCCTTACTCTGGCTTTTTTAACTGGTTTTTCCACATCTGGCTCCAGTTTCAACAAAGCCTCTTTATCGTGCAGGCCCAACTGCCTGGCGTCTCCCCAAAAAGACTCCAGGTCGTAGCGCAAGCGGGTATCGGCCCGCATTACATGAACGATAACATCACCATAATCGAGCACTACCCAGTTGGTTCCAATCATGCCATCCATGCAGCGGGGGTGAATACGGTGTATCTTAAAGACCTGGTCTTCTATTTCATTAATGATCGCCTTGAGGTGGGACTCGCTTAATCCAGTGCAAATAACAAAATAATCGGCTACAGAAGTGAGCTTCCTGACATCCAGGGCGACTATGTTCTCAGCTTTACGATTATCAGCAAGCTCCATACATGTCAGAACTAATTGTCTCGAATTCATATTTTTTTAGCGATGGCCACCTTCAATTTCTTCGATTGTTAACCAAAGTCCTTTTAATATAGAGGTTGCTTCTCAAAAATCAAGCATCCTCCTGCCGGCTAAGCCAGAAGGATTACTGTTTTTTCCAGCTATTTATTCTTGACCCCAGCATAACAAGCAGGCAGGATTGCCGCCGGAAACTTGGGTTGAGCCCGTCAATGCGACGCATGTTATGAGTGGTTTGTCAGCTCGGGCATTGAATTTTTATTCCAGTGGATACTGGAATACGGGATAGGTGTGCTGAATATGGATGCGCCTATCCAATAAAAACGTAAATTAGTAACAAAATAAATCGCGCCCCTCTGGGGGTGTTAACAAAGAACAATCTATGAAAGAGTATCAGTCAGAAGAGATTCGTAATTTTGCTCTATTGGGTCATGCCTCCTCCGGGAAAACCATGTTAAGTGAGGCAATTTTGGTGAATGCCGGCATTCTTGGGCGGATAGGCTCCATCGCTAACGGCACCACCTTTTCAGACTATACCGACGAGGAAAAAAGACGCCAAATCTCTATCCAAACCTCACTAATGAATTGCGACTGGAACGGGAAAAAACTCAACTTCGTTGATACTCCGGGGTACTTGGACTTCATCAGTGAATCTCTGGGCGCTATCCGTGCCACGGACGCCTCTTTGATCGTCATCCATTCTGAAATGGGAGTGCAGATCGGCACCGATACAGCCTGGAATTACTCCGTGCAGGCTGAAAAAGCAAAGATGATCGCCATCAATGCACTGGATAGAGAACATGCAAACTTTGACGAAGTACTTGAACAAATCCAGAAGAATTTCTCTCAGACCCCTACCCCGCTGACCTTCCCCGTTAATCCCGGCTTGGGCTTTAACCAGATCGTGGATGTTCTGAACATGCAAGTGCTCACTTACCAAACTGATGGCTCTGGCAAGTTTGAGGCTGCACCTGTCACTGGCGAACTCAAAGAACGGGCTGAAAGTTATTATGAAGCGCTCGTGGAAAACATCGCTGAATCTGACGATGCATTGACTGAAAAGTTCTTTGAAGAGGGGACCCTCAGCCCCGAGGTGGTCAAAGAAAATCTGCGCAACTCTTTCACCAAGCGGACTCTCACTCCTCTGTTTGCCGTCTCTGCGGAGCAAAACATCGGTGTTCAGCAAGTGTTGAATTTTATTGCCGAGTATGGAGCTACTCCCTTTGACCGGGCTGCTGTCGTTGCAAAAGACAGCCATGACGAGGAAGTCACCATTGATCCCAAATCCAGCGATCCAGTGGTATTTATCTTTAAAACGATTAGTGAGTCACACGTGGGCGACATGCTTTTAATCCGTGTCTTCTCCGGTGAACTGCTCTCGGGCACTGATCTAATGAACACACATTCCAATACGCCCGAGCGTGTTACACAGCTCTTTTTCCTCAACGGGAAAAACCGTACCGCAGCCACCAAGCTGGTTAGCGGTGATATTGGTGCCGTGGTGAAACTCAAAAACACCCATACAGGTGATACCCTCTCTCTTCCCAAAAAAGCGGTAACCTTGCCCCCCATACCCTTCCCGCGCCCCAATATCCATGCGGCTCTTGCTCTCAAGGCAAAAGGTGAAGAAGAAAAAATGGCCATTGGTCTGGCTCAAATCCACTCTGAAGACCCATCCTTCTTCTATATGGTTGATCCTGAGCTGCACCAGACAGTAATCTCCTGCCAGGGAGACCTCCACATGGAAGTGGTGTCTGAAAAAATTCGTCAGAAATACAAAGTCGATTTTGACCTGATTGAACCCAAGGTCCCCTTCCGCGAAACCATTAAGGGCAAAGGAGAAGCAAAATATCGCCACAAGAAACAATCTGGCGGCGCTGGCCAATTTGCAGAAGTTTGGATGCGCATAGAGCCCAAACAACGTGGAGAAGGTGTCGAGTTTACCCAGTCTCTGGTGGGGCAGAACGTGGATCGTTCCTTCGTCCCCTCTGTGGAAAAAGGTGTCAAAACTGCCTGCACTGAAGGCATTCTGGCTGGCTACCGCATTGAAGACGTGAAGGTAGACTTCTACGATGGCAAAATGCATCCGGTCGACTCCAAGGATATTGCATTCCAGATTGCTGGCAAGGAAGCCTTCAAGGAAGCTTTCACCAGTGCAAAGCCTTGTCTCCTGGAACCCATCAGTTTGGTTAAAATCATCACGCCAGAAGCTTGTATGGGCGCCGTGATGGGTGATCTCTCCAGCCGCAGAGGCAAAATTCAAGGCATGGAAACCGAAGGAATGAATCAGGTGCTTAAAGCTCTGGTGCCGGCAGTGGAGCTTTATCGCTATGCCTCCGCACTTCGCTCTCTCACAGGCGGACGGGGAATTCACTCTGAGGAGTTCAGCCACTATGAAGAGATGCCCAAAGAACTGGAAGCCAAAGTAGTGGCAAGAAGCAAAGAGCAGAAAGCCGCCCCTCAATCCTAGCTCTTAACATTTCCAAAACCAGAGACGTTAGACCGGTTTTACCCCCGGCTGGCGTCTCTGTTTTGTTTCTGCTTCAGGTGAAGCAATACGGTCTTGCCCTCGCCCAGGATTTTCTCTTGTCAGTGCCGGCTTTTAAAAGTAAACTGGGCAAGGTCACTCGATTAAGAGGAGAAGATTTAAAACGATAATAGATATGCCGAGCGCTAATGATATCCGCAGAGGACAGGCTCTTATTTACAATAATGATGTCTGGGTTGTACTTGAATGCACGCACCGTACTCCTGGGAACCTCCGCGCTTTCGTCCAAATGACATTGCGCAACCTGAAGTCAGGAAAATCAACCGATGTCCGCTTCAGTTCCACAGAACGTGTGGATGTGGTCCCCATGACGACTCAAAAGATGGAGTACAGCTATAAGGATGGGAATGACTATGTTTTCTCAGATCCTGAAACCTACGAAACCGTCTCTCTTACCCCAGAACTGGTAGGCAATACTGTAGACTATTTGACCGAAAACTCACTGGCAACCATCACCTTCGTAGATGGCAAGGTCGTTGGAATTGAGCTTCCTACGTCTGTTGCGCTGCTGGTTACCGATGCTCCTGAGGGCATTCGTGGTGATTCTGCCAACAACGTGATGAAGACCGTGACGCTGGAAACCGGCATCAACGTACAGGCTCCCCTGTTTATTAAAACCGGCGAAAAAATCAAAATCGATACCCGAACCGGCAAGTATATGGAGCGCGCCTAGGCTCCAGCTAAAACAAGAAGGGCGGCTATTAAATGACCGCTCTTTTTTTTGAAATCGTTTACTCTCGTTCACTATGCAGCAATACCAT
>Ga0123335_1006167_pt1 | contig 14125 bp, 5 predicted proteins | sample BiotimSIPDNA_2_FD_89707 | JGI IMG/M metagenome (GOLD analysis project Ga0123335, IMG submission 89707) | Anaerobic biogas reactor microbial communites from Washington, USA - Biogas_R2 time_0 SIP DNA | ecosystem: Engineered > Bioreactor > Anaerobic > Unclassified | place: Washington, USA... | reverse complement strand
GATGAAAACAATGCAATTGGTCGTTTGGCCTGACATAGATTGTGAGTAACGAGGGATAGCAGATGCCCTCAAACAACCAGAGAAACAATGAGTTGGATTTTACACCAACATTTGGGACTCAACAACTGGAACAAGGGTCGATTCAGATCAATATCGATGATCAGCATGGAGTATTCATATTATCTTGAGTTAACCGAACTTTACCATATCCAATATGGACATACCTGTAAAATAAGGAGTTAGCTGTTTTATGGTCACTACACCAGTTGACGTTTGGTGATTTTTCTTTTAATTGGATTAGGATTTAATTTGAGGGCAGAGTAGATTTCTTGGTGGCATTCTTCCGGAGTGCTTGTATCCAGGATGGTGATGGTTTTTTTGTCTTTGGTTTGCATGCTTGTGAGAATGAGCTGATGTGAGCGCATCATTTGCCGTAACCGACTCCAAGACAGATTGATTCCTTTGTGTTTCAGTTTGTATCTTACGGCATGAACTATGTGGTAAGCAAGGACGCTGATAAAAAGATGTGCTTCGGCACGGCTTTCCTTTTGATGATGCACTGGTCGGAAGTTCAAGTCGCTTTTGAGGGTTCGGAAAGTTTGCTCTACATTGTTTAGTAGCATATACAAGGACCAAATCTTAGCATTATCCAAGTCTGTATGGCTGGTGCGCAGGCAGTAGGACCCTGAATATTTGGCAGTCATTTCTTCTTGCTTATCTCGCGTATAAGTCAATGACACAGCCTTCCCGCTTTCCTCATCATGCTCGACCTGAACCTCATAGAAAGAGCTGATTGCGCTATATCGCTCTTTGAGCCTAAATACCCTCTCCAGGATGTATTCATACTTTCTTTTCCCTCTGCCGGAAGCCAGGGAGGCACCGATTTTATCAAGGTCTGCTTCATAGCGCGAACAGAATCTATCCATAATGGCGCTTTCCTTTAGACCCATCTTCTCGCTGACGCAATACAGCAAGCACTCATTTTCTTTCCTGAATAACTGAGTGTGAATAATAGAATTGTCTTTGCTCCTGATTGGCGTAGCCAGTTCATAGTCGAACCGGTCATGAGTAATGGCTTTGTTGCGAGCCACACAAATATAGTGATAACCTTGCTCTCTGAGATACTGGAGATTGGCTTCTGAACTGATACCGGCATCCATAATTACCGTTGCAGGCTTGTCGCTGTCGGAGGCTGAAAGACAAGCCAACATCTCTTGCAGAGTGGAAGGTTCGCTTACTGAACCTTCCATAACCCGACTTCTTTTGGGAAAGCCCTGATCGTCTATCACCAACCCCAAAGTCAAAAGCCTGCAATCATGACGCTTTTCTTTGGAATGTCCAAAACGCGCTTTGGGATTATCCTTTGCCAGGCCCTCAAAATAGGTATTGGTCAAATCATACAAAAAGATGCTTTCATCAAGATTGAAAAGCTCACATTCGACTTGCCTTAGTTCATGTTCCAGATCTTCTTTGTGCTTGTATATCTGATCCGTTATCCGATACAAAGAGTTGTTGGATAGCCTGCTAAAATCTGCATTCATCAAGCTCCCCAGACCGGTAAGGTTCTTTGCCCACCAGTTGGTCGCCAGCTCGCTGGATGGCTCCAAAACCCGCCCTAATATCGATAAGGCAGCATCATTCATTTGTTTCTGATTGAAGCCAAGCTCACGGAAAATCTTGGGAAATCCCAGTTCCTTATACATACTATATGCAATATGCTCAGCACCAATGCTGCGAAGCTGATGATTCCTGATACTGCTGACGCTGATGCTTTCGTAGTCATCAGATGGCTTGTCTTTGATCACAATAGGCTCCAGGGACTTCTTTTCTAAATAAGCCTGAAACCAGCGCTGAGCCTCAGTCTGAATCTGTTTATCCGAAAACAACACCTCTTGCCCTTGTAGCAAAGCTTCAATGCCATCAGCCAAAGCTTTCCATTTGTTCTTGCTTACACGAATATCCTGCATCACCATTACCGTAAGCTGAGACACCTTGTCTCCCATGCGTACGCTTCTTACCAAGCGGTATTCGTGATACTGCTTGTCCGATCCTTTGTTCTGTTTGGTCAATTTTCTGATAAACATGAGACCAAGATATTTAGCGCCAAATTTATGTCAAGAACAACATCTTTGTTTATGGTCACTACATTTATGGTTTCCAGGCAAGTCGTTAATCGTGTAATACAATGATAATGTATATGTTACCTAATCTTGGCCTGGGCTATGAATGCCAAATATAGCCCTTTTTTTACCCCAAAAAAAAGGCAAATGGTAAAGTTCGGTTAAGGGGCACAAAAAAAGTCAAGTCAAAATTGAATTCAGCCGGAAATTAATCACATCTTGGGGTGGTACGGCAGCCATATTTTCGAGGTTTTTCGATAAGATTGGATTGGAAGAATTGGTTGAGAAAGTATTTCCGGATAAATCACAAAATTCAGTCCGATTATGCAGACTAGGTAAACCCTACTTCATTATTTGGGATAAAAAAGCCCCGCACATTATTTTTGTAGCGCGGGGCTCGTTTGATAGGTGTCTGGACTTTGTTATTCTGCAGTTATTGCCATGACCCTGTAAAAGGCTCTGGGCAAAGGTTCACTATCTTCGAAATACAGGTTGGTGGTGGTGTCCATCAGGATAAAATCGCCATAAGGCTCGACGGCGCGATAGATTTGGTAAAAATCCGCGTTTTCAACATTGTCCCAGGATAATGTGACACCGTTAACAGATTTCACCACATTCAGTTCCGGGGTGTCAAGCCCCATGAAGGCACCTATTCCGCTGAGGGCGATGATAACCGGGGATTGATCCGCATTGCTGACAATTACAAGGTCTCCCGTGTAGGAACAGGATTCCTGGGGTGAGAAGCTGAGGTCATAATCCCGCGAATCTCCAGCATTGAGACTATAATATAGATTGTTGCGAATCTCAAACGAATCGGAGGAAACATGTTCAGATGCTGTGAAGGGATCCGGGGCGACAATGGAGCCAGACAGAACGTCGTTGCCGATATTTTGGATGGTAAATTGAAGAACTTTTTCCATGCCTGGAACCACTGTTCCAAAATCAAGAGACAATGGTGTGATCAGAATTTGCGGAGCTTGTGGCCCTGGAGCCAACATGGCAAGCCTCAGGTTTGGACGGTAATTCGAGGTGCTACCACCAGCGAAAACGTTAGTCTGGTCGCTGCCCTCGGCCACAACGAAACGATAGCCACTGGTCACGGATGTGTATTGTGTGGTTCCACTTGGATTCCAGGAGCCGATGGGCGAAAAGGCGGTGTCCACCACAATGTTGTCTTCTCCATTCCAGACGAATGGGCTGCTGAGAGGCAGCATATTCCATCCGGTGTGAGTGGGTCTGTAAGAAGAGGAATTCCATACTTCGTTTAAACTTGAAGCTGGCGTCCAAGTGCTTGTGTTGATTGCGGTTGTGTGTCCCATTCTCACCACATAGTTTGGCATCGCCAAAGCTGGGATTCCAGTGACGTTGAAGCCGATTTCCTCAATGGTTATCGGCCCGAAAACCCCCGCATTGTTCAGTTCTGTCTTGGTGTAAACAGATTGCCCGTGCAGGCTGGGATAGAATACATTTATGGGGCATGATACTGACACTCCACTGCTGGTTGTGCCACTGCCAAGTTCAACAAAACTGTATTCATCCGGAGCGACTTGGACGGTGAATGTTGGCATCGCATCGCCCTGGGGATAAGATGCTACCACGTAATAGGAATAACTGGTGCCATTTTCCACATTGAAATCTGTATAGGCAAGACCTGAAATGGAATTTAACAGTGTACCATCACGGTAGATTTTATAGGCGCCGGGCACACCTGAAAGGGCAGGATGCCAAGACAGCTCCACTTTATGATTACCAGCGAAGGCTTTGAGATTTTGCGCAGGTTGCAACAAATCCGCGGGCAAGACTGCCAATATTTTCAGATTTGGCAGATTAGTGGAAGCTGCAAGTGACGCGGGCAGGGAAGAATCGCTGCTGTTTTGGCGTGCCTGGGTTCCTGACGTGACGGTGTAGGTCCATAAAGGCGGATTGTCGCTCCAGTTTTGACTTCCCTTCAGTGTCAGGATGCTCAGATTTGAGGCTCCATCATATTCAAAGGGAGTATCAAGCTGGGCTTCCATCCATCCGGAAAGCCCATTGTTCAAGAAGTTTCCATCATAAACTAGGTCATAGCCTTCCAGGCTGTAAGCACCTGTTGCGAGGCTGGATAGTGAAGTATGTTTCATGTAAATCTGGACGTTTTGAATCGGATCGACATCTGCTCCACTGGACTTCTGGAAAGCTATGGAGCCGATGGTGCAGGGAGTGCCAATCTGTGACGCCAAATAGATGGCTTCATGAGATGAATACAGAAAGTTCCGGTTCAAAGGGAAGTTTTGGCTGCGTGTGCCATCGCCAATGATGATGGCAACGGTGGGGGTTGAAGTGGGGTATCCCGTAACTACGTTTGAAGCTTCGGATTCGTTTGGCCCGTAAAGAGCTGTCACAACGTAATCGTAGGTGTTTTCATTTTCCACGCTGCGGTCTTGGAATTCAAGACTGAATTGAGTGGCGATAGCTTCTCCATCACGATAGATTCTGTATCCGGTGGGACCACCCTCCAAAGGTTCCTGCCATGCAAGGCTGACCACAGCATTTCCAGAAGTTTGCGTCAGGTTTCTGGGCGGGAAGAGGTATGTTCCTCCAGGGGGTAATTTGATGTAGTCTATCCATGCGCAGTCGTCACCCGAGGCACCTGAAAGGTTTTTTTGATAGACCCAGGAAAATGTGTGAAGGCCTGAACTGACCGGGAATTCAGCGTATTCCCACCTGGTGGGACCAGACCATTGATCCACAGGTTCGCCATCGATGTGAAAACGCAGCCAGTCGCTGTCTTGCTCGGATGAAACCCTGTAAAAGAAACTGATGTTTCCGGCCTGGCTAACTGTCATTTGCAGACTGAGGATCGAACTGGAGCCGTTGCCAATGGCACCAGACTTTGCTGCGTAACTTCCGAAAGGTGTATCCGTCCATGGCACAGTCCAGGGTATGGGGCTGGTGTTTTGCCAGGGATGTTGAGAAAAATCTTGGGTTTCAAAATCCTCATCGGGTGGCATAAACAAAATGATGGAAATCGTGTGTGACGAGGAATTGGAGTTTCCATCTGTGGCTTTAACAGTCAGAATATGTTTTCCCCCCGGTTCAGAAGATGTGTCCCACAGCCAAGTGAAAGGCGATGTTGTCACAGTGGCTTTCAGAACTCCGTTCAGGTGGAATTCCACATTTGTGATGTTTCCGCCTGCGCTTGAAGCATTGGCCTCAACGTTCACAAGGCTGCCGTGATTGATGAACTGACCATCCGCTGGATTTGTGATAAAACACTGCGGCTGGTTGTAGTTTATCGCCAGCAAGGCTGAATGGGCGTTAATTCTGCCGGATCCAAGTTTCCCTACATAGCTTGGATTCAGATGATAAATGTCGTCCGCTGTGTCGGTCAAAATCTGGAGCAATTCATCGTTACGGAGAGTCCTGCCGTTGCGGTGGGCGTTTGAGACTACCAATGCAGCAACGCCGCTTACGTGAGGACAAGCCATGGAGGTTCCCTGATTGAAGGCGTAAGCTCCATTTCTATTACAACTCAGGATTCCTTCTTCCAAGGATGTGACAAATTCTCCGCCCGGCGCGGAAATATCCACCCAGGTGCCATAATTTGAATAGACTGGTCTTTTATCTTTGTTGTTTGTGGCGGCTACTGAAAACACATTTTCGTAACAACCGGGATACCAGTACCCCTCAAGGTTGTTGTTGCCTGCAGAAAATATGGAGACGCCTCCATTCATCACATTTCCGCCGCCATTGGCGTTAAAATAGTCGATGGCATCCAACACATAGTGTTCATACACGTTTACCGCATTGTAGCTCCAGCTGTTCTGCGAGATTGCCGCACCGTTGTCAGCGGCATAAACCGGGGCAATGTGGTGTCCTCCACTACTGGAACCGCCAGCATACACTTGGCAGCTCATGAGCCGTACACCGTCTCCAGAGCCTGAACCGCCGGCAACACCAGCCACGCCAATGCCGTTGCTGTTTACTGCAGCAACTGTTCCCGCAGTATGGCAGCCGTGGTCACCGGGGACAATCTCGTGCCAGTTATGGGCAAAATTGTAGCCATGCACATCATCGATGTAACCGTTTCCGTCATCGTCGATTCCGTTTCCGGGAATTTCACCTGGGTTCACCCACATGTTTGCTGCCAAATCGGGGTGATCGGTTTGAACTCCTTGGTCAATAATGGCCACAATCACATCGGGATGACCTGTTTCGATTTCCCAAGCCTCAGGCAAATCGATGTCGCAATCCGGGCTTCCGCCCACCTGACCGGTGTTGTGGTAGTGCCATTGTTCGTCAAAACGCGGGTCGTTTGGGGTCCAGCGTTCCAGGGTTCCCTTGATGGAGGCAATTACTTCCTCAGACATTGCGTGAAGAATCTTTTTGTATCCGGGTTCAGCCCATTCCACATCTTTTTCCAAAGCGCAATAGGCCGTCACCATGTCGCGGATGTCTGTTTCGCTCTTGAATTCCAGTTGGAACCAAAGGTGAAAGCCCCACTCCACATGGCGCCATCCCCATTTTTTGTTTTGTTTGATGTCGCCAAATAGCGGCGTGATACGGCTTACACCGAACTGTTGATTTAGTGCATCTAGGGATTCGATGCCAAATTGACGCAGTTGGCCATCTTCGAAGCTATAGTTTTGCGCTAATTTGCCATGCAATTCACCAAGTTTTATGTGGATTCGTCCTTCTTCGATGGCAGAATCCGGGACTTTATATAAATCAATGTCGGGACGTTCCCCAAAATTGGGGGCAGCAAACATGAAAGCCACGCTGAACAGTGTCAGCACAGCCATAAGGATTTTTTGCCAAGTCATGGTATCATTATCTCCTAATCTGGTTGGCATGTTTATTGTTAATTAGGTTTTAGAACCAGCTGCAGAATAACCGCTTGTTCTTCATCAAGTTATAAAATTAGCCCCGCCACCCTGAGAAAGGTGGTGGGGCCTATTTGCTATTTATGGTTCATTTTGAGGGTAGCGGTTGTTCTTGAACTGCTTTCACATGATAGAAAGCTTTGCTCTGGATTTCGTTGTCCTCAAAACCGAGGTTTGTTGTGGAATCCAAGAAGTCGAACGTTCCAAAGGGATCTGTGGAACGATAAATATGATATACCGTTGCTCCTGCCACTTCATTCCAGGAAAGAGCAAATCCGGTTGCTATTTTAACAACGCTAAGCTCTGGCGCTTCAAGCCCAACAGAGGTTTCCCTGAACAGGGTGTTCGAGAATGCGGGTTGAGAGAGATTATCGCCGGTATAAACGGATTTCACCGCCCATCTGTATTCTCCGGAGGGGAGGCTGTTCCACTGGTTCTCTTGCCAGCCCAAGCCGGTGACGTTGTTGGGGGTGATTTGAATCCAGGCCGTTTCGTTGTTTTCCTCTCCCGCGAGCAAGCGCCAAATCTTGTATCCGGTGTGGGCACGGTAACCGGACGCAGTTCCCTCCATGGTGGACAATCTGAAGGTATCTTTGCGCGAATTTGTCTCAGGATTTTGAGCAAAATCTCTATGCATGGCGAAGATGCCCTCGTTGCTGGGCTGACCATGTTCCAAGACAATTGCGGAAGTAATGGCTGGAGCGTCGGTTGGGGGGAAGTGTCCCACAAAACCTTGAAGACACCAGTTTACGTCATAGGTTGGTGCCACAGACATGAGGCTAACCCAGCCATCGCCAGGGTTGATCAAATTGCCAAAACCGTCAATCACAGGACCGTTGTCGGTACCGGCAGGATAGCGGTCGGGACCGTGTGTCACACTATAACCAAACCAGAGTTCCTCATTGCCGTTAATTACCACAGGGTGGTCCAAAACGACTGTGTTATAGGTTTTTAAGGTTTCAGGTGTGAAAGCTTGCTCTGTTCTTAGAAACGCGGGTGCAGTTGCATTTCCACCGCTCCAAACCTGGATGGTGAAGTTGGCTGTATCTGCTGGCCAAAATCTTACGGCTCGCAAGCTTTGGCCTTCGTAATCCCGCATCACAGAGGCGGGAAAACGGGCGGCAACGCTAAATGTCCCGCCCCCATTTATGCCCAGGCTACCATTGCTGGCTTGGGTGGTATATTGCAACCACTCTCCACCCTCGGAAGGAGGAGCACTCCAAGTGAGGTTTACCGCGTTTCCGGTATTCTCGGCAGTTACGAATCTGGGGGGAAGGGTTCCTTCCGTGAGCGCGATATTGAGAGTTGTGGATTGATTTCCCACAACCAGCATGTTTTGTATGTTCCAAAGCGAATAACCCGCCTTTACACAGGATATTTCATAGGTACCACGGTAAACGAAGAATTCGTAACGTCCCTGGGAGTTGGTTATTCCGCTGTATTCTCCGGCTGTCACTCTTGCCCCGGCGATGGGCAGGTTTGTGGCAATATCGGTCACAATGCCAGTGAGGACGCCGTTCATTCCCTTGGGAATCTCGTTCGAAAAAGACGGACCGGAGCTAATGAAATTTGTATAATGAGCCTTCACTGCATATTTGTATTTGCCAGTGGGCAGAGATGACCATTCATGATCCACAAAACTTCGGGTGCTGATATTTTCATCTGTGAGCTGTTCCCAACTGCTTTCGTCGTAGGCATCTTCAGAAAGAAACCTGAAAACCTGGTATCCTTCCAAAGCGCGATCGGGGTCGCTTTCATCGTCAAATGACGCCAGTGTGATCTGTGGGGCGCGACTTGGCACGGAATGCCCCACATAGCCTTGAATGTTCCAGTTGTAATTCAGATCTGGTGCCATATCCAGCAGGGTTGCCCATGACCCCTGAATGTGCATCATGTTTCCAAAACCATCCGCCGCGGGGCCAGTATCACAGCCCACGGGGTAACCACCAGTCACCACACTGCGGAGTCCAAACCACAGTTCTTCAGTTCCGGTGATGAGCACAGGCTCGTTCAGGGTGACGGTATTATATGTGTTGAGTGGATCGGGCGTAAAGGGTTGTTCAAGAATCAAGTTTTCCGGAGCAGCAGCTGTTCCACCAGTCCATACACGGATCGAAAACTCTCCCGGGTCTGCAGGCCATACTTTTACAGCCTGAAGGCGCATGCCGGCGAAGCTGGTGAGGGCGGATGCGGGATAGCGGATTACAGCGTCGAAATCTACCGCGCTTCCCGTGCCGATCTTGTTTCCTACGTTGTTACCGCTATCATAGTGAATCCATTGGCCAACGTCGTTCGTAGCCGGCGAAAGCCAGGTAACAGACACCTTTGAAAAGTCGAAGGCTTCTGTGGCTACAACACTGCGCGGAGGGTTGGAGAGTTCACGCAGGATGATGTCGCCCATATCCACGTTCGAACTTTCAACTGTCAAGTTTCCTGTATGTTCGCGATATCCGCTGCGCTTGATGCTTATGCTGTATGTTTTATCCGAATATACGTTTGGAATGGTGAAGAAGCCCTGGGCATTCGTGGTGGTTTGATAGTTTTCATATCCGTTCAATTTGATTGTGGCGTTGTTCAGACCGGCTTCAAAATTATCGCTACCCACCACGCGTCCGGTCACGGTGACCAGCGGGATTGGAACGAGGTTAAAATCCAAGCTGACATTTTCGCCTTCCACAACATTCACGTCAAGCGTCAGATCCTGATATCCATACTTGGTAGTAGTAATTTGACGCAAGCCCTGCTCAACGAAGGGAAACTCATAGTTCCCATCTGCAGCGGTTGTATAACGCAACAGAGTGTTGTTAACTGCAACTGTTGCTCCGATCATCGGCGCGCCCAGAGTGTGGACTGTACCTGAAACCGAACCCAGTCCCTCAGTCGAAAACACGAATGAGGTTTTTGGGAAGGTTCGTTGGGGAACCGTGTTTGTGGGAGGGGATGCGGGATTGTATCTCACGGCGTCACTTTCCGCAAAACGTGTTCGGTAAATAATAACTCCATCGTGTTGCACGAAGTGGTTGACCATCCAGTAAAATTGGTTTTCCCAAGGACGTTGCACCATCATGACCAGGTTTCCACCCTCATAAGGATAGGGAGTGGTCAAGGGTATCAAAATGTCGTTTTGCCCACTGGGAATATCCAAGGTTCCATCAAAAACCTGCGTAAGCTGTGTGGAGGGTATCCAGCCGTAGGTAAGATCAGTTTGGTTTGTTTCGCCCATCCAGATGTTCACGGGCATATCATAAAAATCCTCGTCGTACTTGTTGTACAGCTGTATGGCTTCCAGTAAACCACGCTCCACGTCCAATTCGTCCCTTAAATAAATTGTTTCGAACAGTGAGTTTTGATAGAAGAAAGCTATCGGCATCCTTCCAAAAGAGCCTCCATTGCCAACTGTTATCAAGGATGTCCCCTCGGGTTTCACATCCACGTTATAGTTAGCGGTCACATTATTGTGAGGCATGGTGTCTCCATCCAAAAACACCTTGGCGTAGAGATAGGTGGAACCTTCAGAGGTCGGAGTCCAAGAAAAAGGAATCTGCAAGGTTTCAGTGTGCCCGATTTCCGGACCGGTCACAGTTCCGATTTCGATGTCTCCTTCCTGGTAAAGCTTCACCTGATAATTGCTTTGGGATTCAACGCCGTTATTGCGGATATGAATCAAATAGTTGCAGGCTTTGCCAACGCTGGGGGTTGTGTTTCCAATGATGTGATACGCCTCCAAATCCATATTGATGGATTCCCCGGTATAGAAGAAGCTGGTTTTGGGAAATATTGATTTTGTAGTGCCGGGAGGCGGACTGGCTGGGTTTATGTTGGCAACACCGCCGCCAAGGGTCACAATCCGAGCTCTTGTCTGTGGACCACTTTGACAATAAAAGCCGTCCTCGCTGTCCAAAGTAAGCGTGTTTCGCGGGCGGTAAACCATCATCACCAAATTGCCGCCTTCATGTTCATAAGGCGTATCAAACAGAATGTGGATCATATTCGAGCCGAGGGGAAAATCGACGTTTCCGTCAAAAACCATTTGGAGTTGTGTGGACGGAATCATACCTCCAGTCTGCAGGTCTGCTCTCTCGGTCGATCCCAGCCAAATTTGTATGTTTTGATCCAGTGCTTGCCTGATGAAGAGGTTGTAAAATGCCAAGGATGTAATTGTCCCGCTTGAAAAACCGAATTCGTCAGGATAATAGATACATTCGAATAGAGAAGCTGTGTATTTAAATTCGATCGGCAGCCGGGAAAACTCGTTTCCATAACCAATTGTAACATATTGATTGGCTGTGGTAAAATTCCAAACGGGACAGTTTTCAGCTTCACCAATGATGTTGGTGGGAATGACGCGCCAATAATAGACGGTTTCAGGCTCGATGTCTGAAGGCAGGGGATAGCTTGTAGCGGTGGTTTCCCCAACAAATGGGGGCGGGTTGTCGGTCCCCAGATACACTTTGTATCCAGAAGGGACTCCGCCGCCGCTTTTCCATTCCAGGTTTCCCGTGGGAATAACATCGAAGGTGCCATCTCTGGGAAGCACAAGCAAAGCCGGATTGGGCTGACTGGTGGGCACCAAAGCCTGCATGTTAAACTTCATGTTTGCCCTTAACTCGCGCAGCGTGCCGGAGGTTCCGGTTAAGCCATCATCCTCCAAGCTTTGAAAACGCAGACTGCTGGCATAGTCCGTGTTGGTACAATAAACATACGAATTAAAGCCCACCCATTCATCCCGGAATCTTGAGGATACTTCAACTATTATGTTTGACTCTCCGTCCCAGTTGAAGGGATTGGAAAAATTATGGACTATCCATCCCGTCGTGGTGGGAGCGAAATTGTGATATTCATATACGGTTTGATATTCGCCAAGTTCAAATTCTGGAACCAGTTCTGTTTGGTTCGTGTGTTTCATCCTGATCATAAAACCAGGCATCGGCGACACATTCAAGACCTGTTGAACGTTGAAGGCAACTGAATTGATGTTACCCGGACCTCCTCCAGCTGCAAAAATCTCAGCGGCATGAATCAGGTATTGTTGTCGGAAGCTATTCCACCAACTCGCGTAAGGTGTCGCATAGTTTGTCGATTCCGCCCCTTCTCCAATTGTGATATCGGTTTGGGCATGAATCGTGGAGCAAATGCCAAGTGCCAGGATCAGCACCAGCAGTTTTAAGAGTCTGTTTTTCACAAGGGTCTCCTTTTATGGCTCTATTTTATTTATAAAGTCTCATTTGCAGCCATACATACCCTACATATCCAAAGACCGGGCAATTTGTCCTCCCAAGGGCAGGGACTCTGTGTCCGCATTTTTTCTTTACGCGTGTCTAAATATAGTGTGTAATGTAGTGGTTAAAAACCGCGTAATTGACCCTTGTCTTGATAACTTGGGCTTCCCAAAAAACACAAAAGGGCACGATCCATCGACCGCGCCCAATTGATTAACATTTGTATTGATGATTTCTTACTTTATGATAACCATCTTGTTTGTTTGGTTAAGGCTGTGCGTGCTTAGCTTGTAGAAATAGATTCCACTACCGCAGGCTTTGCCGCTGCTATCTGTACCATTCCAGGTAACGTTGTGGCTGCCTTCGCCGAGCTTCACGGTTTTAACAGTCTGGCCGCTAATGTTGTAAATCGTAAGAGTGCCATTCTCCCCAGCTTTGATTTCAACTTCGATATTTGCTACGCCACCCATCTTGAAAGGATTGGGATAGGCGTTTTTCAGTATGGTTAGCTCCGGAAGGGCGGGTGGGATGTCCATCGTCACGTTAACGCTGACGGGGCCGTGGTAACTGTTGCTGGCAGGCTCGACACTTTCCAGCCAATAGTGGTAGGTGTGGTCGTTTTCGACTTCCGTGTCGATGAACCTGTAAGTCTGGGTTTGGCTAGTGTTGGTTGCAGGGATCAAAATGGGAGTCACCAACTGCGCGTCGCTCTGTTGAGGGCTTTCGTTGCGATACACACGATATCCCAGCATGTTTGTCTCAGATTGGCTCACCCAGTCCAACTGTACAGTATTGTGACTTGTCGCGACGGCAGTAAAGCTGCTCAGCTCAACCGGTACATGGGCTTCGTCGCCCAAGATTACGCTGTCGGGAATAATGACCGCGAGATCATTCATACGCCATTTATTCCCGGCACTCTCATGGACATATTGCCAAGAAAATGTGTTTGTTTCAGGGTCAGGATTGCCCAGATATGTCAAATAATAGGTAAAAGTGAGGCCGACCATCGATCCGGATGTGGAAAAAAGATCATCTCTGAAAACTGCAAATCCCGCGCCGTTTCCTGGGCTGTTTGTTTGGCGGCAAACTCTCAGATATGTCACGTGAGCCCAGTCTGTGGAAACTGTTTCATTTCCGTCGGTAACTTCAAGTTTCCAGTCTGCTGAGTGAGTGTTAGGCGGGGCTGTGTTGGTCACGTAGTCGCGGATATCAAGGTTTTCAAGCCTGATTTCCTGATAGACATAATTCATACTGTATCCCATGATACAAACCGCAAAGGACAGAAGACTGACTAGTACAAGTAGTTTTTTCATACTTTGTTTCTCCTTGTTGTTATGGTTGTTTTACAAAATTTATTATCACTGGGACAATAAACGACAAATACTAAAGGATTTCACAGAGAACTCATAACAAGAATTTATAGTTCTTAATCTTGAAGCTTGAGCACACTATGAAGTCTTCACATACGTTGCATAATAATTTCTGGACACAGGGATTCTGTCAAGTATTTTTTTGCAGTATTTAAGATTTACCGGAAACGAGGATGTTCAAAACTATATACTTCATTACGTTGCTTGGCCAGCATTCTCGGGGGAAGCATATCTGCTTTACTTGATAGATTTGGTAAATCCAGCAGGCACAGTGCCATGAGGCAGTTCTAACATTGCACCATATCTCATAGGGTAGTATCGTTGGTTGCTGGGAAAAATCGCAGTTGCCTGAGTTGCAGCCAAATAATAAAGGAGATTTGGCAAAAAAGTTTTTGTCAACTGATCGGACTGAAGGAGCCCAATCCGCCCGAAATGTTTCCTAAGATTTTGAATACCGGTTTACGGTCTGATAAGTTTCTCAAATTGAAACAAAATGACAGGAACCAAAGTAAATAATCTGGATTTATAGGTTTTGAGTTCAAGTGTTCAGATTT
>Ga0123335_1006163_pt1 | contig 14137 bp, 11 predicted proteins | sample BiotimSIPDNA_2_FD_89707 | JGI IMG/M metagenome (GOLD analysis project Ga0123335, IMG submission 89707) | Anaerobic biogas reactor microbial communites from Washington, USA - Biogas_R2 time_0 SIP DNA | ecosystem: Engineered > Bioreactor > Anaerobic > Unclassified | place: Washington, USA... | reverse complement strand
TAGTCAGACCGAAGGAGTTCACGCCGACCAGATACGTGACGCCGCCGAGGGCGGCAAACACTCCACCGCCGCTATCGCCGCTGGCGATCAAGCCCTCGTAGTCTAGCGCCGCGGTGGAACCGGTCTTGCTTATCGACGGATTGAGCGGATCGTCGAAATCGCTAATCAACACCGACGACGACTTGGAACCATACCATGGGCGAAGTTTATTCAGCGTGACGTCCAGCACGTTTTGCACGGCGTGTTTGGTTCCGGAGGTCTTATCCACTTCCCCGGTCGATCCGGTTCCCGTGTTACCGAAGCCGACGTAGGCGGCGGTCAAGTCGAGAAGGTCGCTCGTTGTTCCCGAGTATAGAGCGGCGGATTCGATTCCGCCGACGGGCGACGACAGGTGTACCACGGCGATGTCGTAGCCATTAAGAGCATCCGTGTCCCAATTCGGATGGTAAGTCCAAGAGTCGGCGGCGTAAACGGACCCGCCGATGGTGAACGTCATGGAGTTCATAATATCGACGTTGTGCGCCGCGGTCAGCACCCACTCGGGAGAAATGATCGTGCCGGAGCCGAGATATTGGGAACTGTCGCTTTTCATCAGCAGTTTGCCGACCGAGGGATAATTTTCGGCCAACGTAACGGTTGCCGACAGGGTTACATCGTCGCGGATCGTGGTGCCTCGGGCGGTAAGCGCGGCGAAAAACACCAGCATCAGGAAAAAGAAAAAGGCAACCGCGATACGGATGCCTTCGGTGCGTCTAATTGCAATAACCGCCGTTTTACGTGGTGCTGGCCTCATGGTTGCCGTCTCCGTTCCGTGCCGTGTGGTGTCGCGCAATGCATTCCCATCCGATAATTAGTATAATTGGAATTTTCGGCTGGTCAACACCGCGCACCCCACGCTGGAAAGAATCATACCCCCCCGCTTAATCCGGTGGGAGTCATGCATTTACGAAAGCGGCTCCGACTTTGCGGCGGGCCGGGTGAGCGGCCGGAATTGCGGGGTGGACTGGGCCGCGTTGCGGGCCTCTTCCACGCATTCCCGGTACAACTGCTGTTGCGCCCGGATTTCAGCCCCTTTGCGGGCGACTTTTTCATACGTCCCGTCGCTAAGCAGCCGCCACGCCTTGACGTTGTCGGAAAAGTACGCGCGAAGCATTGCGATCAAGCGCCGCCGATGACCCGCATCGACCACCGGAAAGAGCAATTCCAGCCGCTTGCTCAGGTTCCGCTTCATCCAGTCGGCGCTGCTGAGATAGACCTCTTCGTGGCCGCCGTTGCGGAAATAGAAGATGCGGGCGTGTTCGAGAAAGCGATCGACGATCGAGCGAACCTCGATGTTTTCGGAGACGCCGGGCACTCCGGGACGCAGACAGCAGATGCCGCGGACATTGAGCATCACTTTCACGCCCGACTGGCTCGCCCGGAACAATGACCGGCATATCTCGGGATCCTGCAACGAATTGGTCTTGGCCATGATCAATCCCGGCCGATCGGACGACGACGCTTGAATCTCGCGGTCGATCAGGTCGATGAATTTCTGCCGCAAACCGACCGGCGCCACGGCGAGCTTCGACCAGCCGACGGCCTCGGAACAGCCGGTCAACAGATTGAACAGCGCCGATACGTCGGCGGCAATCTCGCGGTCGCAGGTCATCAGGCCGACGTCGGAATAGGCGCGGGCGGTGCGGTCGTTGTAGTTGCCGGTCGAGAGATGGACGTAGCGGGCGATCCTTCGCTCTTGCCGGCGGACGATCAACAGCGCCTTGGCGTGGGTTTTGAAGCCGGCGATGCCGTAGATCACATGCACGCCGGCGTCTTCGAGGCGGCGGGCCCAATTGACGTTTTGCCATTCGTCGAAACGCGCTTTCAACTCGACCAGCGCGGTGACTTCCTTGCCGTTTTGCGCGGCCCGGGCCAGCGCGCGGATGATCGGCGAGTCGCCGCTGGTTCGGTATAGCGTCTGCTTGATCGCCATTACTTTCGGATCCTCGGCGGCCTTCTCGACCAACTCGACCACCGGATCGAAGCTTTCGTAGGGATGGACCAGCATCACGTCGTGGTCTTCGATTGCCGTCCAAAGGTCGGCGGCGCCGATCAGATCGCGGGGAACCTGCGGCTTCCACGCGTCGATTTTCAGGTCGTCGAAACCGGGGCGGGCGGCTATCTCCATCAACGCCGAAGCCTCCTGAGGCCCCTCGATCTCATAGACCTGCCGCTCGCCGAGATTGAGCCAGTCGGCCAACCGATTTTTTAAGTGCGGATCGGCCCCTGCCGAAATGGTAAGCCGCACGGGATTGCGCCGACGACGCGAAAGCACCACTTCCTCCATGGCGTGCAGAAGGTCGTCGATTTCCTCGTCGTCCTGCAAGACGACGTCGGCGTCTCGGGTGACGCGGAAAGCGGCCGTGGCCTGAACCGCCGCGTTCGGATAAAGCTCGCCGAGATTCGCGGCGATCACGTCTTCCACACGCGCCAGATGCGTCTCCGATTGAGAAGGCAGCACGATCCAACGCGGCAGTTGGCTGGGTACCGAAACGACGATCAGCCGGCCGACCGGCGGCGATTCCGATGATTGCTCGGCGGTTTCGTCAGCGCTGCTTTTCCCGCCAGCCAGCAGCGCTGCCGCGTGCAATTGCAGATTCGGCAGCAACGGTGCGGGCGTCAACTCTTCGATCGCCAACGGCGTGAGGATCGGCTGGATTTCGCGGGTGAAATAGGCCCTGGCGTATTTTCGATGCTCTTCGGTCCAGTCCGCGCGGTTCCAAACCTTCAAACCGTGCTGGGCTAAGAGCTTGAAGACCTCGCCGACTCCGGCGGAGTATTGGCGGACCATGCGACGGACGCGGTCGGCGATGGCGTCCAACTGTTCGGTCGTGGTCATGCCCGATGCGTCGCGCAGCCGCCCGGCCGCGAGCAGGCTCTGCGTCAGCCACGCCACGCGGACCAGGAAGAACTCGTCGAGGTTCGAGTTGACGATGGCCAGGAATTTCAGGCGTTCGAGCGGCGGCAAATCGGGATTCAGACCCTCGGCCAGCACGCGATGGTTGAACTCCAGCCAGCTCAGTTCGCGGTTGATGTAAAGTTCCGGCGATTTTAGCGAATTTTTCGGCATGGCGATAAAAAATGGCGATGCGCGACAATGCGTATTCAAAGGGCACAGGTATCATGTGGAAAATAGCTTTACATCCTTAATGTCTTGTTTCAAGTTATTGTCAAACAAATCCGGTTTCAGACGATCCCTTGCCACTTTGACATATTCCGCACTAATATCGAAACCAATGAAATGTCGTCCCAACCTTTTCGCGGCCACAAGAGTTGATCCACTTCCACAGAATGGGTCGAGGACTGTTTGACTTTCAACTGAAGTAAGTTCAATAAGTGATGCAAGAAGTTTGATGGGTTTTTGCGCTACATGAAGTCCGCCTTCCCCGCGCGCGAATCCCGATCGCAGAACATTGTCCGGTTTTTGTTCGTAAGCAGTGAATGCTCTCTCGTTGAAAGCTCCAACACTGTGATCTCGGACATTATCGGTAATTGTCGCGCCGATGCGGTACGGTTTCACGAACCATAGTATTGGTTCAAAAGTTGGCCGGAGGTTGCCAACTCTCCAGCCTTTCCATTGTTCAGCAGAAGCGGCATCGCCCCGGCGTTGAAATACTACACTGATTCTTTGAGCACGATGAGGCGCAGCTTCACGGAGCCATGCCAGCGTGTCTTTTAATGTGAATCCGGCATCTTCAAATGCCACTACACAGCGATGAGCTAAACGCCGACCGGCGAACACGATTGCCGATCCTCCAGGTTTAAGGACTCGCAACCAATCACCGGCAAATGACTCGCACCAACGTTGATATTCAATAGGAATACGCCGATCGGCTTCAGACCATCCGTTAAGAGGTTTTCCCCTTCTGCGGAACACGGCCCCCGCTTTGGTTTGTGCAGGACTGTTGCCGAGAAAGGCCGAGTTGGTGTTGTTGTGCAAAACGTCCCAATCATCGGCACCGATGCCGTACGGGATATCGCTTAACAAAAGATGGATACTGGAATCGCGCAGGCTCCGAACTGCGGAAATCCCATCCGCAACGTAAACACTGTCTAAGTGAAACTTGTCATTCACAATCTTCAACTCCCAGAAGGGTACCGTGTTCGATTTTTCGGACTTTCTCGATTCGAGAATCTACACCCGCCAATCGAATCAGTTCCGCAAGCGCCTGGTCATGTGACAACCCAAGTAAACGATTCCGCTCTAACACTAAGTAGTGTATCGCTTCTTTTTTGGCCGATTTAAGGGATTCGACCGATTTCATCTTTTCGATCTTCCAAAGTTCGGAATCGGTGGCCAAAGATGCAACGAGCGTCCGATTAATTCCGGTCCAATAGTCAACGGCATTCTTGCTTGGGTTCATTAAGGAGACGGTTTTTAATATCTCGTGAAAGCCCTGAATTGCCCGAGAGGAACCCCGTCGGATGGAAAGACCAACCAAAGCCCCAAGGTGGGAATAGCTCAAAATACAAACATTTCTTGCAATCGCTTGTTGGTAGATCTGGCTGGTTCGAGTAGGCAACTGATAGATCGGGCACACGACAACCGCGAAATCAAGGCTATTACGCCAGCCGTCCATTGCTTGTATCTTGAAATCCTTTTGGTTTTTCGCGGTTCGGCTTAAACGGAATGCCTTGGCGTCCGCAACGAGAGAAAACTTATCCGCTCGAGCTTGAACGTCCGCCGTGTCTGCTCTCTCGTTGAGAACTACGCTCTCAAGACCGATGGCTTTTAAACATTCGCTTACGACGGCATCCGTGTATTTCGAGTAGAGTTTTTCCGCCGATGAATCATGTGCGTATTCCTCGGGAATCGCTCCGCATGTTCGGAGATGATCCAGTAGCGAACTCTCTCCTTCACGATGTATCTCCCCCTGTAACTCCTCTATCATCCTAGCCGTGTCATCGATGAAGGAATCGCTGATTTTCGCTAGTTCAGTAATCCAGTATGCACGACGATTCATGGCTTACAACTCTGCACTGACATAAAAACGAAATCAAAGATAACAATGATTCTCGCGGTGGTCAACATTGCCTATGCCTCCTCCAGCCGGATTTTCACGCCGTAGATGTCTTCGAGCAATCCGCCCTTGCTTTCCATTGCGCGTTGTTCGAGCATGAGGTCGGCGCCGCCGGCGATGGCGATAATCAGTTCGTCGCCGGTTCGCTGGAAATGAACGTCGGAGGCGCGCCGGTTGTTTCCGCGGACCGCCGCGTCGGCCACCCGCAACAAGGCCGAGAGTTTGCTGACCACCAATCGGGATTCCCGCGGCAGGGCGGTGTAGGACGGATGCGAAGCCCGCGGCGAGCTGCGGCGGTGGTATCGGGCGATCTGCGCCACCAGATGGATTTCGTGCCGGCTCAGCCCGAATATCTCCGAATTGGCTATCAGGTATTCGCTGTGTTTGTGGTGTGCCCGGCTGCTGACGAAACTTCCGACTTCGTGCAACAGTCCCGCCACGCGCAGCAGCAGGCGGAATCGCGGCGCCAGCCCGTGGTCGGCCTGAAAGACGTCGAACAGTCCGACCGCCGCCTCGGCCACGCCCCTGGCGTGGTTCAGATCGACGCGATATTTCTCTGCGATCGCCGTGGCCGAGTGGATTATGCCGTTGCTGAGCGCCTCGTCCTTCTTGCCGGTCACTTCCCTCGCCAGATCGAGCAGCAGGCCGTCGCGCATGGATACGTGCGAGACGATGATCTTGTCGGCCTGGGTCCGTTTCAAGAGCACTTGATAGACCAGCAGCGCCGGATTGAGCGTTTCGGCGTCGGCAAATGGCAGGCCGTGTAGTTTCGACAATTCCTCGGACGTATGCCGCACGCAACCGGCGACGAGTTTGTCGAAGTCGGCGGCTTCGATCACGGCCAAATCATTCGATTCGGCGGTGGCGGCGCCGATTTCACGCGCGGCGAATCGGGCGTCGCCTCCCACGGCCACGAACGAGTCGATCAGGCCCAAGGGCGCCACGTTTTCCAAAACCGATAGCGTGTTGGAAATGTGCTGTCGCAGCAGGACCGCCGAACGTCGCGGCGGCTCGTCGCTGGTCGAGAGGGTTTCCCGCAAACGGATCGAGCCGAGCCGCAGGCTTTGCGAGGTGGAAATCTCTCCGTTTTCGAGCATCGTCAACAAGGTGCTGCCGCCGCCGACGTCGACGATCAGCGTGTGGCGTTCGTTGACTCCCAGGGAATTGCCCACCGCCTGGCGGACGGCCGAGACGGTCAAGCGGCTTTCTTCCGATGGGTCGATCGCCTCGACTTGCAATCGTGTGGCCATGAAGACCCGATCGAGAAAGGTTTCGCCGTTGCCCGCCTCGCGGACCGCGCTGGTGGCCACCGCGCGGATTTTTTCGACTTTGTAAAGGTCCAGCAGCCGGCGGAAATCTCGCAGCACGCCGATGGCGGCCCTCATGCTTTGTCCCCCCAACCGGCCGCGGCGAAACGTGTCCTGGCCAAGCCGAACGGCGCGCTGAAGTCGCTCCAGCACCTCGATGCGGCCGTCGGGGAACACCTCGGCGATGACCATTCGCAGGGCGTTGGCCCCCACGTCCACGGCGGCGACGATCTGGGCCGGCGCACTGTCCGGCGATTGGGATGATTGAGGCTCCATGAGATATTATTGTTTCATTTGGGCCTCGATGGTCAAGGGGTTCCGCAACGCAGGCAGGCGCGCGGGCGTCAATCGCATTTGCGAATTGCATCGTCGTCGGGGCGTGCGGTTGGATTTCCGACGACCGCCGCCAATTCCGCCCAGAATCCGCGGTCGCTCAACTCGGCCCAAAACGCCACCAACTCGTCGAATGCTTCCCGGCGACGCAATCGCCGATTCTCTTGCAGGTATTCGATACCTGGGCGAATCTGACGGAACCGGCCGGTGCGGCCGAAAGAGGCGATAATATGGTCGCGCTCGGCCCTGGCGAAATTGTCGAGATTCTCCAACCAAACGTCGCAATCGTGGATGTCGCCCAGCAAGGTCTGAAGCTTTCGGCAGATTTTGATCGGCTCGTCGAGCTGCGCGGCGTATAGCGGGCGGGATATTTCCAGCGTATAGCGGAGCCGCTTCAAGGCGATCCGCATGGCGTGATGCTCCTCGCGGTCGTATTGATTCTTCAGGCTGGATTGATGTTCGAGCAGTTCGTCCATGCGGGCGCGGATGTGGCAGCCGGCCCGCTCGATCGTCTCGGGCGTCCAGGGATCGTCGGCCAAAGACGCAGCCATGCGCAGAATTCGTTTGGAGCGGCGGGCCATTGCCTCCAAAGTTCCCTGCTCCCGCAGCCGCTCGACCGCCGCGACCACGTGCGGTTGCATCCGCTGCCGGTCGTGTTCCCAATGCACCAGCAAAGCAGCGATGCCGGGGACGCACTCCTTGGCATTGAGCGCGGCCAAGGTTTCGCAGAGGAAATCGAGCTGCACGTCGCGGTCGCGCGCGCCGCCCAGCGAGGAGGTCGTGCGGCGGATTGCCTTCCGCCACCGTTTGACATGTTTCCGAGCGAAGCAGTCGTCGAACATTTCCAGGGCCGCCCTCAGCCGGCGCGTGGCGACCCGGGCGCGATGCACGAACTCGATGTCCTTCGCAGCGCATACCCCGTCCAATTGACCGGCAAGCTGTTTTGCTTGCTGGCGGATATATTTAGCGGCGAGGATGCGATAGCCTAAGTTTACGGGCATATAGATAATGTAGCAGTAAAAAACGCGCTATTCTATGCAGCTATCCCCATCTACTCGTTTTTAGTGTTAAGAATGTGTTAAAAACCACCCTTTACCCCCCTGTAGAATGGCGGGTGTGCAGGCGGGGACGTTGCGAGGCCGGCGCGCGGCGCCGTTGCCGGCTTACGCAATGAAATCAAGTCGAGGGGGTGCTGTTGTTTCCGCAGTGTTTTGTTAGTATGTCATAGTCGATAAACGACCCTTTTCCGGTAGGGCCGCTCTACTCAATCTCGGGAGAAAACAGATGACGAAGGAAGAAATTTTGTCGCAGTTGGCGGCAAAGAAAATCTCGGTCGACGAAGCCGCGAAAAAGCTGGAGGAACTGGAGACGACCAAACGCGGCACGCTTTACTGCAAGGTCAGCCAAAAAGGCGGCATGAGCCTCTACGGCTTGCAGCGGATGCCCGTCACGCTGTACGTCGAACAGTGGGAGCGGTTGTTGGCGTTCGCCGACGAGATTAAGGCTTTTATGAAGGAACACGACGCCGAATTGAAGCGGAAACAGCGATAGCTTCCTTCATTTAACGCGGCAACTCGCCCCGCCGCGTTTTTCAAGATATTGCTGGTGATACTCCTCCGCGCGATAAAACGCGGCGGCGGGAAGTATTTCCGTGACGATCGGTTCCCGCAACATGCCGCTTTCTTCGAGCGATTGCTTCGAGGCCAGCGCCGCCGCTTGCTGCTGCGGGGTGTGGTAAAATATCGCCGAGCGGTACTGGCTCCCCACGTCCGGCCCCTGTCGATGATACTGAGTCGGATCGTGGCAATCCCAAAATGTTGCCAGCAGCTTCTCGTAGGAAACAATCGCCGGATCGAACTCGATCGACACTGCTTCGGCATGGCCGGTCGCGTCGGTGCATACGTCTTCGTAAGAGGGATTCGCCGGCGAGCCGCCGGTGTATCCGACCGCGGTCGATCGAACTCCTTCCAATTGCCTGAAGGCGGCCTCGACGCCCCAAAAACAACCGGCGGCGAACGTGGCTTTTTCCATTTCCATCGGTCTGACCCCATGCAGACGCGCTATAACCAATTGACAAACCAATACGAATAATCGTCGATCAGTCGGCAGTTGGGGTTGTCCTCGCGAACGCCGATTTCGGACAACGGCTTTACCATGACGCGCTTGTGGTTTTCGGCCTTGGCGAACAACCCCTGCAGGACGTGGTTTCGTCTGGAGCGGGGATCGACCAAGCCGATGATCTTTACGTATCCGACCAGATGTTCCGACTCGCCGCTGTGCTGGCAGACCAGCGCGTCGAAGGGAAAGGCGAGATTGGCGATCAGGTAGTCGTGGTAAACAGCGAGGTTTTCTTCGGTAACCGGTGGAATCGGAGCGTCCTCGGGCACTCCAAAAACGCCGCGTATGCGGTCGTCTTGCTTTAAGGGCTTGAAATGATACGACCGGTCGTGCGACGGTTTTTCGTCAACACGCGTACCCAGACTGATGCTGATGGTTTCAGGCATAAGAATCCCCTCCGGGAACCCAATGATAAGAATATTACACCGCCTCTATTGTGAGTGCATGACGGAGAAAAATCAAGTCATTCAGAAAAATTTAACCATGCGATTTTTTGCGGGATATGATGCGGGGATTGGTCTTTTGCCCGACAATCGAGCAGATCGCACACTGATCGTCGTCGTAGCTCGGGATATCCGGCGCTTGGGGGCCGATCAATCTGCCCGCGCACATCGGGGGGGAGTTTGGGGAGTTGCTCGACCGAAACGCCCGCCCCCAGCAGCAGATAGTGGTTGCCTTCCGGTACGGCTTGCCCGCGGCCGGAAAAATTGTGCAATAGGCCGCATTCCAAGCGGTTTGGAAACGCGGTCGCGCAAGCCTTCCGACAGGTTTTCCACCGCCGCGGTTTTTTTTCGCTAAAAATTTTTTTTCGCGGGCAGGGGTGGTTGACATGCGGCCTATGCCGGAGATTTCGCCGTGTTGAATCGCGGGGAGAGAAATCTTTGCCTTTCGATTCGCCGGCCCGTTTGACAGCAATGCTAGCATCGGTAGAATCAAGTCTTCTTTGAACAACAACGTGGCCATTCGCGCCAAGGATGCACCTGTAGTGACCAAGGACGATAAGGAGATCGTGTCGGTTTTGCGAACCGCGCTTGCCGACAAGGTCGGGAAAGATAGATTCGATTTGTGGTTTGGCGCGGAAACGCGGCTGGACTACGATGGTTGCGCGTTGAATTTCCGCGTTCCAAACCGATTCTTTCTCGAATGGATACGAACAAATTTCCGTCGTCATATTGAGAACGTTTGCCAAGAAGTGTTGGGGAAAATTCCAACGCTGAACTTCATACTCGACGCCGACGACGATGACGGCCGGGCCGGCGCGGGAAAATCGCGCGGCGGGCCGGCGCCGACGGCGGCCGCTGCCTCTCCCCCCTCGAACCCTCCGCCCTCCAGCGACGGCGGACGCGGGCGACCGCCTTTGATTAGCTCCGCGGAGCCGAGCGAAACGCCCGACCGGGGCCATGCGGCCTCCCACTACAACGGCTCGAACGGTTCGCGCCGCCGATTCGCCAACCTGAACGCATTCGTCACCGGCGAGCCAAATCGGCTGGCGATCACCTCGGCGCGGATGGCGGTCGAGCAGCCCGGCCGACTTAGTCCCTTGATGTTCCACGGTCCGACGAGCGTGGGCAAGACGCATCTGCTCGAAGGCATCTGGTCGGCGTCGCGGCAGTCGCGGAATCGCACGTCGGCGCTCTTTCTTTCCGCCGAGCAGTTCACCAGTTATTTTCTCGAGGCGTTGCGCGGGGGCGGCTTGCCCAACTTCCGCCGGAAATATCGCGGCGTCGGCCTGCTGATTATCGACGACCTGCAATTCTTCGTCGGCAAGCGCGCCACGCAGATCGAATTGCTGCACACGATCGACGGCTTCCTCCGCGAGGGGCGACAGTTGGTCTTTGCCGCCGACCGTTCGCCCGCCGATCTGGCCGAACTCGGCCCCGACCTGATTACGCGCCTTTCCAGCGGATTGGTATGCCGGATCGAGCCGGCCGACTATGCCACGCGGCTGGGGATCGTCGCGCAGATGGCCCGGCGAATGAAGATCGAAGTCCCGCCGGAGGTGCAACAGTACGTCGCCTCGCGGCTGACAAACCACGCCCGCGAACTATCCGGCGCGCTCTGCCGGTTGCAGGCGACCGCCCAGGCGTTGGGACGTCCGATCTCGATGGAAATGGCCGAAGAAGCGCTGGCCGACCTGATCCGGCACAGCGCTCGGGTGGTCCGCCTTCCCGACATCGAAAAGGCCGTCTGCGACGTCTTCGGCCTGGAACCGGCTATGCTTCAGTCGGGGGGCAAGGGAAAACGCTCCAGCCATCCGCGTATGTTGGCCATGTGGCTCGCCCGAAAACATACCCGCGCCGCCCTGAGCGAAATCGGCCACTATTTCGGACGCCGCAGCCACAGTACGGTCGTCTCGGCCCAAAAAAGGGTCGACTCCTGGATGGCCTCCGGCGCGCCGCTCGATCTGGCCGAACGCCCCTGGCAGGTCGACGACGCCATCCGGCAAGTCGAAAGCCGGCTGGCAACCGGCTGATCTCCGCCGGTCAAACCCGCCGGGCTATTGATCTCCCCCGATGTTTGTGATAGAAAAACCGGACTGAAGTTTCGCATCCCGGATGGAAACTTCCACGGCCGGGTTGCCCTGCCGGGCGGCATACGAACAGACGTTTATTTTCACGGGAGACACGCATGAAGAGAGTATTGGTGACCGGGGCCGTGGGACAAATCGGCTCGGAATTGACTATGGCCTTACGCGAGAAGCTCGGCGGCGACAACGTCGTCGCCGGCGGTCGAAAAACGCAACCCAGCCCTGAGCTGCGCGACTCGGGTCCGTTCGAGGTGGTCGATTGCACCGACGCACAGGCACTCGCAGCCGCCGTGAAAAAGTACGAAATCGACACGATTTACCACCTGGCCGCCATTCTTTCGGCCATCGCCGAGGCCAATCCGCCGCTTGCGTGGAAGGTGAACATCGACGGCCTCTACAACGTCCTGGAAGTCGCTCGGGAACAAAAATGCGCGGTTTTCGTGCCCAGTTCGATCGGGGCGTTCGGACTCTCCACGCCGCAAGACGGCACGCCGCAAGACACCATCCAGCGGCCCAACACCATGTACGGCGTGACCAAGGTGGCCGGCGAGCTGCTCTGCGATTACTACTTCAAGCGGTACGGCGTCGATACCCGCGGCGTGCGCTATCCCGGCATTATCTCGAACGTCACCCTGCCCGGCGGCGGCACGACCGACTACGCCGTCGAAATCTACTACGAGGCCATCAAACACGGCAAGTACACCTGCTGCCTGAAGGCGGGCACGAAACTCGATATGATGTACATGCCCGACGCCATAAAGGCCGCCATCGACCTGATGGATGCCGACCCGGCAAAACTCAAACACCGCAACGCCTTCAACGTGACGGCCATGAGCTTCGACCCGGAGGAAATCGCCGCCGAAGTAAAGAAGCACATTCCGAACTTCACCATGGATTACAAAATCGATCCGGTCCGCCAGGCCATCGCCGAGAGTTGGCCGAATTACATGGACGACAGCGCCGCCCGCGAAGAATGGGGGTGGCGGCCGTCCTACGATCTCCCGGCCATGACCAAGGACATGATCGAGGTGCTCTCGAAAAAACTGGCCGTTTAACGCCAGTATGTAGGGTGCGCGACACGCACCAATTGTTTGTTTAACCGTACAATTCGATTTCGGTGCGTTTCACGCACCCTACGAAATAAAAATCCATTTCAACTGAACCAGATTCAATAGAACAACGAGGTCACAATGCCAACGCTAAAACTGGAAAAAGTGTTAACGCCCGCGGTGGAAGAGCGCCGCGCTAATGGTACGATGAAAGGCAACGAAGTCGTCATCACGGGCATCAAACAGCCCGCGGGCGAAAAGGGATTCCGCTATCTCCTCGAAGGATATGGCGACAAGGAATTCCTGAAAATGAACGCCAACGCCTACTTGGGCATGCCCCTGCGGCCCGAAGTAATCGCCGCCGAGGAAGAAGCCAGCCGCAAGTACGGCGCAGGCCCCGGCGCCGTGCGCTTCATCAACGGTACCTTCAAACCGCACGTCGAGCTGGAAAAGAAACTGGCCGCCTTCCACAAGCGCGAAGCGGCCATGATCTTCTCGGCCGCCTACGCCACGATGATCGGCACCTTCCCGGCGCTCATCACCCCGGAAAGCGCCCTGGTCAGCGACGAGCTGAACCACAACTGCATCATCAACGCCATCCGCCTCTCCCGCCCCAAAGTCAAGGAAATCTACAAACACCTCGACATGGCCGACATGGAAGAACGCATCAAGAAGAACGTCGGCGTGGTCAACCGCGTGATCATCGTCACCGACGGCATCTTCAGCATGCGCGGCGACTACGCGCCCCTGGACGTCATCGCCGACATCGCCCGAAAGTACGACGATCAATTCGACGAGGGCGTGGTGGTCATCGTCGACGACTCGCACGGCGTCGGAGCGTTCGGCAAGACCGGCCGCGGCGTCGAGGAATACACCGGCGCCAAGGGCATCGACATCCTCATCGGCACCCTCGGCAAGGCCTTCGGCGTCAACGGCGGATACATCGCCTGCTCGGCGGCCATTGTCAACTACCTCCGCGAAACGGCGACGACTTACATCTACTCCAACCCGATCACGCCCGCCGAAGCCGCCGCGGCCCTGAAATCGCTGGAAATCCTCGATAGCCCCGATGGCCTGAAGATGCTGGAGAAACTCCGCACCTTGACCAAACGCTTCGAAACCGGCCTGGTCGAAATGGGCTACGAAATCATCGCTAGCGAACATCCGGTCGTCCCGCTGATGGTCCGCGACACGCAGAGGACCGCCAAGTTGGTCAAGTTCCTCTTCGACAACGGCGTCCTGGCCACCGGCCTGAACTTCCCGGTCGTACCCCGCGGCGACGAGGAAATCCGCTTCCAAGTCTCGGCGGCACACAACGAATACGACATCGACTACGCCCTGAACGTGCTGAAAAAGTTCAAGGACGGCGAAGCCTAATCGTGAACCGGGACTGGCGCAAAACTCCATAAGCGTTGGGCCGATAAATGCGCCCCGCCCGATTTGTAAACATTCACAGGGGACAGTCCTAATTTTCGCGGCTTACCGCGAAAATGGCACTGTCCCCTCATCGTCTTCTTGTTCCCCCGTCTTCCTGTTCCCTCCGTCTTCTATATGTCCCGCGGCGACATTAACCAAATTCCACTATCGTAACGGTTAAACCGTTTGGATTTTTCTCTAGCCCTAACCCAAGTTGATCAGTTGCTGTCACGAAATCCCTGTTTTTATGGGGTCAAGAACATAATTTTTCCACTACACAGGTGATGCAACCTTTAATTGTCGGGGCAGACTCAGCCCGAGGCGGTC
>Ga0123335_1006161_pt1 | contig 14149 bp, 17 predicted proteins | sample BiotimSIPDNA_2_FD_89707 | JGI IMG/M metagenome (GOLD analysis project Ga0123335, IMG submission 89707) | Anaerobic biogas reactor microbial communites from Washington, USA - Biogas_R2 time_0 SIP DNA | ecosystem: Engineered > Bioreactor > Anaerobic > Unclassified | place: Washington, USA... | reverse complement strand
CTAGCAAACAGAGCCTTAATGTGCGCTTAATCAATTTACTGACTAGATTATTTGGTAGCGGCCCATTTTTCTTTTTGGAGCTTTTGGCGTCAAGGCGGGATAACCCAAAGTTACAGCTGCAATAAAATCACCATGGTCAGGTGCGTAACGAAGACGGATATCTTCCTCCATTCCTGCACGCGTGGGCGCAGTCATCCAGCAGGAACCGATTCCCTTGTCATACGCTGCTAAGAGCATATTCTGAATCGCAGCGCTTACGCCTTCAATGACCCCCTTTTTGTCAGGATAATCCGGTTGATACATAAAAGCAAGGATGCAGCACTGGGTGCCGCCGAGGCTTTTCAGAAATACCTTGGTTTCAGCAATTGTAGCAGGATGGTTGGCAAAGCGCTCCAGCAGTACCGGCTCAAACTTATCATATACCTCGCTCATGAACTCACGAAATTCTTCAAGCTTCTCAGGACTCTTAATTACTACAAAATACCATGGCTGAAGATCTATGGCCGAGGGTGCGTAAAGCCCAGCGGTAATTATGTCCTGCACATCTGAATCTAGTATAGGCTGAGTGGTATATTTCCTCACACTTCTTCTGCCGATAATAGCATCTATCGTTTCCATCATATCCCTCCTTAATAGTGGCAATTATGCACGTACGTACGTTCACTAAAGCAGAAAAATAAATACTTACTTATTTGGATTTCAATAAACCTTTAGCTAATGTTTCATGGAACGACACCACCATTTCTATCATTTCTTGTTTTGATATAGTTCGTAATACGACCCATTTATATAAAAGGAATTTTTCCGTAGCCAGGATAGCATGAGCCAGGGGAGGAACCGGGACGTCATCGAAAACACCCTTCTGTATACCGTACTCGATATTATTCGAATAGAAATCAATCAGTTTATCTTCAAACTGCTTTATACATTGGTCGATAGGATCGCTGGCCCCCGCTACTCGGCTATATATCTCGGACAGCCTTTCGCTTTTAGCGAATATCTCCATGGTTACCCGCTTGGTTTCAATAAATCTTTTATACAGGTCTTTTTCTATGGTCCAATATTCTGAAAAACCTGAAATAATTTGTTCGGCAAAGTCCTCCAGAAGTGCCTTTAAAATGTCTTCTTTATCTATGAAGTAATTATAAAAGGTGCCGGTCCCATAACCCGATTTTACGATTATGTCGCGGATAGCCGTATTAAAATAGCCTTTCTCAATAAACAGATCCAAGGCACAATCCATAAGCCTTTGGCGTCGCTCTTTATTCTGTTTTTCTTCAGGTATTGGCATCGTATATCACCTCGGAGTGTACGTTCGTTCACTATTAAATATATTAGATTAGTTTCCTGGTGTCAAGAACAGATATGATTCAAGGAAAAAGGCAAAGTGCAGAGGAGAGCTAAATTGCTTCCGGTATAGTACCTTTTTGTCATGTTTGTCAAGCTGTGCGGATAGAATGGAATAAATATGTTGGGGAGGTATGCTATGCGGCAGCTTATTATTATAAAAGCAGTAGGGAAGAGAAAGGTGGGGTGGTATGCTATCCTGATACCCTGCCTGCTAGCTGCGTTATTGGTTAGTTTTATTGGCAGCATATCCCTGGCGGCTGTCAAAATACCCGCTGATAAAACCGAGATAAAGACTGCGCCACGGATCGACCGGATGGATTACCCGGCTTTATATCCGAACGACCCGTGCCTGGAAGGCGATGCAATCTGGGTGGTGCAAGCACGGCTGAGGGATCTGGGCTACGATATGGAACCAGATGGGCGCTATGATCAAGTCACTGTTCAAAACATACGCTTATTCCAACTAGCGCACAACCTGCCGGATGATGGAGTGGTCAACAAAACTGTTTGGGAGGCTTTGATGGTGCAAGATCAGAGCATAGAATGCCTGACGGAAAATGATCCAGTCCAACCGGTTAAAAGAACATTGATAGTAATTGATGTGGCCACTCGGAAACTGATCCTGTATGAAGATGATAAGCCGGTTAAAGAGTATCCGGTGGCAGTAGGGAAAAGCTCTACACCCACTCCGCTGGGGGAATGGAAAGTAGCGCAGAAGTGCGTTAACTGGGGCAACGGGTTTGGCACCCGCTGGATGGGCTTAAATGTTCCCTGGGGTATATTCGGGATACATGGTACCAATAAGCCTTATTCTATTGGCAGTTATGCCTCCCATGGCTGTATACGCATGTTTAATCGCCAGGTGGAGGAATTGTACCCCCTGGTGCCCTGGGGTTGCCCGGTTAGGATAGTTCAGAATGGGAAAATGTTCCCAGAAGATCTTACTCCGGTCAAACTAAAGAAGGGATCCAGCGGCCAGCGGGTGGTATATGTTCAGAGCCGCTTGAAGGAACTGGGGATTGTGATGGACCGGGCGGATGGCAGATACGGCAATATGACGGAACTAGCCGTGAAATACTATCAGGTCTGGCATGATCTCCCGCCTACTGGCGAGATGGACGAAGCCACTTACCAGTCGATGGGTATGATCAAGCAGAAGCAATGATTAACCAACCTGTATAAAACTAATCGAGTCAGAGAAGTATCTCTGACTCGTTTATTCTGCGTGTCATTAAATGATTACATGAATCAAATGGTGATCTTGGCCCGTTCCCGCATAAATGCGATCTCGCGATCGATATCGCCTTGAATTTCTGCGATACGCTCAGCAGAATCCGCCCCTTTGAGCAGGCGGTTGAAACGCCCTTGCTTCTTTACGTATTCGTCTACCGGTTCTGCGGCTTTTTTACCGTTGATGATCAGCGAAGTAGGGTTATTAAAGGTGATCTTGCCATTTTCCGCTTCCCACAGCAGCCAGGCACCGCTGCGCACAGCCGCGCGGCTCATCTGCACGGTATCCGACATATCGAACTGCCAGCCCAAATAGCACGGAGCCAGGATCTCGATGTACTTCATACCGGGGATGTTTTTGGCTTTTACTACCTTGTCGTAAAGATCGCCGGGGTAAGCAACGGTCGCGGTTGCCACGTAAGGAATATTATGCTCCAGCATCAGCAAAGCCATGTTTTTCTTGGGTTGGCGCTTGCCGGTGGGGGTGGTGGTGGTGAAGCTGCCGCGTGGGGTAGCCCCACTGCGCTGCACGCCGGTATTGCTATAGGCTTCATTATTATAGCAGAAATGAATGATATTATCGTTGCGCTCGGCGGCGGCGGATAACGCCTGGAAGCCAATGTCATAGGTACCGCCATCGCCCACCCAGCTGAATACGGTAGGCAGCTCACCTTCCAGGCGGCCCTTTTCTTTCATTATCTCAAGTGCATGGGTAATACCGGAGGCAGAAGAGCCAGCGGTGGCAAAGGTAATATTGATACCCGGCCAGTTATAGCCCAGCTTGGGGGTCATGCCCATGCTGGCTACCGAGCAGGAGGGGGTCAGCAGCATGATAGCGTTGGGACCCAGAGCCTTGCCCACGATGCGCAGCGCCATGGTGGCAGGGCAGCCGCCGCAGGCTCCGTTACCGCTTAAAACCTGCTCAGTATCCGGTAATTGTTTAATGCTGGTAGTCATATCAATCCATTCCTTTCATGGTCTTTATTCATCCATCATGGCGCGGATCTCGGCGGCCATGAAGCGGCGGGTCAGATCGATGCCGCCGATACCCATAACCCGGTTTTTGACCGTGATATCATTGCGGCGGCCAAAGAGCACGCTTTTCAGTTCAGAGGCCAGGATGCCGCCGGGATGACCGAAGTTATAATTACGATCCAGTACCATGACCTGAGCGTTTTGCGGCAACGCGGCGATGATGTCTTCAGCCGGGAAGGGCAGATACAGGCGCGGCCTGAGCAGACCAGCTTTGATGCCCTGTTCACGCAGGATATCGACGGAGAGTTTCAATTCTGCTGCCATACTGTTGATCGCAAATGCTACCACCTCGGCGTCTTCCAGCCGATAAGTGTCTATGGTATCGCCGTCCCACATGCCGGTGGCTTCTTTGTATTCCTGGGCGGCCTGCTTTACCAGCGGGATTGAGGCAATAATATCGTCAGACAGCATCTGGCGGAAGGGGGCGTATTCGGCTGCCATGGTCACATTGCTGAAGGAAGAGGGATTTGCCGGGTCCAGCCGCCATTCCGGTTTATGCGGAGGCAAGAACTGGTCGATATCCTCCTGCGGCGGAAGGGTGAGGGGCATCAGACAATGGGAGATGGCAAAGCCATCAAAGTTGACCATGATCGGGATATTGATTTGTTCGGCCACGCGGTAAGCCTGCAGAATAGTATTGAACACCTCCTGATTGGAGGAGCAGTGATATTGGATCCAGCCGGTATCGCGCTGAGCCATAGAGTCCTGATGATCGGACCACAGGGTCCAGGGAGCAAAAATGCCCCGGTTGACGTTGCACATTACCACCGGCAAACGTCCACCGGAAGCCATATGCAGAACTTCGTGCATATACAGCAGGCCATTGGATGAAGTAGCTGTAAAAACGCGGGCTCCAGCAGCGGATGCGGCTACAGCAGCAGCCATAGCGCTGTGTTCACCCTCTACTGGAATAAAGCGTGCATTCAGCTCATCATTTTCAACCATCGATGCCATGTATTCCATGATAGAGGTCTGGGGGGTGATGGGGTAGCCAGGTACTACGTCAACCCGGGCATATTTTACGGCCTGGGCGGCGGCATTGGCACCCGTAGCCATGATTACTTGCGCTGTTTTCATACCGCTACTCCTCCTTTTCCATGCTGATCGCACCGGTGGGGCATTCTACGGCGCATACACCGCAGCCCTTGCAATAGCGGTAATCAATTATAATTTCATGGCGGTCAATTACCGCTTCCGGACAATATGCCCAGCAAAATTGGCACTTGGTACATTTCTGAACGTCAACTACCGGACGGTGCACTCGCCAGGAGCCGGTGTCACCGCCGGCGCCCAACATTGGCCAGGAAATGGGCCGGTAGGCTTTCGTAAGTGATTTCATTTATCTCCATCCCTTTCGCTAATTCAAATATAAGTACGCTATGCATTAACCTGTTTTACAGTATTATAAGCCTCGCCGGCGGGGCCCAGATTGCGTTCGCCATTTTTACCGGGCCATTTGTTCATAATGGTTTGTTCCATGATATTTCTTGGGATGTTTAATACCCGGCAAACCGCACCAAATAAAGGAATATTGATAAGGGGGCCATCGGCGTTAAATAATCCGGCCTGGCGTGCGATAGCTTCAGCATCCACCTGCCAGGTCGGGTGATTCTCTATGGGCACGGCTTGAGGAGCATTGATAATCACGGTGCCGGTCTCAATGATGCCTTCACCTAACGCTGCTTGTGTAAGTTTTTCGCTCATCACAACAACATAATCCGGTAGTTCGCACTGACTGTGTGCATGGATAGTAGTGGGGGACATGCGTACTGCAGCCCGCACCGGCGCTCCGCGGCGTTCCACCCCGAAGAAAGGCAAAGCCTGTCCCTGCTCACCATTTTCCAGGGCAGCTTGTGCCAGCAAGTGAGCCAGGGTTACGGAACCCTGCCCGCCAAATCCGTTGATTCTTAGTTCTAACATATCGGTCCTCCATTCCCCATAAATGCCGCTAACGGCGCATATTATTTGAAGCTTTCAATAGAAAGCAGATTTTTCAGGTATTCTGTTATTAAGATAATCTTAAGCAGATATGATAAAACAAAATAAACCCTTCGCCCAGAATTCTGAGACGAAGGGTTTAACTCCGCGGTACCACTCAAATTAACAGCTGATGCCGTTCACTCGATCAGGATGCAGGATCATAGATCCGGTATCCCCTTCCCTTTAACGGTGGAAGCACCGTCCGAGCCTACTTTCAAAGATGATTTCGGTCGGCAACTCCAGGGTGAGTTCCGCTTGCCTTTCGACCGTCTTACACCAAACGACGGTTCTCTATAGACCAAGGATCAGCTTACTAGTCCCTTTCATCATCACTTTTAATATTTAATATAGTATACTGACGTACTATTTATCTGTCAACATTTCCGCCTGGCCTCGGCTTATGAATCAGGGTGTGGCTGATCCCTACCAGCTAAACCAGTTGAAGACCCTGCAGAACAAATTCGCAATCAAAACACACTTAAATTATTTTACAATATTATTAATTATTTCGACAAAAAATTTTCGTTTTTCAGCAGGTGAATTCTGCAAGATGCTGCCTGGAGCCTGGTATTTCCGCATATTTGGCCGCTAGAAAAAACTGTTGTATAGTTCGAAAACTGCATGAAAATTTAAAATAAATAGAGGAAAAAAATATCTGGTGATGAATATAAATGTATATGACAATTCGTTTATGTTGATAAATTCGCCAGACTTGAGCAGAGGAGGAGATTATATGGCTAATGAAATCCAGTTAGTAGTATTTACTCTGAAACAGGGCGATATGATCTGTGAATATGGGGTTTCTATCACCAAGGTACATGAGATTATTACTATGACTAAGCCGACCAAACTGCCGCAGGCTCCGGAATTTGTTGAAGGCATTATCAATCTTCGCGGTAAGATCATTCCAATAATAGATCTTAAGAAACGTTTTCAGATGGGGGCCTCGGATTTCACTTCAGAAACCCGCAGCGTGGTGGTTGAAGTAGCCGGGCAGACTGTTGGTATAATCGTTGATGAGGTCAGCGAAGTCCTACGCTTATCTGAGGATAACATCGAACCGGCACCAACGATTGTAGGCGGGATTGCCGCCGATTATCTGACCGGGGTAGGTAAAATCGACGGGCGCTTATTAGTGCTGTTGGATATGGATAAAATACTAAGTGAGGGTGAGCGTGCTGAACTGGTCTCCGTAGGGGGCCAGGAGGAATAAGTATTGTGCCGGTATCAACACCGGGGTATAATAATTACCAGTAAAACAACAAATCTTCCTGATTTGCTGCAGCCTTGAAACCCGCATTGGTTTCAGGGCTTTGTTTTACTTGGGAAAGCATCTTTCTTACCATATATAACCAGGGCTGAAAAATAAATTACAGACTATCCGGGTACTTTGCTGCTTAGGGATGCGATACAGCCATGCGCTGAAGACCGGCACCAAGTGAACCATTACAACGATCTTTTCTGGTATGCGATGAAGAGGGGTACTTATTAGTGATTGGGATAGATATAATTGAAATAGAGAGGATCAAACAAGCTGTGCTGCGGACACCACGTTTTTTAAACCGGCTCTATACGGTAGGCGAACTGGATTACTGCCGTAGCAAGAGCAATCCCTATCCTTCGCTGGCTGCGCGGTTTGCTGCTAAGGAAGCCGTTCGCAAGCTTCACCCATCGCTGAGCCGGGGTATTGGTTTTCGCGATGTGGAAGTTGTCGTGGAGGCGGGGGGGAGGCCACGGATAGTGTTACATGGCGCAGCTTTGGTCAGGTGCGAAGAAGCAGGTATCAGGAATATCGACCTGAGCCTTTCCCATTCGGCAACACATGCGATAGCCGCTGTTATCGCTGAGGAGGAGTTACGAGGTTGAAGCTATTATATGCACATGAGATGAAAGAGATTGATCGGAAGGCTACTAGTATTTACGGCATACCCAGCCTGATCCTGATGGAGAATGCAGGGTTGCAGGCCACCGAGGTGGTACAGGAGATACTGGGCAGTGTTGTGGGGAAAAACGTAGTTATTCTGGCCGGCAAAGGTAATAATGGCGGAGATGGCTTCGTAGTTGCCCGTCACTTATTAAATGCCGGGGCCAATGTTGACACATTTATCATGGGTAATCCTGGTGAATTTACTCCCGATTCTCGTACCAATTTTGATATCTTGAGTCGGATGACCAGTTCCATCTATCCGTTATATCAGGAGGAACAACTCAATAAACTGATGCTGGGTCTTTTGGGTACGGACCTGATTGTTGATGCCATTTATGGTATCGGATTTAAGGGCAGCCTGGGTGAATTGGATGCCAAGATAGTGCGAATGATAAACTGGACCCGCGTACCGGTTGTAGCCGTAGACATACCTTCGGGGGTCGAAGCAGATACCGGCAAGGTAAACGGCGAAGCAATACGAGCCACTCACACGGTGACCTATGCCCTGCCTAAGATAGGTCTGGTACTTGAGCCGGGCAAAGACTACGTGGGGACTCTCAGTGTGGCTGACATCTCCATACCCCGGCCGCTCCTGGAAGATCCAGAGCTCAAGACCAACTTGATCGGAGAGGCTATGGTAAGACCGTTTTTAAGGCCGCGCAAACCAGAATCGCACAAGGGAACCTATGGTCATGTCCTGGTAGTTGGCGGCTCGCAGGGAATGACGGGGGCAGCAATAATGACTGCTGGAACGGCACTGCGTAGCGGAGCCGGATTGGTCACAGCAGCGCTGCCAGAATCCATCCTGCCGGTAGCTGAAGGGGCCATGGTAGAAGTTATGACCAGAGCCCTCCCCGAAACCGGACAGGCAACTATCGCCCTGGAAGCCCTCCCGACCATCGAAAACCTGATGGGTACTGCATCGGTTTGTGCGATAGGCCCCGGCATGTCCCAATACCCGGAGGCCCATGCCATAATACGCTTCGTGCTGGAAAGAGCTGGGATACCAGTAGTTATTGATGCTGACGGGTTGAACGCGCTGGCCAGTGATATAGGGATCCTTCGCAACCGGCAGATCCCGGTGGTTCTTACTCCCCATCCCGGAGAGATGGCGAGGCTGACTGGCATGAGCGTGGAAGAGATTCAAGCCAACCGCATAGCAGTTGCTCGTAGTGCAGCCCTGGATTGGGGAGTCACCGTGGTACTTAAGGGCAATAAGACTGTAGTGGCTAATGCGCATGGCGAAGTATATGTAAATATTACCGGAAACCCGGGGATGGCTACTGCTGGCAGCGGCGATGTCCTCTGCGGGATTATCGCCGGGTTAGTCGCTCAGGGCCTTAGGCCGGCTGATGCTGCTTGTGTAGGGGTTTACCTGCACGGCCTTTCCGGAGATGCAGCTGCGCATATGAAGGGTGAACGCGGTATAATAGCGGGGGATCTCATCAACTGCCTGCCGGCGGTGATGAAACAATACGATGCGGGGACTCAGTTCATAGGAGTCCAGGATACTATCAATTAATAAAGGAGTGATGGCCATGCTGGCAAGGGATATCATGACCCGGGAGGTTATTACCACCCATCCGGAGGAGAAGATTGAAGAAGTCACTCGTTTGATGATCGATAACAAGATCAGTGGCATTCCGGTGATTGATCAAAACCGTCATGTTTTAGGAGTAATTACCGAACAGGACCTGATGGTCAAGGCAAGCGAACTAAAGGTTCCATTCTATCTTACTTTATTTGACAGTATAATATTTCTGGAGAATCCTCTGCGCTTTAATCAGGATCTCAAAAAGTATACTGCCAGCCGGGTTAAAGAGGTAATGAACTCGAAGGTGATAGTAATAGAGGAGGATACTCCAGTGTCTGATGTAGTTGAGTTGATGCAGCACAAAAAAATCAATCGCGTGCCGGTAGTGCGTAATAAGAAGCTGGTTGGGATCATTACTCGCAACGATGTTTTAAAGGCGCTGGTAAAAAGTAATGGATAATAGCAGGCCAACCTGGGCAGAAATAGACTTAACAGCAATAAAGCACAACCTGGACAGTATTAGTCGGGCAGCCGGACCAGCCAGGATCATGGCGGTGGTCAAGGCCAATGCTTACGGGCATGGCGTAGAAGAGGTAAGCCGTGTCTGCCAGGAATGGGGTGTTGACTACTTCGGAGTTGCCAGTCTGGAGGAAGCCATGGAACTCCGCCAGGCCGGAATAACAGTTCCGGTGCTGACACTGGGCTACCTGCCGGAAAGCGCGGCAGCCATTGCGGTGGCAGCAGATATCACCCCGTGTATCTTTAACATGGAAGCCGCCGAAGCCTTTAGTAATGCTGCTCAGACAGCAGGAAAAAGGGCCAGGGTCCATGTGAAGATTGATACCGGCATGGGTCGTCTGGGATTCAATGTGCAGGAAGATTCATTGGAACTGGTTGAAAAGATCGCTGAATTGCCGGGGATAGAACTGGAGGGCATACTGACCCATTTTTCTGAAGCAGACGGGAACAGCGAAACCTTTACCCGCAGGCAATTAGATCTGTTCTCAGGGTTTATTCGTGAATTGGAGAGCCGGGGGCACCACATTCCTATCAAACATTGTGCAAACAGTGCCGCCATTTTCAGATACCCAGAGGCGATCTTTGATATGGTCAGGGCCGGCATAGTGCTTTATGGGTTGTCTCCTTCCCCGGCTATGAAAGCGAAACTGGACATAATACCCGCTATGACCCTGAAAAGTCAGGTCAGTTATGTCAAGAAGCTGCCAGCAGGATATCCGGTAAGCTATGGCCGCCGGTATTATTGCCGGGCAGAGACTACGGTAGCTACGGTTCCTATAGGATATGCCGACGGCTACAACCGGCAGCTATCCAATCGGTCCTGGGGGATGATCAAGGGCCATTCGGTCCCGCTGATCGGAACGGTATGCATGGACCAATGTATGTTTGATGTGAGTGGGGTAGAGGGAGTAAAAACCGGGGATGAGATCATCCTGTTCGGTAAGCCGGAGGATGGGATCACCGCAGATGACCTGGCCACAATGATCGGCACCATTAACTATGAAATAGTTTGTTCCCTGGGAGTACGGGTGCCAAGGTTTTACGGAACAAGTCAGGTTTGATGTAATTATTGGATTTGCGGCTTGGCAAGAGAATTAATTATAATAGATTCGTCGATATGTATCTATTATGTGGAGGTGCTCGCTTTGCCAGCCACGAAACGAATCATAATAACGGTTCCGGAAAATCTCCTATGTGAAGTTGACGATATAATGGTTCTCGAAAGTAAAAATCGCAGTCAGATCGTACGAGAAGCCATTAAGTTTTATCTGGGGGAGCGGAAGAGAAGGTTGAAGTTGGAGAACATGAAGAAGGGTTACCTGGAGATGGCCGATATAAATCTGGGTATCGCCTGTGAAAGCCTCGGGATGGAAGAAGAGGCTCTGGTAAACTGCATAGAAAAATTATTGGAGTGATATGCATAAATGACCAAGAGAGGCGAAATCTATTTTGCCCAATTGAACCCGGTAGTGGGTTCGGAACAGGGTGGAATCAGACCGGTACTGGTGGTACAAAACGATATAGGTAACCAGTATAGCCCGACCACCATAATCCTGGCTATTACCTCACAGATAAACAAAGCCAAGCTACCCACTCATGTTGAAATCGATGCCCGCACCTATGGGTTGGAGCGTGACTCCGTCATTTTAGCCGAACAGATTAGGACCATTGACAAGAGCCGTTTGAAACAACGTATAGCTGTGCTTCGGGAAGATAGCATGCTGAAGGTCGATCAGGCCCTTAAGATCAGCCTGGGTTTGGAAGAGATATAATTACATAGCTGACTGGGCTTTTCCGAAAGCAGAAGCGAGCAGGTTCTTAACGGAACCTGCTCATTGTATTATATAGCATGTATTTTATTTTTCGCAGTTGACAGATGATGTGCAGCAAGTTTTTTTAATTAGCCACAGATGAACACAGATGGACACAGATTATATGTACAATGGCATTGTTAGTGTTTTATTCTTAATCGAGCGAAGTAATATAAAGGCATGTGGGGGAAGATTGCTTCGCTGCGCTCGCAATGAGAGGACGGGGGCCCTCAAATCTCATCTGTGTGAATCTGTGTTAATCTGTGGCAATAAATCGTATTACTGACCCAGCTCTCCTGCATCATTTTTCAACTGCGAAAGTTGGGGATTTTTGAATTGGGGGAGTGAGATGAAAGCGATTATAGGTATTAGCGCCGATTATAATTATGCCGGGAACAAACACTGCCTGGGTGATACGTATGTTAGCGCGGTGCGGCAGGCTGGAGGCACTGCGATAATGCTTCCACCTGGCGAGGATGCGAGCTTGATCGATGAATACCTAGACATATGTCACGGCGTAATATTATCCGGGGGTGGGGATATCGACCCGTTTTTTTGGGGAGATCACCCTTCATCCTCATTAGGAGAAATCAACCCCCGTCGGGATGCCTTCGAGCTGGCCCTGGCCAGGCGAGTGTTGGAACGTGATCTTCCGGTATTGGGCATATGCCGCGGCTGTCAGCTACTCAATGTAGCCGCCGGCGGCACCCTTATCCAGCATCTTAGCGGTGGATTCTGTCACTATCAAAAAGCACCCCGCGATTATCCCTTTCATGCTATATTTATAGAATTGGATACCCTGCTGAACAGTATCATCGGTCAAAGGGAAATAAGGACTAATAGCTTTCATCACCAGGCAGCCGCTGATCTGGGTCATGGTTTTATAATCAGTGCCCGGGCAGCCGACGGCACCGTAGAAGCGCTCGAGAGCTGCTTGAACCGCTATGCGCTGGGCTTGCAGTGGCATCCTGAAACCATGAACGATTTGTTCTCACAACGGATATTTGATAGCCTGGTAAAGGCATCAAGCGAGTGAAGGCAAAGCTAACAGGCAGATAGCCAAAGTGTTGCCAGAACCGCAGGAGGGCGATAATCATAAAATGTAGGGTAAGGGAGGATCATTTGTGATAGCAATAAAAGGCGGCAAGATTTATACCATGGGACCTAAGGGCGTCATTGACGGCGGGATTATTGTGGTGGACGGCGACCGGATCATCGCGGCTGGCAAGCGCGTAACCATACCTGACGGCTGTGAAACCATCGATGCCGGCGGTTGTTATATAATTCCCGGTCTTATTGATGCGCATACTCATATCGGGTTGGAAGAAGAGATCTATCGGGTTGAAGGTGACGACGTAAATGAAGCAGTGGACCCTTTAACTCCTCAGCTGCGGGCGGTAGACGGGATCAATTTTGCTGATATAGCCTTTGTTGATGCCCTGCGCGGCGGGGTAACACGCACCATGAGCATGCCTGGCAGCGCTAATATCCTGGGAGGGCAGGCGGTTTTTCTTAAGCATCTGGCCAAAAATCCGGCCGAGATGATCTATCGTCAGCCCTGGGGACTCAAGGCGGCATTGGGAGAAAATCCGAAACGTGTCTATACGGGGCAGAAGAAGACTCCAGTCACGCGCATGGGCAGTGCCAGTTTGCTGCGCGAAGCCTTTTACAAGGCGGCGAAAGCGCTGGAGAGTGAAGAGAAGGATAACAAGGACAGCTGGAAACAACAGCCGCTGATGATGGTTCTGAAAAAGGAGATGCCACTGCTGCTGCATGCGCACCGGGCCGATGATATCCTGACCGCCCTCCGCATCAAGGATGAATTTGATTTTGATCTGATCATTCAGCATGGTACCGAGGCACATTTAATCGCCGATGAACTGCTTAAACGTAAGGTACCGGTATGTCTGGGGCCTCTCTTCACCAACCGGGCCAAGGTGGAAATGAAGGAGGTAGACTTCCGGAATGCCGGGAGGCTGGCCCGATTGGGTATTGAGTTTTGCTTTATTACCGATCATCCAGTAATACCCATCGAGCATCTGCGGGTATGTGCTGCTCTTGCCGTTCGGGAGGGCTTGGATGAAGATTATGCTCTGGCCGCACTTACCTGTGTTCCCGCCCGGATGATGAGGGTCGACCATGAACTGGGGACCTTGGAAAAGGGCAAAAAGGCGGATCTGGCAGTGTTTGACGGGCACCCCTTTGACTATCGCTCCCGGATAAGGTTTGCTATGGTGGATGGTATGATTTGGAGGAATGAAGGGTGAACAAGGGCGACCTTTTTACCGTTTACATGAATGGGACTATAATGACCATATGCGTACTTGGCTTTTACAATGAAGAATACACCGGGGAAGAAATGGCTATATTGGCCGTTATTGATCAGGATAATATGGTGCATATACCGTTAGATGACCTGGAAGCTTTCTTCCCCCAAAAACGCTATGTAAATTGAAGATGGGCAGGTTACTATCTTTTTAACGAGCTAAGGCGAGATGCAAAATCGTATCTCGCCTTTTTTTGATCCAGTATTTACATCAAGGAATTTACAGCTTAACTGCGAACTTAAATAGTAAATAGCTAAGCTTTCGTAGTCGACTAATGATGCGCAGCAAGGATTTTTTAATTAGCCACAGATGAACACAGATGGACACAGATTATATGTACAATGGCATTAATAATATGCGAAGCAATCCCAACGTGTAATTTCCGTGAAAACTCGCATACTTGTCATTGTTATAAAAACCCTCGTCTTTGTCTTTG
>Ga0123335_1006156_pt1 | contig 14150 bp, 11 predicted proteins | sample BiotimSIPDNA_2_FD_89707 | JGI IMG/M metagenome (GOLD analysis project Ga0123335, IMG submission 89707) | Anaerobic biogas reactor microbial communites from Washington, USA - Biogas_R2 time_0 SIP DNA | ecosystem: Engineered > Bioreactor > Anaerobic > Unclassified | place: Washington, USA... | reverse complement strand
GTTTATCATCTGCATTACTAATGGAAATCTCAGAGGAGTGGGAGACTGGTAAGGCTTATATAAAACTGTAACTAACAGGGGCTACTGTCATGTCAAATTTACAGAAAAATTGTTGCTTTATCGCCAAAAATTGTAGAAGTGTTATACAAATTATTATCTTTAAATTGGGCTCTTAATATTAAATTCGTTATCAGCAACATATGCGCATTTGTTGAAAGCCTTTACCCCTTTTAATCATAATCGCTTAAGTTCAAGAGGAAATGCAGGAAAATATGTCTGATTTAATAAAGATAAGTAGAAGAAATAAGATTGTGGCCTATTTGAAAGAAAAAGGGAAAAAATTAGGAATTAAAAGGATAAATGCTGCGAAGGATGCTTGGGCAGCAAATAAAGATGAAAAGAACTTTACCGAGCTGCTTAATAGATATTCACTATATCCATCCCAAGGGACGATGCTAAATAAAAAGATTTGTTTGATGCTACCTAAAGATTCTTTAACTTACAAAGCAGCTTTGAAGGCAAACAGCTTTTTTAAATCAAAAATTGACATGATCGACCCATTTGCTGAAAAGTGGTCAGTAAATAAAATCAAAGAAGAATACGATGGGGTAATATACAGGCCAGAATTCAAATCCAATTATTTAAGACAAGTATCAAATGATCATATAGAGTTGTTGGAGCTTTTCAATATTCCTGTTTGGCCCAACAAACAGGAGAATTACTTGTATGAATCAAAGTGTAGAGCTTCGCAATATCTGGAATCACTTAACATACCTACTCCAAAAACTATTGTAAAATATACCGAAGCAGGTGCAATTGAATGTCTGCAGCAGATGGATTTCCCCTTCATTATTAAAACAAACACTGGCGCATCTTCGAGTGGCGTATTTTTAATTAAAAATAACAAGGAAGCGTATAAATCAATCAGGTATTTGTTTGCAAATGGCTTTCTGAGGCAGGGCGCTTACAGAAGAGATCTTGATTATGGGTATATTTACTTACAGGAGTTCATTCCGGATGTTCGTGAGTATAGAATCATAAAAGTGGGGGAGAATTGGTTTGGGCACGAAAAACTGGGTAAAGATGGGTCTGTGCTATACAGCGGAAGTGGTGTAAACTCTTGGGAAATACCATCCAAAAGCGTTTTTGAATTTTGTTATAATATTGCTCATTCGAACAAGATCAATGTAATGTCTTTTGACGTGTTTGAAACTAAATGTGGCAAACTATTAATAAATGAGCTGCAGACATGGTTTGGCAGCTACAATCCATCACAAATGTATAAAGATGGTATTCCGGGCCGTTTTATAAAGCAAGAAGATGAATGGCGATTTGAAGAAGGCATATTTAATTATAATCAAGGTCTAAATTTAAGAATATTTGAATTTGGCCGCTATTTGAATGATATTGAAGGCGCAGGTAAACAATGATAAAAAACGTATGTGTTGTAGGTGGGGGTAGTACAGCCCATACCCTAATACCGCTGTTGCGCTCTGCAGGCATGAATGTAGATCTCTTGACTGCAAAGCCTGCATTGTGGAACAAAGTTGTAAGGTTTAACTATGTGAATGAGAACGGGCAGATTATCGATTCACTCGATGGTTCCCTGGGCATTGTCTCAGATAAACCTCAGGATGTTATTCCTTCCGCGGACGTAATTATACTTTGCATGCCGGTTTCAAGTTACAAGATTGCACTTCATAGAATTGCTTCTGAGATTGACAAAGACAGGCCTGTGATTATTGGAACAGTTTATGGTCAAGGGGGATTTAACTGGATGGTGGAGGAAATTAGAAATCAACATGCACTCCACAATCTTGAATATTTTTCCAGTGGATTAGTCCCCTGGATCTGCAGAATAAAAGAGTACGGAAAAGTTGGGGTAACATACGGGCCAAAAATAGAAAATGTTATTGCTGTCAGTAATGATGAAGTATTTGGACGCTTAGATACCGGATTTCTAAATTCAATTTCGTTAGACTTTTTTAAAGTCGGGCGGTTCAATTTAGCAGAAAATTTTATTAGTTTAACATTTTCTGTTGATAACCAGATAATTCATACTTCACGACTGTTTTCATTATACAAGGAAAGCAATGGCGGAAAATGGAAAAATAAAGATGACGTTCCATACTTTTACCGTGATTTTAATGAATTCTCAGCAGAACAGCTTTTATTGTTAGATAATGATTATGAAAACATTCGGATAGCTTTAAGAAATAAATATCCAGGAAAAAAATTTACTTATATGATGAATTACCTGGATCTGGAGCACTTCAGCTATGCTTCAGAAAGTAAATCTGTTGTGGATTCTTTTGTGAATTCTAGAACTCTACGTGCGATCACGACTCCTGTAGTTCTTCACGGTGATCATTATTCAGTTAATAAAGAACATAGGTTTTTTAAAGATGATATTTATTTCGGCCTTTGCATTGCGAAATGGTTCGCTCAAGAAATGTGCATTGCTACACCACAGATTGATCTCATTTTACAATGGGCGCAGGAATATCTGGAAGATGATTTATTAGCGGATGGATGTCTTATAGACTTTCCTGCAAATAATGCCAATCGATTTAAATACGGTATTCCGACCATGTACGGCATACATGAAATCGATGTGTTAGTCGATTGAAAACTAGTTGTACCAATAAAAGGTAACAAAAACCAAAGTGCGGAAGAGAACAATAACTCAGTTCATTCATGTGCTATATACTCATATTTGATGAGTAACCCGTTCTTAAAATTTAGCAGATAATAGCCACCATTTTCTGCTGCAATTTTAAGCCCTAATGCTGTCTTACCTGTGTCGTTTTCATGTGTTTTGTATTTTCCTCTGATATAGCCGAAAGGGGCTACATCCAGGAGGTCTATGGGATTTTCTTTACCAATACCAACTTTTCCGCTGTTGTCGACCTTTACAGCTATTTTATTATCCGGGGCCAGTACTATGCCACCGGAATTCGAGTTATTCTGATCCCATTTTCCGCCATTTTCCATTCTTGTGGCGATCTTCAACTGTGATCCGCTACCTGATTTTCTATTCATAATAATTTCTGTTTGCGACACGGAAATGTTCTCGTCTTTCTCAATTTCACTGCCGAATCTGGCAACAACGTCTGTTGATCCTGAACCTCTTCTGGCTTCCAGGGCACCACCTGTTATGTTCCCTTTTTTATCTACATTGAAAAGAGTCTTTTTCCCCTCGTTCAAGTTTAGGAAGTCAATATCGCTTATGTTTACTTCTGAATTCAGGGTAGCTACTGAATTCAGGGATGCATCTTTTTTTAGTCCTATGCTGTTTCCCTTCACATCTAGAATTATTACGTTCCGTAGGCTTATGTTAAATGTCTTTTCTGCAGGTGCTGTTAGAACGATCTCTTTGTAGTTTGCCGGCGGTGCTGTTTTCCTGGCCTGTGATGTGTGATTCAGCAATTCAATGTTGAATGATTCTTGTAATTTTAAAAGTGCCTGGTAGGAGAGGTGTGAAGCGGAACCATCAATGCTGACATTATGTGATTTTTTAATGCTGTAAATAAAAGATGATGTATTGTATTCAAAATGCATTCCACTAAGCTTTACATCTTTTACTCCTGAAAGAGAAATGCAGGTTCCATTTGCCGGGCAGTGGTTGACTATAATGTTGTCCATAAAGATGCCGCTGCCGCCATTGATAGAGAGTCCAACAGGAGCAGCGTCGATCAGAGATGGCGTTTTGAAATGGTTTATGTATACCCTTGAAATGCTTGATGCATCAGCTTTTCTAATCATAATTCCTGCTTCGCCGGCACCCTGAATATTTACATTATTAATTATGATTCTGTCCGTGTAATTACCTGTTCCCTTTATCTCATCATTGAAGTTTATTGCAACACTGAACCAGATAAAATTGCAATTTGTAATCTGAGGAGAGTAGCATCTAAAACCTCTTATTGCGCATACTCTTGCATTTTTACTGCCGACAAAATTGATACCGTCGATTACTGCAGTCCGTCCAGACTTCTCACTGAGCCAGGTACCATCTGGTTTGATATTGATTCTTATAATATCACCCTTGTTCTTTTTTAACAATGTGGTTCCCCTGGTTCTTCTTTCCAGAGAACTACCAGTTATCTCATTGGCACCGGAAATTCCAATTCCTTTCAGCGTTAGACATTCAATCGGCTGGTTTTTTTCAGTATTATAACAGTAAATAGTTCCTGAGATAAGGTAAATGCCGGCAGGGAAAAAGATAACTCCACCCTTATTCTGGTCAAGAGTGTTGATTGCATCCTGGATCACAACGGTCCAATCTTCGGGGTCATATTTTCTTCCAAGCGGGTTGGAGGTGCGGAACTTGTGGACATTGATTATGCTTGTTTTGTTGGCATAAGGTAAAGTATCTTCAATCGCATCACCGAATAGCAGTGAAATGAATGCCATCAGAATAAGAATGGTTCTATAAAAATACATATTAAATTCCCAATCTGAACTGATCATTTTAAGAATTAAACTGACTATATAGAATAAATTAAGATTTCAGTATTTCTTTTTCCAGAATATAAGAAATCAGTTCATGATGAGATTCACAACAAATCATATTTGTTCGATCCGGAATTGATGAGTTTGGGAAGATCAACTTATTGAGTTTAAAGTATTTGAACATCTTGTGAACCCCTTTAAATTTGAAAGGGAAAAACATTTTCAAGAGGGTATCATTCTTGGCGCTCTCACAAAAATGGTCCCATTCATTCAGATAATTCTCCTCGTTGTTAATGATCTCATTGTAATGCCGCAGTTTAGACATGAAGAGATCTCTGCTGTTTCCGTTTAATTTCTTAATACCCATTTCAAAAACGGATTGACGGTAGGGTATAAATGCACACTCCTTCAGTTTTTTGTTAGTGCAGTTAAAAGTTAGTTTTACAGCATACCCTTCAATCCAATCTACTGTAGGATTAATCGTATCAAAAATCAAGTTGCCAAGCGAATAGACAATCGGTTTTTCATTATGAAATTCATAAGCACCTGGCACATGCACGTGATTGCATATAACTGCATCTGCACCGTTTTCAGCGTAAAAATGGCAGATTTTCCGCAAGCCGGGTCTTGGTAACGGAAAGTACTCATTTCCTCCATGTATAAGAATAAACACAAGATCTGCTTCTTTTTTTGCTCTTTCTATTTGCCTGATATTGTCTATAGGATCAAGTGGAGCCGCGCCTGCTTTATTGATGCCGGCAAGGCTAAACTCATGTTCTGTAACGGCGATAAATGCCAGTTTTATCCCTTTTTTCACTAATAGTAAATGTCTACTTGCAGAATTTAGGTCAGGTCCTGCACCAAAAGTGATCAGTTCGTTGCTTTTGCAGGCAGAAATGGTCTCTTCAAGTCCTTCAGGCCCGTAATCCATTATATGATTATTTGCCAATCCAACTATAGAAAAGCCTGCTTCCTTAACAGATGCAATGCACTCAGGTTTTCCACATAAAGCCGGTCCGCTTTTTTTAATGGGTTGACTACTCGTACACAGTGGCGATTCAAGATTTAAATAGGCAATATCGGAATCTTTGATATCCTCCATAAGGTCACCGAAAATTCTGCCTTTTGTCATTTTTAGGATCATCGGTTCATATCTGCGTACAGGAGCAAAATCTCCTGCGAACATTATACTTAAGGTGTTTTCTTTGTACATTATTTCATCACGTTTCTTTAATAAAACTACCTACAACCGGTATTTGCCTATGGTATTCAGAATATTGATTTTTCATATTCTCAAAGCAAGCCCAGAAGAAAAAAACCGTCATCATTATAGGCTGAATCTCCCATAAATGATTTACATAAAATCCCAAGAGAAGGAATAAAGCACATGCAAATGAAACATGGGTTACGGCCTGCATTCCTGGTTCTTTAAATTTTCTCATATGGGAATAAAAATAAAATACCATTGATACCAGGAATACGCCGAAAATCAACAGACCGCCATATCCAAACTCACCCCAAATTGGAATTATCTGAGAATCAACACCGGGGTCCATTCCCTTTTCTTTCTGTCCGAAGGCATCATAGACCAGCAGGTTCGTCTTTGGCATTAACTGGTAAGCCACATAGCTTGCATACATTCCTGGTCCCATACCGACAAGCGGATGTGCGCTGTTTTCATTGACATGATTATATGTAAGAAGGAAATAAAGATTTCTCTGAGCGCCGCTGTAAACATTGTTCTGCTTGACAGTCAAATTATAGTACCATTCTATTGGATTAAAGGATGCAAATTTGGAATGCTTTGAAAAAGATGATTTAAGCAGCGAAAAGCCTGATACGAAGATAATCACCGGAATAATCAGACATAAGATATTTACTGTGTTTCTAATTGACAATCGCACCCACTTCAGAAAAAAAAAGCATGTTATAGCGGCATATGAGGCAATGGCGAACTCACCCATAGGAATTACAAGTACCAGAAAGAGTATAAAAAGATATGGCAGGTAACTGCGCATTCGTTCAGCAAGTACCATATAAGATACATACATCAGAGGCGCGAAAACAGAGTAACTGATCCGGTTTGCTCCACCAATGGTCCCATGGGCAAAATCATCGTGGAATCCGCCTGTGGTTAAAAACGTAACTATGAACTCTACTAATATGATCGGTAACTGCAGCACAAAGATGAATATGAGCAATTTTATCAATTTCTTGTGCTCTTCGATTGTAAGCCCAGAATTAATAAGACAGTAATAAAAAATCACATAGATCCAGTATGACTTCCAGGAAAGCAAAAAATTAATAAGCGGAACTCTGTTCAGTAAGCCACTTACAAAGAAGAGAATCGTAAATGCTATTACAAAAAGATCAAGCGGGCTTTTTTTCAGTGTAAATGAACCGATTTCGATTTTCCTGACCAGTACCATCCCTGCAAGAAAAATAATAAGAATATCATCTATCTGAGTTATAACCTGAACACCTACAATGTTATGAAGACCATACTGAATGCTACAGGTGATTATTACTGCACAAACGATATGGAATATTCTAATTCGCATTATGCATTCACCACGTAATTACAGTTCCTCTGGAATATCCGCAAATCAGTGAGGAGATTAATCTATGATTTTCACTGATATTCTTTTCAGCCGAATAAATTTCAGCTATTTTAATCGAATTGACTTTCAAATACTTTTCTTTTCTTTCTTCTCCCATAATCTGCAACAGTTTGCTGCATGCAGTATTGTAGTCATTAAACGGAAACCTGTACCCATTAACCCCGTCCTCAACGAGGTAATCGGGGTCAGCTGTTTCAGAAACCAGTGCAGGAAGGCCGCAGGCCATCGCTTCTAGAAGTGCATTAGAAGTTCCCTCCCTGCTTGAAGCAAGCACTACCGCATCCGCCCACCAGTAATAATGTTCTACCCTGTCATGGTTTCCAGCCCAGATAACTTTATCCAGAGAAAGATGTCCATTTGCAAATATCAAGCATTCCTTATAATAATCGGGGACTGTTTCCGGACCGACCACAGCCAGCACGATATCTGGACGGTTCAACATCGAAACTACCCTGAGAATGAAAAGCAGGTTTTTTTCCGGCGAAACTCTTCCGCAGTAGAGAAGTTTGAATGCTGAGGAAGAGGTATCTTTCAGGCAGTTAGGGATCGGGGCATCATCGCAGGCCGGGTGAAACCTGGTGATGTCAATAGAGTTGGGAATGACCGCTATCCGCTGTTCTTTTATACCTGCGAATTGGATGAGTTGGCTTCTTGCAAATTTTGAATTGCATACTATAGCTTTAAGTGTCCGCATACTGTTGAGAAATTTTAACTGCCTGTATTCTGAATAAAGATGGGTGCTGCGGATGGAACATACTGCCGGAATGTTGAAAACAAGACCTATTAAGTGGCAATATTTATTCACACCCTGAAGGGTGGAGTAAATAACTGAAGGACGAAGCTTTTTTACCAGCATGGCAAATCGGAGAATAAAGAAGAGGTCTACAGCCCCTTTCTTTTTGAGATCATGCAAAGTAATACCTTCCGGGATGCTCAATTCTTGCCGGTTTCTAAATAGTATAAGATTAACAGAAAACTTATTCCGGTCAAAACTATTCAGCAGCTGAATCAGCTGGGTTTCTGTACCACCTCGTTTAAGAGCCGGTGCCACGAAAAATAGAACAATTTTACTTTCTTTATTCAATACAGTTTTTCCATGTTTTATAAATGTTGAGTTTTTTTGCTGATACTCGGTAATGACCCTGCGCCTTATCTGGTATTATAGTGGGTGTTTTTGGCACACACATCAATACATTAAGAAAATGAATAAAAATCTGGTGCTCACTGTAGCTTTGATTCAAGAATCAGTTTACCCAGCTCCGGAGTCGTTAAAAAACACATATCTGGCCATTTACTAGTTATATTCCTTAATAACAATTCAAGCTGTTCTAAACCTTTCTTGCGGTTTGATTCTTTTATGCATCCCATATAATTTACACGGTGAGATGAAATAATCGCCGGCATGTTCTGGCGGAATGCGGATGAAATCTGGGCAAGGCATAAGTTAACGCAATCGGCATTGCCTTCAGACGGTTCGAAGTGTGCATTGCGAACCAGATAGATCTGCCCATATTTATTTTTTTCACCGAGAAAGTGAGATGATTTGCAGTCCATCGTGCCATGGTATTGATATTTCATTCCTTGTATGAAACGTACATTGTTTTCAGCCCAGATCTTTTCAACCGCATCGGTCCAGGTATAGTTGGGTGCGATCGCGCTTTCCGGCTTTTCTCCGAAAATGTTTGTGAACATACTGATTCCCTCACTGATAACTTTTTTAATATCAATGTTTCTTTTTCCAAGCTCTTCATCTGTCTGGTATGGTGGTGAGTAGTAGCTGGTGCCAGATTTTGATGCGTTCTGCGGGACACCGCACATACCCAACTCAAATGTTTCTAAAGCCTCAAAGTTTGAGCTTCGGAGGTCATCTAACCATTTCCAGTACCGGACGTGTTCACGCCCATGGAACTGGGGCATAAATAAATGATCTTTCCTGCCTTGTTCCCAGATTTCCTTTACTTTGTTACGATTTTTACTGCTGAGTGTCTTCAGAACCGATTCATATTGATATTCAGTAAAATGTGACTCTTTGATCAGTCGGAAATCAGGATTAGCCATTATCATGTTCGCAGTAATGCTGGCCGGTTTCCCTTGACAATCCTTTACAGAACGGAGCACATCATAGAGCGCATGCAGGTCATCTTCAGTTTCTAATGAGTCGAGACTGTAATTGGAGTGTTCCATCCGGTATCCGTGATCACATAATTGACGGTATGCGTCGGCTGAAGCGGTCCTAATACTACCCCAGTCATCTGACTCAATTACAACAATCTTCTGGCTGCATCGCCATGATTTCAGCCGGATTTTGAGATCCGCTTGAATGCGATCCAAAACACTTTTCAGGTTCATTTTAGCGGTTTGTTATTCCTATTTTCTTAAAAAATGTGTACAATAACACTTTAAACCAAGGCATGGGATCACTGGTTGACCATACAGAAAAGCGCACATGTCTCTGCATGCTCAGGAAAATTGCCTCTAGTAAATACTTAAAGGGCTTCTTTGAATATTTAATAAGGTGAATGTACTCTAAACCTGCGAGCCAGTATGCCTTGTTCTGCTTTAAATTTGAAAGGTTACCAGGAGAAATTCCAACCATATCACAATATCCAATCCATGACAAGTCGATCCCAGCTTCTGTTGCAAGTGGACTGAATCCTTCTGGACGTACACTCATTTCAATAAAACAGTACTTTTCCCCCTGCTTTTTAAATTCTATACCCCCGAAGCCGCGGTAGTCAATCTTTCTAATGAAATTATCTGAGATTTCCTTCAAACGTGGATTATCCTCAGCCATTCCTGAAGCCATGATACCTTGGTTGGGTGGCATTTGCCGAATTTTCCGGCCCGTACAACCATAAATGTTCTTACCGTCCCTTGTTCTGTAAAACATATATGTGTATACATCAGAATCACTGCCTTTTATATACTGCTGCACAAGGAAAAAAGAATTTTTATTTAGGAGCTCATATCCGGTGGCTTCGAGCTCCTTGAAATTTGAGCATATGCGGGTCTTGAAACCAACCTCACCACGATTTTTCCACCAGACCGGCTTAACAATACAAGGGTAGGGAATACTGCTCATTGCGGTATTAAAGCTGTTCAGGTCTTTTACGTATTTAAAAGGCGGTACATCAAGGCCGTTCTCTGTTGCGCACCGGTTCGCTCTGCTTTTATCGATCATATTGAGGATTATTCCCTTTGCGGGTATGCATAAGTCAAATCTGTTTAAATCCTCTTTACATTCTGAAAAGTAGGTGCATGCTGAATCAGTTACAGGAAAATAAATCGGTTTGCAATTAAATGTTTGTTCTTCCTGCCAGCGTTTAAGCCAGTCTAAAAAACCTTCCGATACGTTCGGCCCCTTTAGTTCGAATGCTGCAGTGCAGTATTTACTAGCGGCATAAAATTTAAAAGATGGTGCTGGTGCGATTACATAGACAGGTATCTTATGCCTGCCCAGAGAACGGATAAACCCCAATACACTACCCCAGGCAGGTCCGGCAATTAAAACCGCAGGCCTGAAAGTACTTATGATATTATGCTTGTCTTTGGTCATTCTTGGTCTTCTTTTATGTTAAATGATCGGTTTCCAATGTGACTCTTTTTTTTTTCAAAAAATGATGTATACGAAGCTCGCCAAGTAAAGTAAATCCGCATTTTTTATGAGCGGAAATGGAAGCTGTTCTATTGGAAAAGATTCGGCTGAATGCTATATCGGTATTTTTTTTATTTATTTCTTCTAATGAGAATTGGAGCAACGTAACTGCAATTCCTTTTCCCCGCATTTCGGGACTGACAGCAAGGTTTAGTATCTCACAGGCCTGTTTGCCAATGGTAAGTTCCGGGAGTGAATTCTCATAAAGCCAAGGTTTACACCATACAATACCGGCAAGTTTATTCTCTATATATGCAGTGAAGCATGGATACTTATGCCTGAAACGCCACTCCAATTCTTTACGCAATTCAACTTTATGGTGAAAGTAATAAGAAAAATCAGCCGGCCAGAAATCAATAATTTTCTCAAGTTCTTCAGTTCCGGTTTCTGATAATACAATCGCCGGGTTTTTAGTAATATGATTGTATGCAGGGGCGGTTTCCCTGAAAAATAAAAGTTTTTTATCTTCAGTCCAAAACCATGTCTTTAAGTATTGGAGTGTAAAGATAATGTCTCTGTCTATTATTCTTAAAACCAGTGGTAAAAAGGTACACTTTCCCACTCATCAACTCCTGGCAGCTACTTGCGAAGAAAAACGGTTTTTAGCCAGTTGGCCCATTTCAAGAAGCAATTGTTTATCCTCTTTTTTAAGCGTCAGAAAGTAGATGGCAGAAAGGAATGCGGCACTTAGAGAAGCGTATGCAATAAGTTGGAACCACCCGCTTATCTGTATATGCAGGCTTATTAAATAAGTGATTGCAACTGGTATTACACCTATTACGAATGGCCTGACTATGTCTATGGCAAACTCCCAGTTATTCTGTTCAATGTGAGAACATCCTATAATATTGTAAATGATGCCTTTGAAAACCATACTGGCACACAAAGCATAGGTTGTCGACACAAAACCCAGTTTCAGCCACCAGAGCCCGATAAAGAGCACACCAAGACCAACAATCGCTGTGAGTCCCTGCAGAATTGCAGTGGTTTTTATTTTACCCAGGCCAATTAGGACCTGCCCAGAACATATTGATGGAAGTGATATTATTGAACAAATGAGAACTACTCGAATGTGTGGTGCAAGCCAGATGAATTCGTTTCCAAGCCAAAGTCGAAGCAGTTGCGGAATTATAGGAATCCCAGCAGCAAGCATCAGCATAACAAGCATGGTACCCGCCCGGGTACCCCGGTTCACAATGGATTTAAGCCTTGAGATATCATTCAATGCGTGATGTCTGCTGACGGTCGGAATAAGCACACGCATAATTTCTACCAAGAGCTGAGCTATGTGACTGTTTAGCATTACTACAATCGAATAAAAAGTGAGCATTTTGGGACCAAGAGTATTTGTGATTATCCATTTTGATCCCTCAAGAAAACTGGAGCTAAAAAAGGTGCCAAGAAAAGTAAAAATGGCAAAAGAAAGAAGCGCTTTTAAAGCCCACATCTTTACAAATCTTGGAGAGATCCGCAATGCAGGTGATAATTTTTTTGACATAAAATAATGAATTATGTTTGCAGCATCGATACTTCCAATATACAGTGCAATGTAAGTCCATGGTTTAAGTTGAAAAAAAGAGAATATCAAGAAAATCAAAAGGGAGCCCCCGACTCTGAAAGCCATTCTAATTCCGTTTACAAGGTCATATCTTTGTAAGGCGCCCAGAAAGCCGGAAAAAGGCATGAATAGGAATTTTACAACCGATGTAATTCCGATTACTATCATTGTAAGGATAAATTCATTATGCAGTTCCACAGGAAGTTTAACAAACGAACTGGGGGAATAAGCTATATATACACAGATCAGTAGTGCTATAAGACCTGTAATCAAGCCGTGAGCGACAGCAGTACTCATGTACTCGTTGGTTTGCGTTTGGTCTGTTCTTGCATTGGAATCCGCAACATATTTAGTAGTTGCAGCTGCAGTACCTACCCTGAGCAAATTGATGAATCCATCAAAACTCAGCGCCAGAACTACAACAGCGTACGCTTCAGTTCCGAGTTTCCCTATTGCGTATTTAACAAGAAAGAAACGTATTCCCATGTCTATCAATAGAGACAGACATGACCAAGTCGAGTTAATGAGTATGCGATGAGATTGCTTCATTTTGCAGTGTTAAATGCCCTTTTGATTTCAGAAGAGGCCATTGATAGGCAGTGTGGGAAGGAAAAAATTGGACCATCCTGAGTGAAAACCTATCTTATTCTAAACAATTCCCTTTTGATTCGCCTGATCAACTCTTTGTCTTCTTCTGTCTTCTGCCCTGATATAAAAGCATATTGAATTATTACAATCAGAATGGTAATAGACACCAGGCCGAAAGAAAAAATAAGAGGATACAGTCTGGCTGCACTGAAATTTTTAGTTGTATATTTCGGATCGACGATTTTGAAAGCTTCTTTACTCACAAGCATGGATTTCTCCAGCTCCGTAGCAATCATGCTCTGGAGTTTTTCTCTGAGAAGGGGATCCGAAATAGTTATCAGCTGGTTTTCAAGATAACTTACATTTTCCCGTGCTTCAGATTGAACAGATGTCTGAATGAAACTGTTCAGGTAATCCAGGTAAGATGTCAACATTGTATCTGAAAACAATGAATCACTGCTCTCAATGCTGAGAATCATCGTTTTGTTTTTTAGAGATTCTTTTTTCAGGTAGGTTTTTCTTACGAATTCACCGAGCCAAAGAGAATTTGGTGAAACAAACGTTTCAGACCAGTTGTTTTTGAGAGTATCGTAAAACATGTAGTACTCTTTGGGTTTGGCATTTTTATAGATTATTGGTAAAAGATTATGTTTACTGATTAACTCTGCACTGAATTTTTTGCTATTCAGAATCAGTTCAATTTTGTCGAGACCGGGATTCCCTGCAATATTCAACTGACTTGCCATGAATCCACCGATTGCGCCCAGGCCAGAGAGGTTCGGAGCACCTATATCATCACTTTCTTTGGCTGCAATGATCGCCTCCGAAATATAAACAGGTCCCTTTTTAATTGCCGCAGCATATCCCAGCACTAATCCAAGGACAGCTGCTCCAAGAATCCACCACTTCTTTTTTATTAATGCATATATATACACCAACAGATTGATTTCACCTATGTCCGGAGAGCTGGTGTTTGTGCAATAAGGGCCTAAAGGAAATGCTTGGGTCAAATCCGTCTGCTTGGGTGTAACTTGGTTATGTGTGGTTTCCATTGATAATGAAATACTTAGGATGATATATGTAGAAACAGGTTTGAAAATGTTTAAAGATAAATGTAATATACCATCTTCTTTGGCTGGTAATCAAGGTTTCTATAACGGTCTGAAAATTTAATACAGAAAAAAAGCTGATTATAAGTGGTTTCCTCTGGTATTTTTAAACAAACCAAGGAGCCATCATGAGTCCCAAGACACGCAGAGAGCGTCGTAATCAC
>Ga0123335_1006153_pt1 | contig 14155 bp, 11 predicted proteins | sample BiotimSIPDNA_2_FD_89707 | JGI IMG/M metagenome (GOLD analysis project Ga0123335, IMG submission 89707) | Anaerobic biogas reactor microbial communites from Washington, USA - Biogas_R2 time_0 SIP DNA | ecosystem: Engineered > Bioreactor > Anaerobic > Unclassified | place: Washington, USA... | reverse complement strand
AATTTACCGGAAATAAAGAGAGGGATCTATTTTATTAAAGTTATTGATGGCAGAAGTCAATTTACGAAGAAAATAATCGTCAAATAATAGCTCTTTCGGAGCATTGCTCGGCACAAAATAAGACATAGGTTCTTATGAAGAAAGATAAATAGAAGCAGAGTAGAGTGTCTTGAATTGGGTTTAGCCGCGAAGCGGTTGTATTTCAATAAACTCGGGCGTAAGCCCGTGGAAAACATAGAAAGAAATCCTACAGCCCCGGGAGGGGTTGTACTTGAATTGAAATGATAAAGCATTAATAATCAATAACAAGTCAAACTATCGTCAATTGCGATATCACATTGTTTTTCACACAAAAGACAGTCAGAAAGCAATAAATCAAGAACACGCCCGAGAGTTGTACGCTTACATAATGGGATACAAAAAGAATAAAAGGGGATTTTTATATCGAATAAATGGCATGGAGGATCATATTCATATTTTATGCGATTTACATCCCGCTCTCGTCTTAGCAGATTTTATGCGTGATGTGAAATCAAATTCATCTACCTGGATTAAAAGTGTCGGAACGTTTCACGAGTTTAAAGGTTGGGCAGATGGTTATGCCGCTTTCACTTACTCATGGAAAGATAAAGACATGATAGTCAACTATATTAAAAATCAACAGGAACATCATAAAAAGGAAACCTTTGAGTAAGAGTTAAAACGCCTATTGGATGAATTTGGAATTAAGTATGATGAGAAATATTTTCCCTGAAAAGTACAACCCCTCCGGGGCTGATGCCGATTTGTGCCATATTGCCGTGGGCTAACGCCACACGGTTATTGAAATAAAGCTCCTTTGGAGCAGTGCATTTGTACAAGATTAAGCCGCGAATATTGCGTAATGTGTAAACAAACACTAACTCACAAGGGTGTTTACAAGATCCGTTTCAAGACCTCCTCGCGCTTTTGCCGCGAAATGGGAACCGAACTGCCATCGACCATTGAAATATACCCGCCATCAGTCTTAATGTAGGCCGCAATTTTTCGGCAGTTGATCAGGTGCGACTGATGGGTGCGCAAGAAATTCTGATTTTCCAATATCTCCTGATACTCTTTGAGTGTTTTACAAACCAGGTATTCTTTCTTCCCTTCAAGAAAAATGCGGGTATAGTTGCTTTCTGCCTCCAACCGGATGATTTGGTTGATGGCAATAAACTCAATTTTATCGATCAAAGGTAAGGCGATACGCTTTTCATCATCCAGCCGGTCGATGTTGGCGACCAGCTCTGCCAGCCGCTGGTTTTCTTTCTTTTTATTGATTTGCAGTTGCGCCTTTTCAACCGCTTTCGACAGCTCAAAAATATCGATGGGCTTTAAAATATAGTCGATGGCACAAAATTTCACAGCTTGAATACCGTAACGGTCGAATGCAGTAACAAATATAACTTCGAAGTTTTGGTTGTTGAGCGACTTCAGCAGATCGAAACCCGAACCGCCGGGCATTTCAATGTCGAGAAAGATCAAATCGGGTGAAAGCTGTTTGATCTGTTTCAGTGCTTCGGTTGCCGATGCCGCTTCACCAGCGATTTCAACCTGCTGACAATATTCGCCCAATAAATCGCGCAGGTTATTGCGGCTTTTAGGTTCGTCGTCTATAATAATACTTTTGATCTTCATCATCTAATCTATTGGTATAATCAGTGTTGCTAACGTACCAGTGGCATCGTTTCTGTTTTCTACAATCAGTTTGGCCTCTTTTCCGTCTAAATTTAAAATGTTTATCCGTTCTTCCACCAACTTCAGCCCAAAACCTTTCTGGCTTAATTCATCAACCTTCAGTGAATCCAGCCCGACCCCATTGTCGGTAACACAAACACAAAGGTTGCCGTTTTGCTTTCCAATCCGGATGGTTAATTCCCCTTCGTTACCTTTCGGCGACAACCCGTGTACAATGGCATTCTCGACCAGTGGCTGAATAATCATCCCGGGTATTTCAATGATATCTGCATCCACCAGAGGATCAATGTGGATTTCAAATTTGAATTCAAACCGCAACTGCTCCAACTGGCAATAGAGCTCAACCGCCTGTAATTCATCTGACAAGGTTACCATCGGTTTTTCCGAGTTATTGAGTACCCTGCGCAGCAACACAGCAAATTTCGACAGGTAAATATTGGCCTCCTTAAATTGGTTGCCGTTGATTAACGATTGAATGGAATTCAACGCGTTAAAAATAAAATGCGGGTTCATTTGTGAGCGCACTGCTTTTATCTCAAGTTCTTTGATACGGCGCTTGGCGGCTTCCTGTTTCTTTATCTGACGGATTTTGATCTTATTTATCAAGAAAATTAAAAATGCACCAATGGCAATCTTCCATGTCATTTTGAGTATCGTTCTTAAATCAACATTAAAGAAGCGATTTCGATCGATCGTTTTACGTAGTGATTTCTCAAATCTAGAATTCTCATTTTTGCGGTATAAATGCAATGCAGGGTCTTCGGCATCGTTCTCAACAATCCGGAACCATTTATCGAGCATGAAAATTTTGTCTCTTTTTAAAAGTAATTTATCTATCATGCTTTTATTGCTAAGCTCAATGAAAGTAACATTGGGCAATTTTAAAATAGTGCTGTCCATCTTTCCTTCTTTCCAATCTTGAGTCGTAAGTTGAGCAATGATAAACTCTACTTTTTCATTCTTAAATTTTGAGATTTCGTAATTATATTTTGAGATGTATGACGTTGCATTATCCATAAAGATTAAGCAAAGAGGTTTTCCTTTGTATTTTTTCAAATCGAAAACTGATCCATCCTTTAACACAAAAGAGCTTACTGGAAATCGGCTCCCAATTTTCAGCGTTTGGGCTGTTTCATATACTTTCGTTAACGATTCTGTTAAAGCCGGATCGGTACAATTATTTATGAACGACTGATAATAAGGGATTACTTGACTATTATCTGAAAAACTACACCTTAGTTCTGAATCAATCAATTTTGTTAGTTGAAGGTATAATGGATAACCAATCAGGGTAGCTTTACTGTAATAATAATTTTCCAAAAAATCGATTGACCTACTTTTCCCCAGAGACCATCCAGTGCGTGTTTGTTTATATTCATACGACTTTTGAATAAAGCGCTGATAAGAAGAATTCCAGGTATAAGGGTTCTTTAAAATTGATAATGTATCAACATCCAGGTAGAAATCAGCAGGATAATCCCTGCCCAATTTTGTTATTTTTATTGACAAAGTATTATTGGCTCTAAATTCATCAGGATTAGGCATTTCAGTCGAATTCCTTTGTTTCTCTCGGAAAAGTAGTTTAGATGTTGCAAAATAATAACTCATATCTTGCTTAAAATAGCGAATGCATTCATCAGATGCTTTTCCTCGGTAGCTTTCTATTAATTGATTGATGGATTGGATTTTCTTTTCGCATTTTAAAAGTAAGGATGAAGTATCCCGTTCATAAACAATCTCGGTTCTATATTGATCTAATTCATTCGATAATAGGGTATTGTATGCCGCAGTTCCCGAAAAATAATCAGATTTATTCAATCCTGGCAAAAAGTATTCGTTTGGTTTATTGTCGGTATATTGATTATTTTCAACTTCTTTTGCCTGATGCCCGATTGCATTAACAGTCAAGGTATCGCCCGGTGCCATAAAGGTGGTTAATGTTTTATCTCCAATCTGGATACGGAGGTGAAACGGTCTTATCAAAAAGATAGGACAATTAAATGAACCGTCGTTATTGGTTCTGAATTGTTTCTCGGGGAAATAGTAGTCGGCAAATTCACCAATCAATCTGATTTTTATGTTTTGATTCAACTGGTCGGTTAACTTTCCCTGAATGATTGCATTGTTAGGTAAAGGGAAAGATGCGTCCGTTAAATTTATTGCCAATTTGGGTTGGTCTATCATTACCGGAACCTTATTGGGCGATGTGATATACTTTGAATGGAATGCTGAATCTTGTTGAAATAGGATGGTTGAAACATTCTTTATCTGCTCCCTATCTTCCAATTGATTCCACATTGTATAAGAATTATCATAATTATACGAGGAGCTTATGTTCCTGATTTCCAAGTTAATTGATTTGTATTTGATCGATGGATAGAAACGAAGAATTTGCCCCGAAGGGGTTACTTCCACATTGAATTGATTTTTTATATCAGGCTCCTTTTTGTTTTCCTCATAAGTTGGATAACGAGAATCGAAACCAAAGGTGATCGGTCCAAAATCCCTAAGAATCTGAATCTGTTCCAACGTGACTTTGTATTGTTGATTTTTGTTTGGAAGTTCTTTTTCCAATTGATACTTCAGAAGCACAGTTGCACCAAAGAGATCCTTGGTCGCAATAGCTTTCGAAGTAGGAGTAGACTTATCTTTTTGTTCTACCTGCACCTCAAACCAATCGCCCTCTTTCAGGTTAAAACGGCCTTCGGGATTTTTTGCGAAGAGGTTGAACGAAAGAAGTTGCAACCATACAAGGATTAGTAGTGTAAATGTTAGATTTTTCATTGCTTTCAAAGATTTAGAATTTATTATTCAAAAGCAAAGATGAATCACAAAAATTAAACATTCAGTTGCCACTTAGCCTACAACCGTTCCGGGCTATTATTTGGTATGGTTTCTTTTTTCTTCAACGTATTCAACATGATACTATATCAGCGGGTGTATTTTGCCTTTTTCCGGTAGATGAAATCGATTTATTCCTGAAATTCATAAGTCAATTGAAGGCTGATTAAGATATTTGTGTTTTCAATACTTTGTATATCAATGTTTAAAACTCAATTTTCTACATATTTTGGTTTTTATTATTTATCCATTTTTGATAGCTATTTATCTGAAATTGTAAGCCCTTGAATGACTAAAGCGCTACTTTTATTCCAAGATATTTTTTTGCTCAACAAATACACACGTGTGCATTATCTGATTTGGAATGAAACGGATTACAATTAAAGATATAGCCAGAGAACTTGGCATTCACCATTCAACGGTGTCGAGGGCATTGAGGGGAAATGCTAAAATAAATGCTGCAACTGCCGAGAAGGTGATAAAATATGCCTCAGAGCGCGGTTACCTTATCAATCGAAATGCCTTGCACCTCAGAGGTACAGCAAGTAATATTATTGGGGTGGTTGTACCCAATATCCACCATAGTTTCTTTTCTAATTTTGTAAGTATTATTACCCGTCTGGCGTATTCTTCGGGCTATATTGTGGCGGTCTTTCAGTCGGAAGAATCGATGGTTCGTGAAGAGGAAATCATTAAATCAATAATTCAGCAAAATATTGCCGGGGTTTTGGTGTCCTTGTCAATGGAAACAACTACAGTTTCTCACCTGACTCAACTTGATAAATATAAAATACCCCTTGTTTGTTTCGATCGGGTGAGCCCGCTCTTGTCAAAGCCTGCTGTTGTTTTAGATAACCGATTAGCGCTAAGTCGCACTGTTGAGCGTTTGCAGGTAAACGGGTTTTCAAAAATTGCTTATTTATCGGGTATCCCATCTGTGCACTTGTTTTCTGAGCGTCAGGAAGGGTATAGGCAAGGGGTAAAAGCTGAAGGAATTCAGTACGAAAATTGTGTGGTTATGTCCAATGGATTTACTGTTCAGCAGGGTTACGAGGCTACAATGCAACTTTTCGGTGAAAAAGATAAACCCGATGCGCTGATATTTGATTCACATTTACTTGCTTGGGGGGCCATTCAATATATGAGAACCGGGAAAAAGAAACTGCTCGACAAAATGGCTTTTGCAAGCTTTGGCGGCTATCCCTGGCTTTCTTATGCCGTGCCGAATTCGGTAATGATTCAACAGCCTGAAGAAAAAATGGCTGAAGCTTCATTTCGCCTGCTGATGGAAGAGCTCGCAAACCCGGGCGCAAATGAAGGGCAAATCTTGAAATTTGATGCAGATTTATATTAATATTATAAAACACAATAACTATGTTAAAAGGAATTTCTCCATTATTGAGTCCCGAATTACTGGCCACGCTGACCCGTATGGGACATGGCGATGAAATAGTGCTGGCCGATGCTCATTTTCCCGGCGAGTCGTTCAATGACAATGTTTTGCGTGCCGATGGCCTTCGCATCCCTGATTTACTGGAAGCTATACTTCCGCTTTTCGAACTCGACAGTTATGTGCCTCATCCCTTGGTTATGATGGCTGCTGTAGAAGGCGACCTGCTCGATCCTTCTGTCGAAGAAAGCTATCTTAAGGCGATTCATAAATCAAACCCCGATGCTCCTGCGATTGAACGCATTGACCGTTTTGCATTTTACGAACGTACTAAAAGTGCCTTTGCTGTACTTATGACTGGCGAAACAGCTAAATACGGGAATATTCTCCTGAAAAAAGGGGTAACACCTATTACCTAGGTTTTTAACTGCTATTTAATCTAATAAGTCGAAAACTTGAAGATATGTCAAAACATAAACTAACGACAAAAGAAAACCTGTTACCCTTCATCCTCATCACGGCTTTGTTTTTTCTATGGGGAATGGCACATGGTATGCTTGATGTTTTAAACAAGCATTTTCAAACAATTCTTGATATTTCAAAAGCAAAATCAGGAATGATCCAATTTGCTATGTATATAGCTTACTTCTTAATGGCTCTTCCTGCGGGTTATTTTATGCGGCGTTTTGGATACAAAAAGGGGATTATTTTAGGACTTTCGCTTTTTGCTGTTGGATCGTTATTAATTGCAGCAACAACTGGTTTTGAATCATTTTGGTTATTCCTCATCTTTCTCTTTGTGCTTGGCTGCGGACTTGCTACTCTCGAAACAGCGGCAAACCCTTACACAACAAAGCTTGGTCCTTCTGAAAGCAGTGAACGTCGAATTAATTTTTCGCAGTCGTTCAATGGATTAGCATGGACTGTGGGTCCCTTAATTGGCCTTTTTATATATGGAAATAGTTCCGATGTAGCTGGTCAAAAACTAAGCTCGCTTACTCTTCCTTATATGATCATCGGCTTTGTAGTATTCGCAGTGGCAGTAGTATTTATGCTATCAAAAGTGCCAGAGATTCAAGAAGATGCCGACGATCCAATTTCTGAAACAGTTGCTCAAAAACCATTGATAAAGGATAGGCATCTAGTGTTGGGAGTTATTGCCCAATTTGCCTATTGCGCTGCTCAGACTGGGGTATTTAGCTACCTGATCAATTATGTTACCGACGAAAGTCAACCTGTTCATTTTGATGTTGCCAACGGACCTTATTTTTTATCCATTGGTTTTGCATTGTTTATGGTTGGCCGTATGTCGGGCAGCTTTTTGATGTCCTATTTCAAACCCGCGCGAATGTTGGGCTTATATGCACTGATGTGTTGTCTGTTGCTTCCAGTAGTTACCGCTAATTTGGGTTGGGCTTCTATTATCGCATTATATGGTATCTTCTTTTTTATGTCCATAATGTTCCCGACCATTTTTGCGCTGGCAATAAAAGACCTTGGTCCAAAAACAAAAAAGGCATCGTCGTTTATTATTATGTCCATCGTAGGCGGGGCTGTTTTTCCTCCGCTAATGGGCTATATTGCCGATGTGACCCATTCAATTTCGGTTGGATTCTTGGCCCCAATACCATTTTTTGCCTATATTTTATATTATGCAATTGAAGGGCATAAAGTAAAAACAACGTAAGAATAGGATGCGAAAATCAGTTTTAAAAGGAATCAATAAAATCGAAATCATTGAAGCTCCAATCCCCGAGATTAGGAACGAAAATGATGTGCTTATCCGCATGGCGGTAGTTGGGGTCTGTGGCTCCGATATACACTATTACAAAACCGGGCGTATTGGCAGTCAGGTGGTGCAATACCCATTCACGGTTGGTCACGAAGGTGCTGGGATTGTCGAAGCAGTTGGCAAGGCTGTTACCTCTGTGAAACCAGGCGATCGAATTGCCGTTGAGCCATCGGTGGCTTGCGGCCACTGCGACCAATGTAAAGCTGGTCGTCCGCATACTTGCCGCAACAATCTGTTTTTGGGTTGCCCGGGGCAAATTGAAGGCAACCTTGCCGAATATATTGTGATGCCTGAAAGGCAATGTGTGTTGCTCGAACCGCATCAGTCCATCGACGATGGAGCCACCTCTGAACCTTTGTCTATTGGGCTTTATGCCGTTAAGCAAGCCCAGTTGACGGGTAACGAAGCTATGGGAATCATCGGATTTGGCCCCATTGGGATGAGCGTTTTCCAAATGGCAAGGTGGAAAGGGATCGACAAGATTTTTGTTTCTGAAAAAATACCACAGCGCAAAAAAGTAGCCGCTCGAAATGGTGCTTTTTGGGCCGGAAATCCTTTACAAAGCGATATTGTGGAAACCATTTCTGCCATTGAGCCTTTGTTGCTCGATGTGGTTTTTGAATGCTGTGGTCAACAAGATGCCTTGGATACCGCCATTGAACTACTCAAACCGGGCGGAAAGTTGGTTGTTGTGGGGATTCCCGAATTCGACCGCTGGAGTTTTTCAGCGGATTTGGTCCGCAGAAAGGAAATCACGATCGTAAATATTCGCCGGCAAAACCATTGTACCGAAGAAACGCTTAAGATGTTGGCCGATGGCAAAATTGATGGCAGTATCATGATTACCCATCGTTTTCCTTTTCATAAAGTGAACGAAGCTTTTGATTTGGTGGCCAACTACCGTAATGGGGTTATGAAAGCGATGATTGATTTTTAGGCACAAGTATCAAGACACAAGTATCAAGACATTCAACAGTAAGACAAGAATAAGACAAATGAAGAAAATAAATCCAGAAAACGTGCCCTTTAAGACGTTGTCGAATGGGGCAAAAATACCCGTTATAGGGTTGGGAACTTTCGGTTCCGACAATTACTCGAACGACCAAATTGCACAGGCCGTAAAATTTGCCATTGAACTGGGCTACCGTCATATTGACTGTGCCTCGGTGTATGGCAATGAAAAAGAAATCGGTGAAGTCCTTTCTGAATTGATCGGAAACGGAACCGTAAAGCGTGAAGAACTTTGGATTACTTCGAAAGTTTGGAACGATATGCACGGCGAAGGTGATATAATTAAATCGTGCCGTCAATCGTTGGCCGATTTGCAACTCGAATACCTCGACCTGTACTTGGTGCACTGGCCCTTCCCCAATTACCATGCTCCCGGTTGCGACGGCGATGCCCGAAATCCCAATTCAAAACCTTATATCCACGAAGAGTATATGGTGGCATGGAGACAAATGGAACAGTTAGTTGAAATGGGCTTGGTGAAATCTATTGGCACGTCAAATATGACTATTCCAAAGATGGAACTTTTGCTCAAAGATGCGCGCATTAAGCCAGTGGTTAACGAGTTGGAACTTCACCCGCACTTTCAGCAACCTGAATTGTTTGATTATTTGATCGATAATAATATTCAGCCCATTGGGTATTCTCCAATAGGATCGCCAAAGCGTCCTGAGCGCGACCGTACTGCAACTGATACCGTTGACATTGAAGATCCAGTAATTGTAGCCGTAGCCGAACGTTTGGGCTTACACCCTGCAGTAGTTTGCCTTAAATGGGGAATCCAACGGGGCGAAGTTGTTATTCCATTCTCTGTAACCCCTTCGAAAATTACTTCCAATATCGAAGGTGCCTTAAGCAATCCTTTGACCAGTGAAGAAATGGAAGCCATTAGCAAAATTGACAAGCAATGCCGTTTAATTAAAGGCCAGGTATTCCTTTGGGAAGGAGCTAACGGTTGGGAAGATTTATGGGACTTAGAAGGGAAAATAGCAAAGTGATAAATTGTAATAGAAATAGTTGAAAAATAGATAATAGTATGACAACAAAAATGAAAGCAGCCTTTTTGCCAGGCAATAGCACCGTTGAATTTAAAGAAGTAGATATTCCACAGCCAGGACCGGGCGAAGTGCTTGTCCGGATGAAAGCTTCAACGATTTGTGGCAGTGATATTCGCGCAATATATCGTGAACACCTGGGCAAGGGCCCCGAAGCTTACCAAAATAAAATTGCAGGGCACGAACCCAGCGGACAAATTGTGAAGTGTGGACCAAACACCAAACGATTTAAAGAAGGCGATAGGGTAGTGGTTTACCATATTTCGGGATGCGGTGTCTGTAACGATTGCCGCCGTGGATATATGATTTCATGCTCCAGTCCGCAACGAGCCGCTTATGGTTGGCAGCGCGACGGAGGTATGGCTCCCTTTATGCTTGCTGAAGAAAAAGATTGCGTGTTGCTTCCCGACGAATTGACATACCTCGATGGAGCTCAGGTTGCTTGTGGTTTTGGAACGGTATACGAAGGGCTGGAGAAAATTTCGGTTTCGGGTAACGATGCCGTTTTGGTTGTTGGCCTTGGGCCTGTTGGTTTAGCGGCATTGATGTTGGCGAAAGCGCTGGGTGCTAATCTTCTGGTTGGTGTCGATACGGTTGAGGAACGTTGTAATATTGCTAAAAATCTTGGACTTGTCGATCATGTATTTGTCGCTGGCCCCGATGTACTTGAAAAAGTGAAGGCCTGCACCTATCAGGGTAAAGGATACGAAAAAACCGTTGATTGCTCCGGAAACACTCATGGCAGGCAATTGGCCATAAGAGCCACGAGGCAGTGGGGTAAAATGGTCATGATTGGCGAAGGTGGAACTGTTGAATTCAATCCAAGCCCCGATATAATTCATGAACAAAAAACAATCTATGGTTCGTGGGTTACCAATATTTGGAGAATGGAAGAACTGGTAGAACGCCTAGTGCGTTGGGGTATTCATCCCGAAGATCTTGTAACAAACCGTTTCTCGTTAGACGAAGCCGATAAGGCCTATGAACTTATGAATAAGGGCACCTGCGGCAAAGTGGCTGTCGTTTTCGATGAATTGTTATAAGCATTGGGGCTAAGGGGGTAGGTTTTGCACTCATCAATGGGTGCAATTAATTTTCGAAATGAAATCAGTAAACCGTTTGCTTTTTACTGACTGAAGGTTACTTTAGAGGAATTGAAAATATTCTGGTGCTTGGGAATTGGGAAGTCCCGGGTATTGAAGAAAGCTTGGGTCGACAATGTTGCAGAGGTTGCTTATGTGGAGTTTTAATGACTGATTAATAGATGTATAGATGCTTGTTAGGTGACTTTCTGATAAGGAAATATAGAAAAAGTCAATAAGTGATATAAACGAAACAATACAAAAGAAGTCAAAGATTAGTTGTTTCTTTTTACTTTGAAACTCATCGAATAATCAACACTGTTAATTGTTTAATAATGATCAAAGTATAACTAAACCTAAATATTAAATAAATTTCAAAAAATTAAGTTATGTTTAACAGAAAATTGATCACAAGTTTCATTTTGAGTGCTGCATTGGCGATCACTGTTTATGGTCAGGAGAGTAGCAGCAATGCTCCACTAAAGACCTTAAAAGAAGCATATGCAGGGAAATTCCTGATTGGATGTGCCGATGACCTGACTCAGAATGACGAAGCCTATCAGGAAAGTATCAGAAAACAGTATGATATTGTTACTCCTGAGAATTGTATGAAACCACAACCCATTCATCCATCGGAAGATACTTATAACTTCAAAACTACCGATGCTATGGTTGAATGGTGCGAAAAGAATGGCCTTAAAGTTTGGGGGCATACTCTGGGGTGGCATTCACAAACTGCTCCCTGGTTTTTTCAGGAAAAACAAAAAAAATCGAAAAAAGGTGATGCCGCTAAGTCTGCAACCACAACAGCAGCCCCAGCACCTCCAGCACCTCCAGCACCAGGAACCCCTCCCGGGCAGGGCATGGGGCCTAATGGTCCTCGTCCAAACTTTGGTGGCTTTGGTGGTTTTGGGGCTAACACCGGACCTCAGGCAAGCAGGAAAGTAGTATTGAAACGTTTGGAAAAACACATCAAAACTGTGGTTGGCCGGTACAAAGGTCGTATTATTGGTTGGGACGTGTTTAACGAATCGATTGCCGACGGTGGCGACGGTTCAACTGAAAATTTACGGACTTTCAGTTGGTATAAAGCTGTAGGACCAGATGTTCTCACTAAAGCATTCAAATGGGCACACGAAGCTGATCCCGATGCACAGTTATATTACAACGACTATAACATTGAACAGGGTGCCGTTGAAAATAAGGGCAAACACGCCAGTTCTATGTTGTTGCTTAAACGACTTATTGCCGAAGGTGCACCTATCACAGGTGTGGGCATTCAAGGTCACTGGCACTTGGATACTAATCTTGCCGATGTAGAGAAAGCAATTGAGAACTATGCTTCGCTTGGACTACGGGTTGCCATTACCGAACTTGATGTTACGGCTACTGGTGATAACAGCGGTGCATTTGGTGTTCGTCAGGGCGATAAGAAGATTCCACCAGAGAACTACGAGAAACAAGCTGAAGTATATAGAAAACTATTCGAGATTTTCCAGCGTCATGCTGACGTAATTGACCGTGTAACTTTCTGGGGACTAAGCGATACTCGTTCATGGAGACGTGGCCAGGATGCGCTTTTGTTTGATGGCCAGTTGAATCCAAAGCCAGCTTACCATGCTGTAATCGAAGCAAGTCAAGCTAACTAATTGCGATCGAAGTCTTATTGATTAGAGGCTGTATAGAAGTCAATTCCTTTTAGGGAAAAGCTTTTATACAGCCTCTTTACTTTTTAATGTCTTTAAAAAGTTCTGGTAAATATTGATAAACAGCATGTTCTTGTTGTGAATGAATGTGAGTCAATTTTAAAAACTTACACTTGAGAAGGGTTTTCACCAAATTCTTTCTTAAAGCAGGTAGTGAAATAGTTCGGGTCGCTAAAGCCTGTTTGGTAAGCAGCTTCCGAAACCCTAAGGCCTTCTTCTTTAATTAATTTGTAAGCTCTCTTTAATCGAATGGTTTTTATGAGGTTATTGGGCGTTGTTCCTGTAAGCGACTTAATTTTTCGGTGCAATTGGGCTACACTAACGGCAAAGTGTGTTGTGAGCATTTCAACATTTAGACTTTGGTCCATCATGTTCGCTTCAATAAACTGGTTCAGTTCCACAACAAAGTTGATGTCTTTTTGAGGCAGAGTTTCTTCAAGGTTTTCGGTTGGTTCAACGCGCATGAATTTTGTGCGCAGCTTCCGACGGTTGTCTAATACGGTATTCAAAACGGTATCGAGAAGATTTATTTCAAAAGGCTTGGTCAAATAGGCATCGGCTCCGGTTGAAAGCCCTTCTATCTGTTTATCGGTAGTGCTATTTGCGGTAAGCATAACCACGGGAATGTGCGAAGTATCGAAATTTAGCCTTATTTCTTTGCAAAAATCATATCCATTCATAGTTGGCATTTGCACATCGGTTAAGATAATATCCGGATTGATTTCTTTAGCTACATTTAAACCTTGCAAACCATCTTCAGCGGCATAAACCTTATATCTTTTTTCAAAATGGCCGGCTAAATAGTTCCTGAGTTCAGTATTATCTTCTACCAATAAAATCCTTGGCAGATTATATTGTTTATGTATTGGAACAACTGGATTATTATTTTCCAATTCGTCAAGATTTTCATACGCTGATACTTGATGTTTTGTTTCCACCGGAACCGCCATTTCATTTTCAGTGAAAAAACTTTTATCCGCAGGAAGAATTATAGTAAAAATTGTACCCGTTCCAATTTCAGACTCAACCTTTATTTCTCCGTGATGCAGCTCAACCATCTCTTTTACAATAGAAAGGCCAATTCCTGTGCCTCCTTGATTGATGGATTGAGAATTCGATACTTTGTAAAAATGATCGAATATATTACTTATATCTTTTTCAAAAATTCCTATACCGCTATCTTTAACAACAAGTTTCAGTTTCTTGCTCCCATCAACGATGAGTTCTTCAACGATGAGTGAAATCGTTCCGCCACGGTTGGTAAATTTCAATGCATTCGACAACAGATTCCAAAATATCTTTTCAATCTTTTCTGTATCTACAAAGCCGATGAGATCATCGTCTACCCAACAGTCAAAATTAATCGATTTGTTCTTACACTCCTCTTTAAAAGCGTTATATACCCCAATAACAATATCTGAAACCGAAGTTTCTCTAACCTCCAGTTTATATTGCTTTTGAGTTACTTTTCTGAAGTCGAGCAAATCGGAAATCAATTTGTAGAGCCGCTTCGCATTGCGGTTGACAATCATAAGTTTGTTAACCTGTTCGGGATTGAGGTT
>Ga0123335_1006150_pt1 | contig 14158 bp, 9 predicted proteins | sample BiotimSIPDNA_2_FD_89707 | JGI IMG/M metagenome (GOLD analysis project Ga0123335, IMG submission 89707) | Anaerobic biogas reactor microbial communites from Washington, USA - Biogas_R2 time_0 SIP DNA | ecosystem: Engineered > Bioreactor > Anaerobic > Unclassified | place: Washington, USA... | reverse complement strand
TATTTATCTGATGTATGTAGCCATTATCATACTGTTTGGGGAATTCTACGACAGCTACCAGACCATGGAACCTACCCGGGATTTTCTGGCCCTGGATCATTGGTTGACCAGATTAAATGAACGTCTGCTGGCCTTAAAGGAAATTGACCCCAAAGAGCTGGAGAAAATGGAATCCGAATTGGAATACAACTGGCAGCAGGTGATTGATAAGTGGGATGCCTTGGATGATTTAAAGGAAAAGGTCAAAGCCCAGGACGCCCGCACCCGTAGCCGTTTGGGGTTTTTGAACACAGTTAAAAAATTTCTGGAAGCCCAGGATTTAATCAAGGATATCGGTGCAGACGAGCTGACACTGACTGAGAAAGCGCGAACCATTATCCAGCGCTATTACATGGAAGTGGAACATAACCGGAGTATACTGGAATTTATCTACCGGAGCAGCCCGGATAAGGAGAGAGAGTAATGCCGGCAATATCTCGTATTCGTTTTACCAATTTGGTCTTTGAAAATGGGGCTAAACGTTATAATGATGTGATTTTTCAATTTGATAGCTATAACGGGGTAATCCTGCTGGAAAACGGAGGGGGCAAAACCGTCCTGGTTCAGGCGGTTCTGCAGACAGTTTTACCCCATACCCTTTTGGGGGAGCGTAAAGCCAAAGATACCTTTGCGCTGGAGAATAGTCCTGCTCATCTGGCCGTTGAATGGTTAATAAGTGACCGACCCAGACGATATGCCCTGACCGCAGTGACCCTGTTCCATAGCAAACAAGGTATGGACTCCTACAAATATGTGTACGAATATGAGCCCGGTGATGAACATTCTTTAGAGGGGCTACCTTTTGTGCGCGAGGTACCGAATGGCCCGAGCCGGCCTTCCAGCAAAGAAGAAATGGCAGATTACTACCAGTATATGAGCCGCAACCATTTGAATGCGCATTACTTTACCATCAATCGGGAGTACCAGAGTTATCTTGAAGACAACTTTAAAATAATTAACTCGGAATGGAAAAGTGTAGCCCGGATTAATGCTGCCGAAGGGGCGGTGGAAGGTTTTTTTGCCGGATGCAGTACTACCACTCAGCTGGTTAACCAACTCTTGATTCCCACGGTGGAAGAGGCTCTAGCTGGTGGCGGAACCAAAGATTTCGTAGAGACCTTTGAAAGGCAGCGGGAGCATTTTAAAAAACATCGTCAATTACGGGATAAAATCGAAGAGAGTCAACAGGTGGATATGAAAATCAACAGCTATGTTAATCGTTATGCGCTTTATGATGAAGCCCGGCAGGCATTGCTCAAGGTAAAAGGGGAGGCCCGGTCGCTATATCAGTTGGCAACCCAACAGCAGGAGCAGGTCGCGCAAAGGCTGGAAGAACACCAGCAGGCGACTAGTCGCTTGCAGGAACAACGGCAAAAGTGGGAAAGAAAGCAGGCTTCCTACCAGTTGGCTGACCGTCGACAGGAATTGGATTATACCGGTCAAATCTATGAAGAGCGGCGTAAAGAATATGAAGAGCAGCATGAGGAATGCGAGCAAAAAAACAGCCGCCTGCAAAATCTAGAGATTTCCCAGTTGAAGGCACGGATTCGCAGTAGGGAGGAAGAAATTAAATACTATACCGAGCAGATAAGGAATTTGGCAGCTGACCCTGATGTTAGAAACCTGGAAGAAAAAATTAAAAACAATGCCGGGTATCTGCGTTACTGTTATCTGCAGGAAGAAAGGATACTGGGTGGTAAAAAGCAGGAGAGTCAGACTGAACTGGATAAAGTAAACCAGGAACTACGGGAACTAGAAAGAAATCACGAGGAACAGCAGAACCATTATTATAAACTGCGGGAGCAAAAGGGACAGGCTGAGCAGCAGCGCATTCAAGCGGAAAATGATATGCAAAGCATTGCCAGTCAGATTCTGGCCAACCCTGTCCAAGAAGAGGTCTTGAAGGAAAAACCGAAATGGGAACAGCGAGTGGCCGAGTTGGAGCGCAATCGTCTGGAAAATCAGGGTCTGGTTCGAAGATTGCAAGAGGAGAAACGGCAACTGCTGGAAGAACTGGCGCAACTACGTCCGCAATTACAAACTTGTGCCCGCCAGGAACAGAGCCTGAAGGATCTTAATGATCGTATCCAAGAAGAGCAGGAAAGCCTTTTACTACGCATGAAAGAATTGCAAACCGAACTTTATTCCGTTCATTCCTTGTATACCCAGCAGAGCACTGTAATAAATCAATTTGAAGATTCGGTAGAAAATCTCCGTTTACAAAAGGAAAGGGCCATATTACAGGAAAGCCAGGTTCTGGCCCTGCACACATTTTATGAGTCCAGCAGTTATTATGGGGCTGACCCGCTGGTTGAGGGCTGGATTGATGATTGGCGAGAGCAGTTTACTTACCTGGAGGCGGGAGCAGTTTATGTTGAAAAAGCAGCCCAACAACTGGGACATTCGGTCAGCGAATATTTCGCGGTTTACCCCTTTTGGGCAATTAGTTTGGTATGTAAAACCTCTGAAGCTGATAATCTCCTGGCCCGCCTGCGGCGGCAGGCAATGGTGCTGACCCATCCGGTTTTTATCCTTACCCAGGAGGAGGCCCGCAGCATACTGGATAATCTGATTGAACCGTCCCACGAAGCCCCAGAGGTGGGGAGGCGGGTATTTCCGGCTAACTGGGAAGTGAATCTGTCTTTACCAGCCTTTCAAAACTGGAAACAGGAATTGGAGAAGAAAGCGCATGATGCCAGTTCTGAACGTTGGCACCGGGAAGCCCGGCTTCAGGAAATGGAAGAATTCAGGAAACAGCTGCTGCAGTTTTGGGAGAAGTACCCTTATGAAGAAGCTTGTCAAGTGCAGCAGTCCTGGCAGGAACTCCGGGAACAAGTGGTGGAACTGGATCAGGGCATACGCAACCGGGAAGAGCGTTTAGAGGAGATAGACACCCGACTGGATAGCCTGATCAAAAAGAACAACGAGATAAGTGAGGAACATACCCATTTAAGCAACCGGATTATGAAGGCGCAGGATTATATCCGCAAAGTTAGCGAGCGCGATAAAGCGGAATTGGATTTACGACAATGTCAGGAGCTCATGCTGACCCGAGAACAGGAAATGGAGCGGATAAAACGGCAAAAGGAGCGCGGGGACAGAAGACAGCAGGAATTAAAGGAGGATTTGCTGCTAATTCAACAGGAATTCCGCTATTTACTGGATCAGCCACTATACCAGGAAGTTAAGGCGGCTATCCCCCGGGAAAGCAAGCAGAATCGTGCCCTTTTGGAAACTGAACGTCGGGATTTGGTGGATGCCCTGCATCAGAAGCAAAAAGGCAGGCAGCACCTGGAAGACCGCCTGAATCAGGCCCGAATTGCCAAAAAAGATAGTGAAAAAGATCTGGAACGGAAGCGTCGCCAATGTGATACCGAAATAGATGAAGACTTTATATTTCCTCCTGGTGGCGATGAAGAAATTAATGTAATTATTCAGCAGACGAAAGCCCTTAAGCAGCTCTTAAAAAGACTTGAACCTGGGCTTAAGCAAGCGGAAACGGACTATGCCATTGCTAAGGACCGTTTTAACCAACAGGAAGCCGATTTTTATAAAAAATTTACCCAGGCCGTAGTTTTTAGCCAATCGCTTATTGTGGTTAAGGATGAGCTGGAGCAGGAGCACCAGGACATTCAAAGCAAGCAGAACTATTTGGATGAGCAAGCCATTATTTTAAAAGCAGAAGAAGATATGTTTAAGCAAGCCCTGGTTGAGTTGGAACGCTATCATGAACGTTATGAATATCTGCAGGATAACATTGTTTATGTGGATTTGCCCTCCCCGGTGGTACAGGACTTTAGCTACCAACCTGTGCCTATAATTAAACGTTATATAAAAGAATTGGAAGATAAACAGGCCCACCTCAATCAGGTTGGGGAAGGGTTGGAACAGGAGAAAAGCCGCCTGGAGCAATTCTGTCAGGAGGAATTGCAGGATATTAAGCTGCGCCGGATGGTTGTGAACGGACTAAAATATCTGGATAATTATCAGGAAGTAGGGGAATGGAAAAACCGTTTGAGCAGCCGCATTGCCCTGGCTATCCGCCATGCCGAAGATGATATGCGGGAACATGATCGTCAGTTGCAGCAGTTTATTAATCACATACACAGCTATTTGCTGACTATGGCGGGTGAGCTGCGGGCTATTCCCCGTAAGACCAGGGTCAAGGTAGAAGATAGTTGGAAGGAAATATTTCAATTTGATGTTCCGCAGTGGGAGGAAAAGGAAGGCAAGAGCGAGCTGCGTAAACATGTAGATTGGATGCTCAATGAAATTGAGAGTGACCGCTACCGGGATGAAAACGGAAAAGAGAACTATGCCCTCATGCAAAAAGATATAGAAAAATGGCTGCAAGCCCCGCAGCTACTCAGCAATGTCATGCAGGGAAAGAATATCAAGGTTAAGTGTCGAAAGGTTACGGCTGACGGCAAGGTCAGCAGTTATCCCAGTGCCTGGGAGAGTTCCAACCAGTGGTCGGGAGGAGAAAAATGGAGCAAGAACATGGCTTTATTCCTGGGTATCCAAAACTATCTGGCGGAAAAGCGGCAGGCTATAAACCCCAGGATGAAGCGCAGCCGCACCGTTATTCTGGATAATCCCTTCGGCAAGGCTTCCAGTGAGCATATTCTGGATCCGGTATTCTTTATCGCAGAACAGCTGGGCTTTCAGATCATTGCCCTGACTGCTCTGGCTGAGGGTAAATTTATCAGTGATTACTTCCCCATAGTATATAGCTGCCGCCTACGCCCCAGCACCAATCCGGACAAATACCTGATCGCCGCCGACAAAGAAATACGCCATGCTTATTTTCAGGACCATGATCCGGAAGCATTGCGAAGGTTGGGGGAACAGAAACAGATGGAGCTGTTTTAGGGTTTCCCCTGGGGTTTTTGCAGTGGAATATTTGACTAAAAATTATTGTTATTGAAGCCAAGCGAGAAATGCCCCGTTATGTCAGGTGTCTTGACCTGGCTGGGATTAAATAGTGTTATTTTAAGGTATCATCCCATATCCCGTAATGCGAGCTACTCCCAATCTTGGATTCTCCATATATTTCAGCATTTTCAATGTCAGTTAAATCTGTCAATAATTTACCATTCACATAGAAAAATAACCCTACTTTTCCCATGCGCAAACCTCCGTAAGCTCTATTAATATGAGTTAATATTTTAAATATTTATCGGTAAAGTCAATTTGATAATAAGTTAGTAAATCTCCAGTTAGTTTACAACTCAATTGCGCAACAATATCTTCCCAGGTAATCGGAATAAAGTGGCTTTCCCAACCTTTCTCTATAATATTATTTTTGGCGAGCATTACTCCCTTACTAATGCCGCTATTTTCTTCCGGATATATGAATATCACATAGCTATCTTTATTAATATGTAAAAGATTTCGCAAGAGTTGATAATTATTATAGAATTCCGCTTCTGTCTTATAATTTTTATTAATAGCGGGGTTATTAGCAAGCAAAGGTTTATAAAGGTCTTTATATTTCTTTGCATATTTATCGGGGTCTTTTGATTTTAACGCACCATTTAGATCAGCTTTCCCAAAATTGTTTTCAGTGTATTTTATTTCGAAATATATATTTGTTCCGGAATCCAACTTTATATAAAAATCAAAATTTGTTTGGTTACCTTGTGAGTATTTGTCTAAATCGGATTTCTTTTCAAAAAGAATATTTTCACGTTCAGGATCATAATTGATTTGACCTGTAATTCCCAATATACCAAGTATTAAATCTAATCTTTTTTCCTTAATTAATGGATAGAAGAAATTAATGCACATAGCCTGGGATGAATTCAAATGATGGAAATCAGGATGATAGGAAATCTTTTGATATGAGGAATTGTAAAATTCCTGTTTGTATGTTTTCAAAATATTCATTTGCTTATCAAGATCCGGAAGAATATGCTGATACCGCCTGTTGTTTCTTCTATAAATGCCATTTTCGTTGATGTTTAATGTGTTATTCTTATAATTGGCCAGATGGCCTTTAACCCTATCTTGAAACGTACTCACTAGTCCTCCCCCGCCCCATCATATTAATGTTATTTTTTCCCTTGGATTTGAGAAATAGGTGGCTGTTGAAACCAAAAACATTTTATTCATAGAAACCGTTACACTCTTTTGCTCTTGGTAATTCAACCCGTATTTAAATACCATTCCCCAAAAAGCCCCTATACTTTTCTTTACGAAGATTTCCAACTCTGCATTTTCATGTCCTGTTAAAACTACGAAATCATTCTCAAAATAGGTTAAAAAAGTTTTTACCGGCGGAATGCAAAAAATATCGTTACAAAAAATAAGGTTCGATAATAATTCTTTGTCAGAAATGGCTTCAATACATTTATTCCAGTACTTTGAATAATAAGCATTTTGCTGAAATTCTTTAAAATGGGTATATTTCATTGAAAAATCGCTTGTCACTTTGCTAACTAATGATTCAATACTAATATCCAATTTCTTTGCCCCTCCTTTTCACACATAACATAATCACATATGTATACATAACATATTAAAATACTACATGTCAATAGAATATTAATGCGTGACTCCATAATGTCACATAAGAGTAATATAATAATTTTAGCTAGCAGGTAGTATGCCAATTGTTGCTTAACTAAAGAATGCAATTACTATTACAATAGGCAATGCATTGTCCAGCAGCAGGGATTATCAGTGGCATTATCGAAGTATACAAATAATGGATATAATGTATGATGTCAAAAACAGATGGCATCGATTGAAAGTGTTTTCGGGACAAGGAGGACTAAAAATGCTGTACTTTGGGAAATTCAGCTCCAAATACCCGGAGCAGATAGAAGGAAGGTTCTATGCGGCAGGGCCAGAAGGTGCAGATTGGTATGGGGGAATAAAGCCCGGTGATTATATATTCCCAATTTACCAAGGAAAAGTTGATCGACTTTGGCGCGTGATTGGATACACCAACCGTCCCAACAAAATAAATAAAGATAATCCTGGAGTGGTGGAATTTGAACAGATTAAAGTGTTTAGTCCGGTAAGATTATCCGATGAATTTCTCCGTTACAGATTTTTTAAACTGGATTTAAATTTGCTTAATAAGAGCGCCAAAAGTGTTTATAGATGCGGATTCCTTCCGATATCTACCAGTGAAGGGTGTCCTGAACCAATTGAAATTAATTTTAGGGATAATTTACGCAACATTTATGTCGCCCTCGCAAGTGCCGAATTAAAACCGGTAGTGGGTGACCTGCGTATAACCATTAACAATTTGTCTGAAAAGAGAATCACAAGCATTGATATATGGACCGGAAATCAATTCATTGAGTATAGTATTCTATGGAAATTATATTTGGAAAAAAACACAATAAAAGAAAGGTATTCTCTGGATAAGCTGTTTGAGTATGCACGGAAAGACCAGGCTATTTTCAAACAAAAATATCTAGAGTCAGTAATAAAAGATCTAGAGGAATCAGATGTTTTTAAGGTTTCAAACCCGGTTGCTTTATATGACAATATTTTAGTAGGGCGTAAAAAGACTCCCGTGAAAATAGTACCTCCCCAAAATGGTGGCAAAGGAAATGGTCTTGACGATTTATCAGACTATGAGAAATATGCCCGCTTGCTTAACTTCAACCCCAATTTAATTCTTTATGGCCCACCGGGTACCGGTAAAACCTATGCTGCTATGCGAATAGTCGAATCTTATGAACAACTACGAAATAAAGGGGTATTTGTACCGTTTGAGGCCGTAGTTGCTCAACAGAGAGCTGAATTCGTAACCTTTCACCAGGCATACTCCTATGAAGAATTTGTAGAAGGTATTCGCCCGGTCCTGGCTGACGAGGAGCAGGACGAAGGAAACCAGGACTTAAAATACAAGATTGAAAACGGTATTCTCAAACGTATGGCTAATGCGGCCTCGATTCAGCTTATGAAAAAGAACCAGGTATTGGGGACAGAGAACATTAGTGAAACCAGTAAGATATGGAAGATATCGCTTGGTGCTCGTTACAAGGAAGAAGATATATATCTTAGATGTTTGCAAGATGAAATAATTGCCATTGGCTGGTTCCATAACCAGTCGCTGGAGGGTAAGACCTATGAAGATATATATACTGCTCTACTAGTCGAACAAAAGAAAAAAAGTGGGGACGGTAATCTACCTAAACCCACTAATGATGCTAGCACCATTAACTATATGGTTAATGAGATCAACCCGGGTGATGTCGTACTGGTCTATGACAGTCCCAAAACCATTAGAGATATAGTATTAGTTACCGGAGACTATTATTATCAGAAAGATGATATGATATTTCCACACCGCAGGAAAGTAAAATGGTTAAAGCATTTTGATGAACCGAAAGATATTCTTGTAATTAATGGTGGGACGGGTCTAACTCTTAAGACCATTTACCAGCTTACCAAGCTAACTATGGCTGATATCAGACAGCTTTTAATAGAGGATGATGAAGAGGAGCAACGTGCAGCCGAAGAAGGAGTGGCCCCTTTTTATTTGATCATTGATGAAATAAACCGGGGTAATGTGGCCAAGATTTTCGGGGAACTAATAACCCTGATAGAAAAGGACAAAAGGGATAAAATTCCTTGTACGCTGCCTTATTCAAAAAAGCCCTTCACCCTGCCGGATAATCTTTATATCATTGGGACCATGAATACGGCTGATCGGTCTATTGCAGTACTCGATACAGCTCTGCGACGCAGATTCGCATTTGTGGAACTGGAACCTGATTTAAAGGTTTTTGATAATCCCTCATTAATAGCCAGTGCTAAAGTCAATGACAAAATCGATTTGGCGCGTCTTCTTGATGCCTTAAACAAATCGATTAATGAGCAACTGGACCGGGATCATAGAATCGGCCATTCCTATTTCATGGACATTGTTAATTTAACTGATCTCTATAATGTATGGTATTACAAAATTATTCCACTTCTATTGGATTATTTTTATAACGACATAGCTACTCTTAAAAACATTATCGGAGCAGAGTTTTTTACCAGCCAGGGTGATGTAAATTATCTGGACCTTGTGGCAGCGGACGGTGCTGTCTCGGCTTTTGAAAGAGCATTGTTAGCTATTATCAAGTAGGTGGTAGGATGAGTAGTAGATTAATAACAGTTTACGAAGACAGGACAACTCGACTGGAATTAAGTGATAAGGAAAAACAAAACATAATTGCTTTAAAGGAATTATGGGGTTCTCAGAATTTAATTCTTCAGGCTGATGGCAGTCTCCTTTTGAAGCATTATGTTGGCTTTATCTGTCGTAATGGTACTCGCTTACAAATTCTGCCCAAGGTTTTTGCTAGCGGACCGGTTGAAAAGTCAGGCGAAGAATTTGAGAAAGGTAAAGCCATCAATTTATTACTTCGCTTGTTGAGTTATTCTGGTTTTCTTAATATTAAGGAAATTCCAGATCCGATTTCGGTAGAAACATATCAGAATGATTTGCTAGAGATATTTATCAGCATCTTTATTAATCAATTTAATAAGCTATTTCACCGTGAAATCCATCGTTCCTATCAGCCCTATGAAGAAAACATGCAGTTTATCAAAGGCAGAATTCTCTTTTCCCAAACTATAAAGGAAAATGCTTTTCGCAAACATCTGCATTATGTAGGTTACGAAGAATTTACCATTAATAATCCACTCAACCGAATTATAAAAACAACGATGTTGCGATTAATCAGTCAAACCCAGGTTGCCCGCAATAAAAAAGCATTAAAATTGGCCCTGATTCATCTGGAAGAGGTGGAACCAATTAATCTATATCCGGGAATTTTTAATGAGGTAAAATTTAATCGTTTAAATCAGAATTATCGACCACTGTTTAACATGGCAAAGATGTTCTACTATAACCATCAGCCCGGGCAAAGCGAAGGCGATGAATTTACATTTACTTTTCTGGTGCCATTAAATCAGCTATTTGAACATTATGTCTATAAACTTCTTGATAATAGTAAGATTTCAGGGCCTGGTTTCTATCAAGTTAACCATCATAAGCCGCAAAAATATCTGGCCAGTCGCAACGGTGAGAGCATATTCCAGTTAGAACCAGATATAACCTTAATTAAAGACAAGACCGTTGTAGCAATACTGGATGCCAAATATAAGAATCCTTTCAAAGAAGCTGATGTACGCGTTCTACAGAGTGATATTTATCAAATGTTAGCTTATGCAGTTGCTTATCACTGTTTCTCTATTTACCTGGTTTATCCGTTTTTTAGTGGTAATGAGATAACGGATACCGAACTGGCAAATTATAATATAACTACTCCTGCTGGAAATGTTTCCTTAAAAGTCATTCAGTTGGATATTATTGATGATGAACCCGAAAAGATTCAGGTGCAATTGGAAAATACCTTAAAGGATGAGATGTTTACGCAAGAAGGCAAGACCATGGAATATGTTTACCCCACTCTTTTTCTGGGCCAGCAAGCTATTCCCCAAGATTGGTTATATAACCTGGAATTAACCGAGGAAATTATCCAAATAGCAGATGATTTGCTCATACAATATAGGAATGATGATGAGTGGAGACAAAAGTATCCGGGGTGGTGAAGGGAGTAGCAAAAGATGATTAGCAAAGATATGCTGGAATTACTATTCCGTTCTGCCAGTATGCAGAGGTGGAACGATCATATCAGGCCTCATACCGGTTTTAGGGAGTTGGATAAACAAGCCCATAAGATGGTTTTTGCCTATATCCTGGCTAAAACTGAGGAAAGCGATCGGGGTACATCCATTGACTGGCAGCGCTTAATTGAGGGTGGGATATTTGAGTTTCTGCAGCGCAGTATTCTAACCGACCTCAAACCAGACGTCTTTCACAAATTGATGGATCATAAAAGCCAGGAATTGAATGCCTGGGTGATTGAGCAGATACAACCCTGCGTTGAAAGTATTGAGGGGGACTTTTTGCAGAAGCTTACTGACTATCTCATTATTTCGGATTATTCATTTTTTGAGAAACGCATCCTGAAGGCTGCCCATTACCTGGCTACCAATTGGGAATTCGAAATAATTCATCATTTAAATAAAGGATTTTTTGGGCTGGAACAAACCAGTCAGAGCATAGCTAACGAGGTAGAGGAATTTTATGATTTGGCCGGGGTGCAGAAGTTTGTTCTAGGGAAGAAAACCCGTAATTTTATGGACCTGGTAGGACAACTACGCTTTCAACAAAGGTGGGCCCAATCTCCCAGAGTACCTGAGACCTCGGTGTTAGGGCACATGTTGATTGTAGCTATCCTTTGCTATTTATTCTCAGTAGAAATTAAAGCCGGTACCAAAAGAATCTATAATAACTTCTTTGCCGGACTTTTTCATGATTTGCCCGAGGTTTTGACCAGGGATATCGTTTCCCCGGTAAAAAGGTCGGTTGAGGGCCTGGAAGAACTTATCAAAGAAATTGAAAACGAGCAGTTTGCCGAAAGAATAATGCCCCTATTGCCCCGACAGTGGCATAAAGAGGTTCTGTATTTCCTGGAAGATGAGTTTCAGAGCAAAGCGATAGTTGATGGACATCTCTTATTATGTTCATCGGACCAAATAAGCCGAGAATATGATAGTGATGAGAACAATCCATTAGATGGCGCATTAGTAAGAATTTGCGACCAACTGGCTGCCTATATCGAGGCCTCCATGTCAATTACCTATGGCATCAAAGCCCCGGATCTAGTTAAGGGTAAAAATCACATATACGAGGGATATGCCGACACTCAGATATGCGGAATTAGCTTTAAAGGTTATTTTGATTATTATTTATCATAGGCTTCCCTCTATCACGGGCCGTTTCGGTAAAATTCCAACTAAGGTATAATATTTTAAAAAACGGATAGGTGGAGAATATCATGGCCAGAGCTAAGGAGATTACTGCTGGGGTATTTCAGGTAGGAGGAGATGGTCTTTCCCATGGGGAGGACTGCTGTGTGTATCTGGTGGATGGAGGCACTGAATCGGCCTTGATTGATACCGGAGCGGGAAGAAGTGCCTCTATGATAATAGATAACATAAGGGCAACCGGGGTAGAGCTTTCTAGCGTGAAGTATATAGTGGTCACCCATGGCCATATCGACCATATCGGTGGTCTGGCATTTCTCAAGGAGAAACTGCAGGCACAGGTAATTGCCCACCAACTCGAATTGCCCGCTATTGAAGAAGGGTTACCTCATCTTACGGCTGCTTCCTGGTACGGAGTTAAGTATGAAAAGGTAAAGGTGGACCAGGTACTGCAGGGGGATGCTCAGAAAATTAAAGTGGGTCAGTTGGAACTGGTTTGCCTGCTTACTCCTGGACATACGGCAGGTGGAATATCCCCTTATGTAGATACCGGGGGGAAACGGGTTCTTTTCGGTCAGGATATTCATGGGCCTTTCAACGAGAAGTGGGGTTCGGATTTAAATCAGTGGGAGCTTTCCATGCAGAAGCTGATTGAACTTAAAGCGGATATACTGTGCGAAGGGCATTTCGGCATTTACTCGCCGGCATCAGCGGTAAAAAAGTACATTGAGGGCTATCTACGGCAGTATGGCCAGGGAAAATACTAGTTTAAACAAAAGTTAACCATCTTAACAAATGTTTGTGAAGGGGCTAATCCGGGTAATTGCCAATTTGTGCGGAAAACATTTTCAATGGTATTATTGCAATACAAGTTTCTGCGGGAAGAAAAGAATACTGCGGGTTAGTCGGGAGGATTAAGCAGGAATTATGTGTACAATACTGTTTGCTTATGATTGTCATCCCCGATATAAGTTGGTGGCAGCGGCTAACCGGGATGAGTTTTACCAGCGTCCTACTGCGCCTGCCGCTTTTTGGACGGATAATCCTGATATTCTGGGGGGAAGAGACCTGAAGGAAGGCGGTACCTGGATGGGAATAACCACAGGCGGACGTTTTGCTGGTTTGACTAATTATCGTGATCCTTCCAGTTTCAGGCCGGAGGCCAAATCACGGGGACACCTGGTTACAAACTACCTGAGCACTAATGTGGCACCGGAAACCTATGCAGCCAATCTGGTTGACGGGGGCAGTGCCTATAACGGGTTTAATCTATTAATGGCAACTAATGAATCAATGTATTACTACTCCAACCGGGAGAAAATTGCACGTAAAGTGCCAGCCGGTGTTCATGGTCTGAGTAATGCCTTGCTCAATACACCCTGGCCTAAAGTAAGCAAGGGGATAAGGGCACTGACTGATCTTCTCCAGAATAATGAGATTAAGGCCGAGCAGTTGTTTGCCATGATGACCGACCGGGAACAGCCGGATGACCAGGACTTACCCCGGACAGGTGTCAGCCTGGAAATGGAAAGAATGCTGGCCCCAACGTTTGTTATAAGCCCTAAATATGGTACTTGCCTGACTACAGTTATATTAGTGGAGCGTAATCATAAGGTCCAATTCTGGGAACGCAGTTTCAAGGATGGACAACCTGACAACTGGGAAGAAGTTTATTATCAGTTTAGCACGTTGTAGCACAAGGGGGGTAATAAGAAAATAGGTTACGTTGTCATCCTCAACGAAGTGAAGGATCTTTCACCGGAATAACAATCAGATCCTTCGCTGCGCTCAGGATGACACTCGCGAAGTCCACGGGAATTTCATAGGTGTTTGCCGTGTGCCCTCCAGGGTGCGGACTTAAGGCCATTACGGGTTAATAATAAACATCATGTCTGTCCATTTCCTTTGTAATACTTCTAACAGACATGAACCCCCCCGATTTGCCATATTTTACTGCCAGTATTTCCGCCATTATGGCCAGTGCTATTTCAGAAGTTCTTTGCCCCCCCAGGTCTAAACCAACCGGTACATAAACTCTATTCATAAGCTCTTCGGCCACGCCCATTTCATTTAACTTACTGAAATAAGCCGTTACCTTACGTTTATTCCCCAGTATTCCAATATACCGGGCGGGAGAGTTAACTACCTCCAGCAGTGCAGGTCCATCATATTCATGATTGTGGCTGACTAAAATAATACTGGTATTACTATCAATGGTAGATGAATGCAGCAGCTCCACAATATCACCCAGCAATAATTCATTGGCCAGGGGGAACCTTTCCCGGGTAAGTGTTTCCGGCCTATTATCAATAATGCTGATATTGAATCC
>Ga0123335_1006149_pt1 | contig 14161 bp, 9 predicted proteins | sample BiotimSIPDNA_2_FD_89707 | JGI IMG/M metagenome (GOLD analysis project Ga0123335, IMG submission 89707) | Anaerobic biogas reactor microbial communites from Washington, USA - Biogas_R2 time_0 SIP DNA | ecosystem: Engineered > Bioreactor > Anaerobic > Unclassified | place: Washington, USA... | reverse complement strand
TGACCGTAAGCAGGGCCCTCATCCCCAGTCGCTGCCTGGAGCCAATCAGGGGCAGACCCAGGGCTGTGATGGTCCGATTCTCTCCTGTGAGGGGCACCATATCCGCCACCGTTGCCAGAGCTGCCAGATCCAGGTATTCCATCGCTTCCTCCCTGCCCAGCAGCGCCTGGGCCAGCTTGAAAGCGACCCCCGTGCCGCAAAGCCTGGGGAAGGGATAGGCACCCAGCAGCGGTGAGAGCACTGCATCGGCAGGGCAGGGAACAAGCCCCAACTGGTGATGGTCCGTCACAATCACCGTCATGCCCAGTTCCTTTGCCAAGGCCACCTCCTCTGCGTTGGTGATCCCCAGATCCACCGTAATGAGCAGCCGGGCTTCCCCTGCCAGCCTGGCCACAGCTTTTCTGTTCAGGCCATAACCCTCCTCCCGCAGGGGCACATGGGGTCTGGCCGGAATGCCAAAGCGGATGAGTACGGCGCAAAGCAGCGCATTGGCGCAGATACCGTCCACATCATAGTCCCCGTAAACCACGGTGGGAATGGCCTGATCCCTGGCGTTTTTGAGTATCGCAACGGCCCTTTCCATATGGTGCAATGCGAAAGGGTCATGGAAATGGCTTGGCTCGGGAAAAAGGAAGGCTTCTGCCTCACGGCTGGTAAAAATCCCCCTGGCCGCCAGCAGGCGCGCCATCATGCCATCATAGGGCTTGAGGGCCGCCAGAGCGGCAGGGGAGGGGGCAGTATCGTGGCGTGGAAGAAAGCGAAGCATCGGCGGGGGTCCTCCCTTGGTGAGTCAGGTCGTATTTCAGTATAACATATGGGCTTCCCTTTGTGGGTAAATGCCCTGGCATTTGTTCACCTGCTGATAAAATCACAAAAAGGCCACCGGACGCTGCTGACCACTCAGCACGCCCGGCGGCACACAAGACACTTGGCACCGGTTCCTTTTGCCCCTTTATTCCTCTCCCGGCCATTTCAGCGGATACTCCTGCACCGCATATTGCAGCTTTGCCCCGTTTTTCTTCAGAACACTGAGCACGCTTTCAATGTTCTGTTCCTTGGTGTAGGGGGTGGGGGCGAAATCATTATAATCCGTACGGCTGGAGATCCGACAGGGAATGATGATAAAGGCGTCGCTTTTGGCTACTCCGTCCTTGACACGCATCCTGATCTGGAAGATGTAAGTGGACATGTCCCGGGGCTTGCTGTTTCCCGCAAAGCTGAAATTGCCCAGGGAGTAGCAGATGTACTTGCCGTTGTAGTACTCGATGGGGTTAATCCGGTGGCTGTGATGGCCAATCACCAGATCCGCTCCGCCGTCGATGGTGGCCCGCCCCAATCGGACCTGGTTGTTGTTGGGAACGTAGTCGAGCTCCGCGCCCCAGTGGTAGTTCACGATCACCACGATGCAGCCCTCCTGGCGCAGCGCGGCAATGTCCTTGGGCACCTTTTCAATCAGCTCGTCATGTCTGCCGTCAAAGGTCTGGTAAGCCAAAAGCCCAATCTTGACACCCTTCACCTCCAGGATGGCGGGCTCGTCCTCGCTGGCATATGGGATGCCCTGGCTCAGCAACACCTGCTTGGTCTCCGCGTTTCCCTCCTCGCCCGTGTCCATGGCGTGGTTGTTTTCAAAGGAAACCGCATCCACGCCCCCCTGGGGGAGCATGGCTGCATATTCCGGAGGCGCGCGGAAAAGGTACTCGTTCTCCAGCTTGTTCCGGTTTTTTCCTGCCAAGGTCAGCGTGCCCTCGAAGTTCACCACGGTCAGGTCGTCGGCCTCAAAGATGCTCTGTACATTGCGGAAGGGAAAGTTTATGTTTCCCTTTTGCTTGTCCAGCTCCTTTTCGAAAATGGACTTGCCGCCGGCTTGCAGATTGCTGCCGATGGTCACGTCCCCGGTAAAGCTCATGGTGATAACGGTGGACCCGTCCAGCTCGTACACAGGCTGTTTCTTTTCCTCAGGGGTGAGGGTGGCCTGGGGCTCAGGGCTGGGCGTCCCTTGGCCGCCGCTTTGCTGGGCGAAATAGTCCGCCAGGGAGACGTCCTCCTCTTCCTCCGCCATGGACAGCACCAGGCCCGTGAGGCACATGGCCACTATCAAAAGCAATGAAATCCATTTTTTTCCCATGCCCGTTCCTCCATCCATCCCGTGGGTTTACAGGTTTCACGCGACATAACCAGCCTGCCCACCTACCAGACGAAACTCCCATCCAATAGGTTCCAATTTCATAACGGTTTACAATGAATTTACAAACTCGCTCATACGGCTGAGGGCCTCCAGGAGCTTGTCCAAGGCTGTGGCATAGCAGCAGCGGATGTGCCCTTCGCCCGACGCGCCAAAGGCTGTGCCGGGTACGCAGACCACTTCCTTTTCCTTCAGCAGCCGCTGACAGAACTCCTCGCTGGAAAGTCCGGTTTTCCTGATGCCTGGGAATACATAGAAAGCGCCCAAAGGCTCAAAGCAGCTCAGCCCCATATCCCGGAAAGCTTTTAGCATCAGCCTGCGCCGCTGGTCGTAGCTTTGCCGCATAACCAGGATATCGACATAGCCATCCTCCCTGCCCTGCCTGAGTGCCTCCTCCGCCGCCACCTGGCCCTGCCGGGAGGCGCAAAGAATGGTGTATTGATGGATCTTCACCATGATATCGGTCAGGGCGGCAGGGGCGCACAGATATCCCACCCGCCAGCCGGTCATGGCAAATGCCTTGCTGAATCCGTTCAGCAGAATCGTTCTTTCCCACATCCCCGGCAGGCTGGCAATGCTTACATAGCCTTCCTCCCGGTAGGTCAGCTCGCTGTAGATCTCATCGCTGATGACCAGCAGGTCATGGCGCAGGATCACTTCGCACAGTTTTAGCAGGGCCTGCCGCTCAATCACAGCGCCTGTGGGGTTGTTGGGGTAGGGAAGGATCACTGCTTTGGTTTTGGAGCTGATGGCCGCCTCCAACGCCTCCGGGGTGAGGACAAAGCCATTGTCCTCGCAGGTGGGGATGGGCCGGGGCTCGCCTCCGGCAAACACCACGCTGGGAGCATAGCTGACGTAACTGGGCTCCGGCACCAGCACCTCGTCCCCTGGCTCCAGAATGGTGCGAAGGGACAGGTCGATGCCCTCGCTGGCACCCACTGTCACCAGAATCTCGTTGTCCGGACGATAAACGCAGCCGTAACGGTTCTTGAGATAGTACGCAATTTCCCTGCGCAAGCTGGGGGTACCCCAGTTGCTGGTATAGGCGGTTTCTCCGTCCAGAATGCTGTCGATGGCAGCGTTGCGGATGTGATAGGGGGTCACAAAATCCGGCTCCCCTACCCCCAGGGAGATGGCGTTGGGCATGGTAGCGGCCACATCGAAAAACTTCCGGATCCCGGACTTGGGGACCCGGGCGACGGACCGGTTGATGTAGCGGGAGTAGTCCATACTACGCCATCACCGCCAGTCGCTTATCGTCCCTGTCTCCTTCAAAAATCACGCCATCGCTCTTGTAGCGCTTCAGCACAAAATGAGTGGCCGTGCCTGTGACGGTTTCCAGGGTGGACAATTTGGTGCTGACAAAGTAGGCCAGCTCCTTGAGGCTGTGGGCCTCCACCAGCAGCAGCAGGTCATAGGCACCGCTCATCAGGTACACGCTTTTAACCTCGTCAAAACGGTAGATCCGCTTGGCGATGGCATCAAAGCCCTGGTCCCGCTGGGGAGTGACCCTTACCTCGATCATGGCCTCCACCCGCTCCCGGTCGGTCCGGTCCCAGTTGATCACAGGGGAGTAGCGCAGGATCACGCCATTCTTTTCCAGGGTCTCGATTTCCTGGACCACATCCTCCATGGATCTGCCCAGCATGGCAGCCAGCTTTTCCAGGGGCAGGCGGCAATCCTGGGACAACAACGTTAACAATTCCATTTGAAAGGGGTTGGGATTGGTTTGCATACATTTCCCTCCTGTTATTGAGTTGTGGAAAAGGGCCCGGACCAAAAAGGGTCAGAACAGGCCCTGGATTTCTCCTTCCTGATTCACGTCAATGGACAGGGCGGCAGGAACCTTGGGCAGGCCGGGCATGGCGATGATCTCTCCCGCAAAGGCCACCACAAACCCGGCGCCGGCGCTGAGGCGCGCGGAGCGGATGGTCAGGGTGTAGTCCTCAGGAGCGCCCAGAAGCTTGGGGTTGTCGCTCAGGCTGTACTGGGTCTTGGCAATGCACACCGGGCAAGTCCCGTATCCTTCTCCCTGAAGCTGAGCCAGGGTCTTTTTCGCGTCTGCAGAAAACTCCACGGCTTTGGCGTGGTAGACCCGCGTGGCAATGGCCTGGATCTTCTCCGCCAGCGCCGCGCTGTCCTCGTACGTATAGCTGGGCTGGGGTGCGCTCCCGTCAGCGATCCGGCAGACCGCCTCTGCCAACTCCATCACGCCCTTTCCCCCATGAGCCCAGCCGTCGCAGGGGGCTGCCTCCACACCTTCGGTTTTCAGCGTGTCCCGGAGCAGCTCCCACTCCGCCGGCGTATCCGTAGCGAAGCGGTTTACCGCCACCACCACGGGAAGCTTCCAGATCTCCCGGATGTTGCGGATGTGGATGAGCAGGTTTTCCATGCCCTGGGTAAGCGCGGAAAGGTTTTCCGCAGTCAGGGCGGCCTTCTCCACGCCGCCGTGATGCTTCAGTGCGCGGACTGTGGCCACCAGCACGATCACACTGGGCCACAGGCCGTTCATCCGGCACTTGATGTCCAAAAATTTCTCCGCGCCCAGATCAGCGCCGAAACCCGCCTCGGTAACCACGTAGTCCGCCATGCGCAGGGCCAGTTTGGTAGCCACCACGCTGTTGCATCCGTGGGCAATGTTGGCAAAGGGTCCCCCATGCATCAGGCAGGGGGTGCCGTCAATGGTCTGAATCAGATTAGGGGAGAAGGCGTCCCTTAGCAGGGCGGTCATGGCCCCGGCAGCCCCCACCTCCCCGGCGGTAACCGGGGTTCCGGCATAGCTGCGGGCCACCACAATGCGTCCCAGCCGGGCCTTCAAATCCTGTAAATCTCCAGCCAGGCAGAAGGCGGCCATCACTTCGCTGGCGGCGGTGATGTCAAAACCATCCTCCCGCACCACGCCATTTTTCACGCCGCCAATTCCGGTGACGATCTGTCGAAGCTGCCGGTCGTTCATATCCATGCAGTGGCGGAAGGAGATCTGCCTGGGATCGATGCTTAAGGAGTTCCCCTGCTGGATGTGGTTGTCAATCATGGCGCACAACAGGTTGTTGGCTGTGGTAATGGCGTGCAAATCCCCCGTAAAATGCAGGTTGATGCTCTCCATAGGCAGCACCTGGGCATACCCGCCGCCGGTGGCCCCGCCTTTCATGCCAAACACCGGGCCGAGAGAAGGCTCCCGCAGAGCCAGCATGGCCTTTTTCCCAATAGCGGTCATCCCGTCGGCCAAACCCACGGACACCGTAGTCTTCCCCTCCCCCGCCGGGGTGGGGTTCATGGCAGTCACCAGCACCAGCTTCGCCCTGGCAGGCTTCGCCAGATAAGAAGCTGCGTCCACCTTGGCCACATACCGTCCATAGGGGGAAAGGGTATCCACCGAAAAACCAGCCATCGCAGCAATCTCTTCAATGGGCCGCAGGGCAGCCTTGCGTGCAATTTCCAGATCAGACGCCATGTGAGCCCCTCCTTGGTGATGAAAAATCTTCCTTATTTCCAGGTAATGTGATTTAGTATAACCCAAATTGCAGAAGGATTCAAGTCACACCCGCCTTCCCCTCAGGGTTGACGATGCCTAAAAACCCGCTATAATAAATAAGATGAGGAATTTCGTCGGCTCCCCGGCCGACCTGCGCTCAGGGAGGAACTATGCCCACTGTTGATGCCTACCGCCGTGCACCCCTGGTAAACCCTGCTTTTGTTCCCCTTGCGGACGCCGGTGTCCAGACGGGGGACTTGCTGGGTGAGTTGACCCGACAGGTGCTCGGCCTCGCCGATATCTCCGCCATGACGCCATTGGATGCCGTGCTGGCCAGCAAGCTGGGCGGCTATACGGACATGCCCCCTGTACCCGACCTGGAGGCGGCTGCCGCCATGCTTCGTTCCGACCCCCGGGGCTTTATTCTGACCGCCCGGGCTGCGCTGCACATCGCCTCCTCCACCCAGGACAAAAAATCCATGATGCGCCTCCTGTCGGTCATGCGTACCTTTTTGGAGGCCCTGCCAGGGCTGCCGGAGGAGATACTGCTTCCCCTGGGGGCCGATGCCCTGCGGGTGACCCAGGAACTATACCGCCGCACAGGCCAGCCCTTTTTGTTGACTGTTCTGGAACGGCTTCGCTCCCAACTCCCGGATGTGTCCGGCCTGATGCACAGCTTTCCCTTCTTAAAGCCTTACCGGCCTGAAGCGGCTGAGGGGGAAAACGCAGCCTATCACCGGCGTATGGTAGCTCTGGCCACCGGAAACCTTACCGCCGATGCCCTGGCGATCACCGCCCTGTTGGCCTTGTACAGTGGTTCCAGGCGGGACGGCGCTGCAGCCAAGACGGGCATCTCCTCTTTGATGCGCTATCATGGCGCACCTACGGGCGCTTTTGCAGCGGACCCCTATCTGGCAGGCCGAGACCCTGCCCGGGCTGCCGATCTGGCCTGCCTCTGTGCCCAGGCAGAGGCTTTTGCCGATGTACTGGCCGCCGCCGGAGATACATCATGGGCAGACCGGCTGGAAATGCTGCTGGTCAACGCTCTGCCGGACCTGATCACGCACCATGGCATTCACGCATTGCAGCCGGTAAACCGCCTTGCCCAGGATGAGAGCGCCGAAGCCATGCCTCCCCAACCCCAGGATACCGCATTCCTATTGCGGGCTCTGTATGCGATCCGCCGCAGCGTATGGATGGCCAGGGAGGCGGATGAAATCGCCCTTCTCCTGCCCATGTCCTGCGGTTGTCTGACCCGGGTGAACGGGGTGCCTGTGCGTATCACCGCCACGGCCACAGGCGTGCTGGACAAAACCGTCCGCCTGGCCGTGGAAACCAAACAGCCCGTAGCCTTCCAACTATTACTTCGCATTCCTTCCTATGCGACTGAGGCCACAGTATCCATTATCGGCGGCAGGCCCCAGGCAGCCCAGCCCGGCACGCTGTTTCCCCTGCGTCGCACCTTCCGCACCGGCGATGTGATTACCCTGGAACTCATCAATGTTCCCCGGCTGGAACCCGGGTACCGGGGCAGCGTTTCCGTGTTTTGCGGCCCCACCCTCATGGCCCTGCCCCTGCCGGACTCTCAGGCGGGGTGGCAATATGCCCTCCTGTCCGATACCCCCTTGACCCCCGGCGAGGAGGGCGGAAAACTGCGGGTTTTTGCCACTGCCTGCGATGCCCCTGCCTGGCAGACCAAGGCAGGCTTTATTACGCCTCCTCCCCAGAACACGCCAGCCGGCCCCCAGTATGAGTTGACATTATTGCCTTTTGCGGGCACCGCGGGAAGAATCGCAGCCTTTCCCAAGGTGGCGGTGAGTCCATGACCCAGGGCACGGAGCCCCTCCTGGGGCTGGCCCCTATGGCCGGGATTACGGACTGGCCCCTGCGCCTTCTGTGTTACCGGACGGGAGCCAACTATGCATGCAGCGAGATGGTCAGTGCCATCGGCTACCTTTGCGCCAAGCCGGGTAACGAGGCATACCGTCGCCTCCTGACCACCCACCCTGAGGAACACAACACCGCCTGCCAGCTTTTTGGCAAGGATCCCCCGGCCATGGCAGAGGCTGCCGTCCGGGTGACGGAACTGGGCCGCTTTACCTCATTGGACATCAACATGGGGTGTCCTGCCCGCAAGATCGTCTCTTCCGGCGAGGGAAGTGCGCTGCTGAAAACCCCGGATTTGGCCTATCGGATCATGGAAGCAGTCAAACGGAGCACCCATCTGCCGGTCACCCTGAAAACCCGTTTGGGTTATGACTCGCAGACCATGAATGCATCCCTGCTGATTGAGGCGGCTCAGGATCTGGGTCTGACCTGGGTTTGCGTCCATGGTCGCACCCGGGAGCAGCTCTATGGCGGGAAGGCGGATTACATCGCCATCGCCGCTCTGAAAGCCCGTTTTACGATTCCCATCATCGCAAACGGTGATGTCTTTACGCCCCAGGACGGCCTGCGGATTCTGGCAGAGACCGGCTGTGACGGACTGATGGTGGGCCGGGGCGCCATGGGCAATCCCTGGATCTTTCGAGGAATCCGGGAAGCCCTGGCGGGAAGACCTGTCACCTTCCCGGATTTACAGGAGAGGATCCGCACCGCCGTCCATCACTCTCAACTGATGGCGAGCTTCAAGGGCGAAGCCCTGGGGGTCATGGAGATGCGCAAGCATATGGGCCACTACATCAGCGGCCTCAGAGGCGCATCCACCCTGCGCCGGTCCCTGAACCAGGCCAAATCCCTCAGCGAACTGACCGGGCTGCTGCACGAATGGTCATCAGCGGCTTTCAGCAAGGAGGAATGCGAATGAAGTCCTTAGTTGTGCGATCCCTGCCTGCACTGCTGGTCTGCCTTTGCCTGTTGTTCGGCATGGGCGTTTCTCCGGCAACGGCGGCAGGCCTGGAGGAACGCATCTCCGGCTGGCTTTCCCAGGAGATGCCCCTGCGCCTCTCCGGTTCCCTGAAAGTAAATGCCTTCCTGCCGTTTCCTGCGGAGCAGCTGCCCATGTTCAACACTCTTCTGGATCATATTTCCTTCCAGGCCTCCCTGGAAGAGGATGGGGATGATAGTCTGACCCGCTATCAGCTTCTGTGCGACCAGACGGAGGTGTTTTCCCTCACCGAGCGCAGCCAGGGAGGCGTTTCTGCTGTGCAGACCACACTCCTTCCCAACCGCACCCTGAAAAGCGGGAACAGCTCTCCCATGGACCTGCTGCTTGGCCTTCAGCCGGAGGAGCCGGCCTTTGATTTCCTGGCCGCAATCTCCCAGGCGGAAACCAGCTACAAGGCACTCATCGATGCCTGCGAGCCCTTTGCGGAGAAGAAGCGGGCCAACTACAAGATCAAGGATATCGGAACCTCCAAATGGAGTCAAATTGCCCGGCTGACCACCGAACAGAGCGACGCCATGCTTCCCCTGCTGCGAACAGTGCTGCAAAGCGGCATGGACACACTCTACCGGGAGGAACTGGACCAGGTCCGTTTTGGCAAGGGCTTCATCGTGGCTCTTTACAAAGAGAAAGAAAACGGCAAGGATCTGGCCGTATACATGAAAGGGAACCTGCTCTATCCCGACGGCTCCACCTGCAAGCTGACCTACCAATGGGCCTTCCAAAACCAGGGCGTGGAGCGGAAGGACACCTACAAATACGATGCCCAGAGAAACAGCTCACCCACCCAACGGCGGCTGGTGAACGCCAAGGCCACCCAGAAGCTCTTTTCCACGGAAATTGCCTTGAAAGGCAGCAGCGAAACCACCCTGAAGAAGGACATTGCTTCCTCCCAGGTCTTCACATTCGATCTTTCCGGAAAGGATACCCAAGAGGGCCGTACCCTCAAGGGTTCCTGGTCCCAGCAGGATAAGCGCACCGAGAAAGGGGAAACCGTTACCACCCTGCGCAGCTATGCCCCTGACCTGATCCTGATTTCCGCTCCCCAGGGTGCGATCCTCAGCGGAAATGTGGAAATCGAGGAAAAGAGGAACAAGCTTCTTCCATCCTCTATCACCCTGACCCTTGCCCCAGAAATTCCCCAGGCCTTTGCCTCTCTGTCCCAGGATCAAAACCTGTACTCTGTGGAGGAACCCTCCACCGCCTCTGCCCTGCCTGCCAGCAGTATCGAGCTCAACGCCGACCAGGACCCGGATCTAAACCGCCTGGAGGACCCCTCGGACGACTACCTGGTGGGGGTTCCTCCCATTGGCCTGAAGACCTTCCCCGTGCCCTCCCAAATGAAGGAAATTCTCCTGGACAGCATCGCGGATTCTGCCCTGGAGGATCTCTTGGCCGAGCTCTCCCAAAACCTGGCCGGAAAGCTTCTCATTGCCTTTTCCCGTCTCCCCGCCGCGGATCTCGCCCTGCTTCAGGACGGCCTTACCCCCCAGGATGCCACCCGTTTTCTCAGCCTGATTGAAGGCCTCTAAGCAGGCCTGACGAAGGAGGATTCTGTGATGAACCGGAAATTGCGCGCCCTCCTCTCCCTCTGCCTGGCCGTCTGCCTGGGGCTTGGCAGTATTCCCGGGGGCTTGGCCTCCAGCCTGGACTATACTGTGGTGGAAAAGCTTCAAAAGCAGCTGGAGGCGGGAAGCGGATTTACGGGTACCCTCTCCCTGGCCTTGACCGCCGTGCCCGGCCGTGAAGGAGAGGCCATCACCACCACATCACCCATCGTCCTGGACCTGTCCTACATCTATGCCCGGGAAGATACCGCAAGCGGCATTCCGGCGGAGCGGCGGCTGTCCCTGTTCTATCCCAGCGAGGCCATTCCCCAGGCAGCCCTGTATTTCTCCCTCATGGACACCGGTGCCTACCTGAAAAGCAATCTTCTGAGCGCCCAGTGGTTTGCCTTGCAAAAGAGCGCCGCTTCCTCGGACAATAGTGCCTCCTTGGAAGGGGCAGCCGCACAGAGCGAAGAAAACTTCCTCACCCAGGCAGTGGCAGGCTTGTTGGGAAAAAGCCCCATGCCATCCATCATCGCCTTCCTGGCCTCCCTGGGCGCGAAATCCCAGGTTTCTCCAGACGATAAACTGACAGAGGCACTCGCTCCCTACCTGACGAAGATCGACCTTTGGATTGAGGGCTACCGGCAAAATGCAGTGCTGGGTAAGCTGGAGGATGGTACCACCACCATGGAGGTGAACTATGTCATCACTCCTGCGGCCATCAAGTCCCAGCTGAAGCAGCTGACACTGGACGTGCTGTCCGACGCGGTATTGCTGCCTGCGCTCCAGGCCATGCTTCCCAAGGATCAGGCAGGAAAGTACCTCAATCCCCAGCTGCAGAGCCACTATTTTTCTGCCATAGACAGCCTGCCCCTGGCGGATGAACTGACCATATCCCGCACAGTAAGCCTCAAGGGTGAAACTCTGGCCCTTTATATTCACCTGCCTTTCTACGATGCCAAGGGCGGGGTGGTGTCCCTTGACTATCACCGAACAACGGGGGAAGGCGACCTGCCGGATGAAAACGTCCTTTCCATCGAAAACAGGGAACAGATACTGCGCCTGGAGTATCAGGCTTATCACAGCATCACGGATGTTACAGTCTATCAGGGCACACTGCTGAGAGCACCCCAGGGGCTTTCCGTCTTTGAGGTTGCTCAAACGGAGACCCAGCCCCTGGACAAGGTTCTATCCGCAGCCTTCACCCTCACCCACAAACAGTTGAGCGCTGTGGACCCAGCGGGACTGGAAACCATGACCCATGACCTGCAGCTCTCCGTGTCCCCTCTGCTCACCGCCAAGGATGACCAGGGAGATGAGATCTCCCTCACCCAGGAGGAGATGGCTTCCTATCTTCAGTTTCCGGCTTTTGACATCACCGCCAACGCTGTCTTTGCCAGCAAGCCCGCCAAGAATGCCTCCACCTCCATCCAGCTTGCCCTGACCTTTGGCGGCGAGGACATCCCCCAGGTTTTGGAGCTGAATCTCTCCGGCAAGAGCACCGCCAAATGGTCTCTGGATGCCTTTGACCCCACCAGCCTTCCGGTCCTGCCCCTGATGAGCCAGACCCAGCTGGAGGATCTGCTCTCCAAGGCGGCGCTCCAGGCGGGCCTCCTGTTCCTGCCTCTATTCCGACTTCCACAGGGTATAGGCGGCCAACCCACACCCACCCCTGCCGGAAATGTGGTTGGCAGTCTGCAGCCGTAGTTTCCTCCAAGCCATTCTAGCCTTCGGATACAAACAGCAAAGCGCTTTATAAAAGGAAGGGGTCCTACCTTTGGCCAATCCCTGCGAGATTTTTGGAGAAGCGGTATTCAACGATGCCTCCATGCGCGAACGCCTTCCTGCGGATACCTATCAGGCCCTCAAGCGCACCATCGAGCAGGGTCGCTCCCTGGACCCCGCCATTGCCGGGATTGTGGCAAACGCCATGAAAGACTGGGCTGTGGAGCATGGCGCAACCCACTACACCCACTGGTTCCAGCCCATGACCGGCGTTACCGCCGAAAAGCACGAGTCCTTTGTCACCCCTGAGCCCGACGGCTCCATTATTTTGGAATTCAGCGGCAAAGCCCTGGTTCGTGGCGAACCGGACGCCAGCTCTTTCCCTTCGGGCGGTCTCCGCGCCACCTTTGAGGCTCGTGGCTACACTACCTGGGACCCCACCAGTTATGCCTTTATCAAGGACGGAACCCTGTGCATTCCCACAGCCTTTTGCAGCTATGGCGGCGAGGCCCTGGACCAAAAGACCCCCCTGCTGCGCTCCATGGAGGCTCTGAACCGCCAGGCCCTGCGTGTCCTTGCCCTCTTTGGCAATACCGATGTAACCCGTGTCCTCCCCACGGTTGGAGCGGAGCAGGAGTATTTTCTGGTGGACAAGGCCACCTACCGCAAGCGGCCGGATCTGATCCATACCGGCCGAACCCTTTTTGGGGCCAAGCCTCCCAAGGGCCAGGAACTGGACGATCATTACTTCGGAGTCATCAAGCCACGGGTTCAGCAGTTCATGAATGAACTGAACCAGGAGCTCTGGAAACTGGGCATCCTCTGCAAGACCGAACACAACGAGGCTGCTCCCTGCCAGCACGAAATGGTACCCATCTATACCACAGTCAATATTTCCGCGGACCACAACCAATTGGCCATGGACATCATGAAGAAGGTGGCCGACCGCTACGGCATGGTCTGCCTGCTCCATGAAAAGCCCTTTGGACGGGTGAACGGGAGCGGCAAACATAACAATTACGCCTTGTGCACCAACACCGGCATCAATCTCCTGGATCCGGGCGATACTCCCCGGGAGAATGCCCAGTTCCTGCTTTTCCTCAGCGCCGTCATCCAGGCTGTGGACGATTATCAGGACCTGCTGCGCATTGCCGTGGCCAGCCCCGGCAACGACCACAGGCTCGGCGGTTATGAGGCTCCTCCGGCCATTATCAGCATTTTCCTGGGTGACGAACTGAATCAGATCATTGAATCCATCGTGAACGAACGGGCCTATGCCTCTCCCGGTCGCACCCAGATGCGCCTGGGAGTTCACGTCCTGCCCAAGTTTCCCAAGGATTCCACAGACCGCAACCGCACCTCGCCCTTTGCCTTCACCGGCAACAAGTTCGAATTCCGCAGCCTGGGCAGTTCCGCCAGCATCAGCGCGCCCAACGTCATGCTCAACACCGCCATCGCCGAAAGCCTCCGTATCTACGCCGATGAACTGGAGAATGCTCCGGATTTCACCTCTGCCTTAAACGCCCTGATCCGCCGTGTGCTCAGCAAGCACATCCGCATCATCTTCAATGGCAACGGGTATGACGAGGCCTGGGTTAAGGAAGCACAAAAGCGAGGCCTTCTCAATCTCAAAAATACCGTGGAGGCTCTTCCCTACTATCTGCTTGAGAAAAACATTTCCCTCTTTGAAACACACAAGGTTTTCAGCCGGCAGGAAGTTCTCAGCCGCTTTGAAATTCACATGGAAAACTACATCAAGGTTATTGACATCGAAGCGCTTTGCATGCTGGACATGGCTCGCAGGATGATCCTCCCTGCCGCCATCGCCTATTCCAAGGAAGTATCCCGGGAAGCCCTTCTTAAAAAGGAACTCCTCCCCGGCATCTCCCTGGAGACGGAAACCTCCCTGCTCAATGCCATCACAAGCCAGATGGATGCTCTCTCCAAACACCTGAATACATTGGACAATGCACTGGCCAAGCAGCCTCACGAAGGCCCGGTACTGGAGCGGGCCCAGTACGCCCGGGACGTCATCTTTGCTACTATGCAAAAGCTTCGGGAAGCAGGCGACGCCTTGGAAACCCTGGTGGGAGCGGAGCACTGGCCCATGCCAACCTATCAGGAACTATTGACGAACGTATAGCAAAAAACCACAGCCAGGAGAGGTACAGGAGAATAACCCCTGCACCTCTCTTTTTCTATATAATAAGAAAGAAAAAAATCTCCGCTCTCTTAAGGAGAGCGGAGGAAAGTGGAATGCGGCAGCGATCTATTCTTCCGGGCCGTCGCCAGCCAAGTACCTTCGACGTGCTGGGGCTTAACTTCTGTGTTCGGAATGGGAACAG
>Ga0123335_1006147_pt1 | contig 14165 bp, 12 predicted proteins | sample BiotimSIPDNA_2_FD_89707 | JGI IMG/M metagenome (GOLD analysis project Ga0123335, IMG submission 89707) | Anaerobic biogas reactor microbial communites from Washington, USA - Biogas_R2 time_0 SIP DNA | ecosystem: Engineered > Bioreactor > Anaerobic > Unclassified | place: Washington, USA... | reverse complement strand
TGGCGCCGGCCGAGCGCTCGGCCGGCGCGAAGCGCAAGGCCAGCCGCAAACGGACGACCGAGGGCCTGCCCCTGCACAGCTTCCGGACGCTGCTCACCGATCTCGCGACCCTGACGCGCAACCATCGAACCTCGCTCGCGGAGCCCTCATGGACACGCAGGAGGACCGGGAGGCCTGGGGTGAGGCCCGGTCAGAGGGGGCCACAGCGGACTCAAGCGGTGGATGGTGGCCCGATGGCGCAGCGGGAACATCGTGTCTTCGCCTGGAGGTGCCCCCGGAGACGGCCCCGCGCTGGACCGGCTTCCGACAAACAGGGCTCCCTCTGCGTGAGGAAGCGCACTATCTCTACGGCGGACTCGTCAGGGCTGACGAGTTGGATGGCACCGCCAGCCTCCATGCCCACGTCATGGACGCAGAGGGCGCCGTCCTGGCCTACCTCGGCACCGGACCCGCAGTCGTCCCGCACTCCGAATGGACCTGGGTGTCGACCGTCTTCGAAGCCCCATCTGGAGCCAGGTCGATCGATCTGCACCTGACCACGAACACATGGGGCACGCTCTACTACGACAGCATCGTGCTGCACGAGGTGGCGGCTCCACTGGACCTCCGACCGGCCCCGGCGCCCCTCGATGATCTGCGCGTAGGCGTGGTCGACCCGATCATCAAGGTGTTCCCTCAGGACATTCCGCCGCCGGCGCCGGCGACAGTCGATCTCCAGTCGGCGAGGAACGAGCACGAAGTGTTGCAGGTAGCGGTACGCCTACCCGACGGCGCCGACAGCTTCACGTGGGAGTTCGAGCCCTTCAGCGGGCCAGGCGAGAACCCCCGAGTAGCTCGGGTGGAGCGGGTCGGCTACGTGCCGGTCGATTCGCCCACCTGCTACCGCCGCTCCGATGGCGCCCCGTGGGAGAGGCGCGTCGGCGCGGGGTCGGCGGGATCGGACGGGTGGCCGGGATGCTGGCCGGATCCTCTGCTGCCTCTGACCGGAAACACAGTGGAGGTCCCTGAGGGCGAGACGACAGCGCTCTGGATCACCCTCTACACCCCGCCTGACGCTGGAGCAGGCGACCACAGTGGGCGCCTCACCGTGTCCTCGGGAGGCGAGAGCATCGACCTGGACGTGAGCTTCCACGTGTGGGACTTCGGCCTCTCCGACGACTCGCGCACGACGGCTATCTACGACCTGCGTGTGGGACCGTCAGGCACGGAGATGCTCGACCTTGGTGATGACGAGGTGCGGGAGGCGTGGTACCGGCTCATGGCCGAGCATCGCGTCTGCCCGGACATGCCCGGTCCCGAGCCCGTCTTCCGGTATGAGGATGGCCAGGTCTCCATGGACGCGCGCGAGTTCGATCGCTGGGCTCGCCTGTGCCTGGATGAGCTGGGGATGAGGGCGTTCTACTCCCCGTGGACCTTCTACGCCCTCGGCTGGGCCTACCGACCCGGCGAACGCTTCGGACTCGAACCCCTCAGTGACGAGTACGTGACTGCCATGCAGTCGATCTATCGCCTCTACATCGACCACCTTACTGAGATGGGGTGGCGTGACCGGCTCATCCACTATGTGTCGGACGAACCCTTCGACTCCGTGCCCCAGGTGGTGGACGACCTTCGGGAGTTCTGCACCCTCTACGAAGCCGTTGCGCCCGACGTTCCTCGTTACTCCAGCACCTGGCACCCCTCGGAGGGGCTGGAGGGCGCCATCACCATGTGGGGGGCGGGGCACTATGGCGTGTTCCCGGTCGAGAAGATGGAAGCGCGCCGCGCGGCTGGTGACCGGATCCTTTTCACTACCGATGGGCAGATGTGCATAGACACGCCGTACCTCGCCGTGGAACGCCTCCTGCCGCATTATGCCTACCACTACGGGGCCGAGGGATACGAGTTCTGGGGCGTCTCATGGTGGACGTACGATCCGCTGGACTTCGGCTGGCACGACTACATCACTCAGAACGATGGGGTGGGGGAGAACTACTACGTCCGCTACCCGAACGGGGACGGCTACCTCGCCTACCCCGGGGAGCGCTATGGTGTCCGTGGGCCCCTCGCAAGTATCCGATTGGCCCTGGCGCGCGAGGGGCTGGAGGACGGGGAGTACCTGCACACCCTCTCGGACCTGGTGAGTCAGCTAGGCGATAGGTCCGACACAGTACCGGAAGCCGCGGAGGCGCTCGCACTCGCTCGGGAGTTGGTCCCCATCCCCAACGATGGAGGTCTTCGATCGAGCCTAGTGCTGCCGGATCCGACGCGAGTCGGGGAGGTGAGGAGCCGCCTCGCGGCCGCTATCGAGAGCTGCCGCGCAGCGCTGGAGGAGTAGCGCCTCATCGCTTCAGCGCATCACAGATCAACAACACGAGGCTCCCAGTCCATCGCGCCGAGAGTGGCCATGTAGTCGTCGGCCGTGATATCGCCGGGGCGGCGCTCCAGGAGGGCCACTACGAGGGCCTCAAGCACGTTCGTGCCAGGCGAGCGTCCCCCGAGGGTCAGGTCGGGAGTGCTCGTCACGAGCCGCCGCACTCCCCGTTCCCGGAGGAGCTGGAGGTCATCTGGCTTCGTCGTGTTGGTGATGATCGTCTTGCCCATGAGGTTCTGGGCCAGGTAGCGGCGGATGTACTGGAAGTCACCGCAGATGGTATCGGCCCACTCGTAGAAGCGGGGGTACCGCGGCGCGATCGCCTCCTGCTTCGCCCCTGTGGGGTAGAACCACGACTGCGGGCACTGCGTGATGACCGGGAGGAAGGTGCGAGCTACCAATGCGAGGGCTTGCTCGGAGCGGAGGGGGACGGGCACGCCCAGGCTGAAGATGAGATCCCCCATGATGGTCTCTCCGCCCTGCCTCGCGATGGCTTCGGCCATCCCGAAGCGGTCAACGGCGGAGACGATGAGAGTTCGCGAATGGGCGAAGTCGACGACTCCCTCCGCCACGAGCCACTCGATGGTACGCCGCTCGATCGTGTTCTTCAGCCCGCTACCGTCCACGATGGGCGTGTCGCCCGCCTCGAGCGCCATGCGGTACTCGTAGCGCCAACGGTACCGGCGTCCCCCAGCGACGACGTAGATGTCGCCGCCGCCGAACCCAAAGCAGTCGACGGTGTCGCGCTCGCTGCGGAGGATCTCCACAAAGCGCCTTCGGCTCGAGGCAGTCCCTATCCGCTGGACGCGCACTGCCTGTCCCAGGAACTCGCCCGTGACATCGTAGTCCCCCTGCGGCGATCCCAGGCTCGGGCTCAGGACTCGCTTCATGCCCTAGCTCTCCCGCTGGAGCTGGGCTAGGACATCGAGCACCTCGGCGACGGACCACGCCTGGGACACGGCTCCCCTGGGAGTATGCGGTGGCTCGGCATCGAAGATCTCGTTGATGCTTCCAACGCACCCCTCACGCCCAACGTGCTCGAGCAAGGGCTCCAGCCACGCACGAACCTGGTCCTTCGCCTCAGCGGTCTCTTCATGGACCCGGAGGTAGGCGCGTAGGAAGGAACCGATGGGCCAAGCCCACACCGTGCCGGAGTGGTACGCCGCGTCACGCTCCTGCGGCGCCCCGATGTAGATGCCGCGATAGTCGGGCTCATCGGGCGACAAGGTGCGGAGACCCATGGGCGTCAGGAGCTTCTCCTCCATCACCCTGAGAGCGGAGAGAGCGTGCGTGCGGTCGGCGATCTCGTAGGGCAGAGCCAGAGCGATGGCTTGGTTGCAGCGGAGCCGGGTATCCAGGCCGCTGGGTGTCAGGACGTCGCCGTAGTACCCACCCTCCTCATGCCAGAAGCCACCCTCGAAAGAGGCCTTCGCGCGCTCCGCCATGAGGCCGAACCGCTCCGAGGCTTCGGACTCGCCCAGCAGCTCCCCGAACTCCGCGGCGATCATGAGAGCGTTGAACCACAGGGCAGCGATCTCCACTGGCTTTCCGGCGCGGGGGGTGACAACCCAGTCGCCCACCTTGGCATCCATCCAGGTGAGTTGGTGATACGCATCCCCTTGGCGCAGCAGGCCGTCCTCCGGGTCCACCTGTATCCCGTAGAGGGTTCCTCGGACGTGCCAGTCGATGCTATCGGTCAGGGCGGGCCAGAGGCCCGCCACGAAGTCGCGACGCTCCGCTGGCGCGAGGGCATCGGCCACTCGCTTCGCCGCCACAAACATCATGAGGGTGGCATCGACGGTATTGTAGTCGGGCGCCTCGCCGTGGTCGGGGAAGCGATTGGGGATGATGCCCTGGCTCATGTGCGCCGCGAAACCCTCGATGACGGAGCGGGCTAGGTCAAGCCGTCCCTGGGGCAGGGTGATGCCAGGGAGCGCGATCATGGCGTCCCGGCCCCAGTCAGTGAACCAGTGGAATCCGGCTACGATGGTCGTCTGGCCCGAGTCTCGACGGGCCACGAAACTGTCCGCGGCGACGAGGAGGGCCCGAACGCGCGTGTCGGCAGAGCCCCCCAGGACCCCTTCACCGATCACCTCAGCCTCATGGGTCTCTGCCGCCCCAAGGATACTGTGAGCCTCGGCGCCATCCGTCTCCACGGTGGCCAGGGTGATGCCGACAGGGACCTCCGGGACCAGTTCGATGGCCCAGCGGCCTGGGCAGAAGAGGTCCTCCTCGAAGTCCAGGCCACGGATCCGTTCACGGTCGTACTGCAGATTGTAGTACCACACGCCCAGGGGCGTAACCTCGCCCCGTTCGAAACCGAAGTGGATCTCGGGCCCGCCGGGATAGGGACGCATCACGGCGCGGTGACCTTGCACAACCAGAGAGCCGTCGAACTCGGCATGCTCCCTCTGACAGTGGTGGTATGCGCGACAGGCCGTGAGGGGGCGAAGTTCGAGGGTCACCGGCTCTGGCCCGATCCAGCGGTACACCACAGCCGTGACGTCGCGGTCCCGGGCCATGGCGACGCGCCGTTCGAGGGCGCCGCTCTTGAGCCTCCAGAGGTGGCGTACGACGCATCCGCCCGCGTCGACTTCCTCGAGGAGTTCGTGACCCTTGGGGTGGATGACATCCGGGTACTTGTTGCAGCCAAGCTCGATACGCAACACCCGATCCAGGATGGCCTCGGAGAGCTTGGCGACCAGAAGGCGGCGGTCGGCGAGGGGCCTCGCCCCCGCCACAAGTAGGCCGTGGTAGCGACGAGTGGAGACGTTCGCCAAGGTTGAGGAGGCGTAGGCACCCCGTCCGTTCGACAGAACCCACTCACGGGCGGAGAAACGCTCCAGATCGGTCAGGTCCGTGCCGGTGAATCTGAACATGGGACCAGCCTCCTAGCCGTATACCCAGGCCTTCTTCGCTACGCCGCAGCATTGCCCTCGCGAAAACCGAGGAGTACGGGCGCCGATGGCGGAACAACATAGAGGCACCGCACGTTTGATGAGCGCGGTACTCAGGCCAATGTCCACCCCCCATAGGGGGCACATATCGGAGGGTACGACAAATGGAGCAACAGGGCATCACCCGACGGGATTTCATTGGGAAGAGCGCTGCCGCCGCGGCGGTGGCGGGGCTAAGCGCCAGCGCGCTGGGCCAGGTCGCATGGGCGCAGGTCGGCGGCGACCGCGTCAAGGCCGGCTGGCTCGGCTCTGGCATTCGCGGTTACCATCTGCTCAACATCGCGGTGGATCTACCCCAGGTTGAGGTAGTCGCGGTGGCTGACATCTTCGAGGGGTGGCGGGACCGGGCTGTCGGACTCGTGGCCGAGAAGGGGGGCAAGGCGACGGGCTACCCCGACCTCGAGACGATGCTCGCGGAGGCGGACATCGACTGTGTCGTGGCGGCGACCCCAGAGCACAGCCACATTCTGCACATCAAGCAGACCCTCGATGCGGACAAGGACATCTTCATCGAGAAGCCCATGACCCACACCTGGGAGGAGGGCGTTGAGGTCGTTCGGCTCAACGAGAAGAAGCGCAAGATCATCCAGGTCGGCACGCAGCGCCGCAGCGTGGACATCTACTACACCGCGCGTGACCTTGTGCAGTCAGGGGCCATCGGCGAGATCACCCAGTGCAAGGGCTGGTGGCATCGCAACAGCAAGGCCACGGATCCGCAGTGGCGGTACCCGCTTCCCGAAGGCGCGACGGAGGACACGATCAACTGGCGCAAGTTCCTCTACAACGCGCCCAAGGTGCCCTTCGATATCAACCGCTACTTCCAGTGGCGCTGCTACTGGGACTACTCGAACGGCCCGGCGGGCGATCTGATGGTCCACCAGCTCGACGCCATCAATATCGTCATGGGCGGCGAGATGCCCGATTCGGCCATGGGCATGGGCAGCATCTACCGCTTCCATGAGCTTGGCCGGACCACGCCGGACACCTGGAACGCGATCCTGGAGTTCCCGGCTAGGGACTGGGCGCCCTCGGGCTACATGGTCCAGTACTCCTGCGTGTTCAGCAACGAGCGGGACGGGTACGGCGAGATCTTCTACGGCACCAACGGCACGATCGTGATGAACGACCGCGAGATGAAGGTCATCCCCGAGCCCGGCCACGTGGCAGACAAGACCATCGAGGGGCTGGAGGTGGCTTCCGAGGTCTGGGGCGACAAGGAGCATCTCATCAACTTCTTCGAGTGCGTCCGGTCGCGCAAGGAGCCGAACTGCACGGAGAAGCACGGCCACTACGCAGCCTCGGCCGCTCACATGGCCGTCATGAGCCACCACAAGGGCAAGAAGGTCCTGTGGGACCACCGGCGCCAAGGGCCCTACACCCTGTAGGCTTGCCCAAGGCACACACATCGCGGCAGCCGCTTCCGAACTCGGGAGCGGCTGCTCGCTGTACTCTCATCATGTGCTATCGAAGTACGGGATCACAGGCGCCCTGGCAGATGGGCGAGGGCGACATCGGCGATCGAGGCCGCGTCGAGCCCGAATCGCCGCCTCAGGGACGCGGTGTCTCCATGCTCCACGAAGATGTCCGGCAGCCCCAGGCGATGGGCCACCAGCTTGGACACGTGGGCCGACTCCAGCATCTCCAGCACGCCGGATCCGAAGCCGCCTTGAAGGGCGTTCTCCTCGACGGTGACGAGCACGCCGGTCTTCAGAACGGACTCACGGATGGTGTTCAGGTCCAGAGGTTTGGCGAAGCGGGCATCTATCACCTCTGCCTGGATCTCCTGCTTCCCGAGGATCTCCGCCGCCCCCAGGGCCTCCTGCAGCAGGCCTCCGATGCTCAGCAGCGTGCAGTCCCTGCCTTCGCGCGCCACCCTCGCGCTACCAATGGGGAGCAACTGCATGGGCCGATCGATCGGTACGCCGGGGCTCGCACTGCGTGGGTAGCGGATCGCTGCCGGCCCGTCGTGGCGCAGCGCGGTCATCAGCATGTCGCGCATCTCGAGGTCGTCCGAGGGGGCCATGAGCACGAGCTCGGGGAAGTGCCGCATGTACGAAAGGTCGTATACCCCATGGTGGGTCGGGCCGTCAGCGCCCACGATTCCGGCGCGGTCCAGGCAGAAGGTCACGGGCAGTCCCTGCAGACAGACGTCGTGGATGACCTCGTCATAGGCGCGCTGTAGGAAGGTCGAGTAGATGGCCACGACGGGGCGGAGACCCGCAGCGGCTAGCCCGGCAGCAAAGGTCACGGCGTGCTGCTCCGCCATCCCGACGTCGAAGAAGCGGTCGGGGTAAGCCTCCGCGAAGCCCATAAGTCCGGTGCCTGGCCCCATGGCGGCGGTGATCGCCACGATGCGCTCATCCTCGGCAGCCAACTCGATCAGGGCTTCGGCGAAGATCTCCGTGTAGGGCCGTCCCGGGCCGCTCGGGGGCACAGTCTCGCCAGTCTCAACGTCGAAGGGTTGTACCCCATGGAAGCGCTCGGCATTAGACTCGGCGGGCCGGTAGCCCTTGCCCTTCTCCGTGTGAACATGCACAAGGATGGGGCCTGGCAGATCATGGACGAGCTCGAAGGTTCTCAGTAGCTCCTCGATGTCGTGCCCGTCCACAGGCCCGATGTAGTCAAGGCCAAAGGCCTCGAACAGGGTGCCCGGGAGGACCAAATGCCGAGCGCCATCCTTGACGCGGCCCAAGACTTCGAGAACCGTGGAGCCGACGCCGAGGGGGTCGTACTGAGTCACCAGGCCCTTCAGGTGCTCCTTGGCTCGGCGGTAACCACGATCGTACCGAAGTCGGTGGAGTGACCGAGCCACGCCGCCAACGTTGGGACTGATGGACATCCCATTGTCGTTCAGCACGACGGTGAGGTCGGTCCCGATGTGGCCCGCCTGGTTGAGCCCCTCCATGGCGAGCCCGCCCGTCATGGCGCCATCGCCGATGACGGCAATAACCCGGTTCGAGCCGCCTTGTCGGTCCCGGGCGACGGCCATGCCGAGGGCTGCGGAGATGGATGTCGAGCCGTGTCCGGCGCCGAATGAGTCGTGCTCGGACTCGTCTCGCTTGGGGAAGCCGGAGATGCCACCCGTCTGGCGCAGGGTGCCGAAACGGTCTCGACGCCCGGTTATGAGCTTGTGCACGTAGCACTGGTGCCCCACGTCCCAGACGATCTTGTCCCGCGGGCTGTCGTAAACACGGTGCAGCGCCAGGGTCAACTCGACGATCCCGAGGTTGGGCGCGAGATGCCCTCCCGTCTGTGACACGGACTGGATGAGGAACTCACGGATCTCGGCTGCCAGATCTTGAAGGCGCTCCCGTGGGAGCTCCTTCAGATCCTGGGGGCAGTTGATGGTATTCAGTATGTCGCACATTGCGTTGGCCTCCGCCCTGACGGGTCAGTCGGCCTCGTCTCCCTCCGCGGCGCCTCGGGGAGATCCATCGGTGAGCGTGCGGATCTTCTCAGCCGCTACCTCAAGCCGCTGTGCGCATAGCTCCTTGAGCTTAGTGCCCTCCTCGAACAAAGCCAGCGCCTCCTCGAGGCTGGGGTCGCCACGCTCCAACTCCGCCACAATCTGTTCGAGTCGAGCCAACGCCTGCTCGAAGGTCTGTTCTGCCGTCTTCTTGGCTGGCATCCGCCGCTCCTTAGCTGGTCGATTCACTGGAGGATCCGTGCACCGCCGTGACCTGGGCATCCAAGGCGCCGGCCGCGAGAATGACCTCGATCGCGGCGCCCTCCTCCGCATCCCGAGCCCTCCGCAATACCTGTCCATCGGGAGTGCGGACGATGGAGTAGCCTCGCTCCAGTGTCCGCTTCGGCCCGAGGTCGGAAACGCGGCTGCCGAGTCTGTCGAGCCGGTCACTGGCCACCCGCAGGCACTCGCGGACCGCCCTTACGAGAGCCTCTGAGCACTCATCGAGCCTCTGCGTGGGCGCGGCCAGGAGGTCGCCAGGGCGAGCGAAGGGCACACGGGCTTCCAGACGATCGAGGGAACCGCGAGCCCGTTCCGCTAAGGCCCTCAAGCCATTCTGGAGCCTGGCCTGGGCCGAGTCAAGCTGGCCTAAAAGCTCCGTTCGGTCGGGCACCGCTATCTCCGCCGCCGCCGAGGGCGTGGGGGCGCGGACGTCGGCAGCGAAGTCAGTCAGGGTGAAATCCGTCTCGTGGCCGACAGCCGAGATGATCGGCACCGGACACGCCGCGACCGCGCGAACCAACCCCTCATCGTTGAAGCACCACAGGTCCTCCATCGAGCCGCCCCCACGACCGATGATCACCACGTCCACATCGGGGACTTCAGCGGCGGCTTCCAGGGCCGCGATGAGCGACGGCGGCGCGGTGCTCCCTTGCACCACCGCCGGCACTAAGGTCACCCGAGCCGGAGGGAAACGGCGAGCCAGAATCGTGAGCATGTCCTGAGTGCCCGCTCCGGTCGCGGCCGACACAACGGCGATCGCACGGGGGTACCGCGGCAGACTGCGCTTCCGTTCGCTGTCGAACAGGCCTTCCTCAGCCAGCCGCGCCTTGAGAGCCTCGAACTGGGCCCAGAGGTCACCGGCGCCTACGGGGCTCATCCGCGATACATAGAGTTGGTACCGGCCGTGGGGCGCGTAGACACCCACGCGGCCCTTCACCACGACCTCGGCGCCATCCTCAGGTTTGAACCGCAGGGACGAGGCGTCCGACCGCCACATCACGCATGGAAGCGACGCCCCCTTGTCCCGCAGCGAGAAGTAGAGATGCCCCGAGGAGGGTCTGCTGACGTTCGTGAGTTCGCCCTGGACCGAGCAGTGACCCAGAAGGGGATCGTCCTCTAGGAGGCTGCTGATATGCTGCGTCAGTTCCGTGACGCTGAGGGGCGCCTCACTCAAGCCAAGCCAGCCTTCCGCTCCGCCGACTCCACTGTGTTGGCCAGGAGCATGGCGATTGTCATCGGGCCGACTCCCCCGGGCGACGGTGATATCTTGCCCGCGACTTCCACCGCTTCATCGAAGTCCACGTCGCCGCATAGGGTTCCGTCTTCGAGTCGGTTCGTGCCAACGTCGATGACTGTAGCGCCGGGCTTGATCCAGTCGCCCTTGACCATCTTCGGACGTCCGATGGCGACCACCAGTATGTCTGCTTCGCGGCAGACGGCAGGGAGGTCGCGAGTCCGACTGTGGCAGACCGTAAGCGTGGCGTGCCGGGCGAGCAGGAGGAGCGCCACCGGCTTTCCGACGATGTTCGACCGTCCAAGCACTACGGCCCGCGCGCCACGAATCTCCGTCCCCGCGCTGTCGATCAGCTCGATCACTCCACGCGGGGTGCACGCCACGAAGGGCGCCGTTCCAGTACGGAGCAGCTCGCCCAGGTTGTGGGGATGAAACCCGTCCACATCCTTGTCGGGCGCGGTCGCAGAGCAGACCGCCTCCGCATCGATGTGGGAGGGCACGGGCTGCTGGACGAGGATCCCATGAATGCGCGGATCCTGGTTCATCTCCTCGATGCTCGCGAATACCTGCTCGGGGGAGGCGTCCCCGGGCAGCGTGACCTGCCGGCTGTAGATGTCGGCCTTGGCGCACGCCTTCTCTTTCATCCTCACGTACGTGGCGGAGGCTGCATCATCGCCTACCAGTATTACGCCGAGGCCGGGCGGGCAGCCCAGGACCTCCTCGACTTTGGCGACGCGCGCGGGTAGTCCATCACGAATCCTCTGGGCGACAGCTCTTCCGTCAATGATCTCGGCCGGCACAGTCAGTCATCCCTCTCCTCGTTGCTCTCACCCGAAGGGCGGTCCGCCTGCACGGCCGACAGCACACCGTTCACGAAGCTCGCACATTCGGGCGTCGAGTAGCGCTTTGCCAGTTCAACCGCCTCGTTGATGGACACCTGCCACGGGATGTCCGAGCAATAGAGCAGCTCGCGCAGGGCGAGCCGAAGAATGTTCTTGTCGATCACAGGCATACGGTCGATGGTCCAGTCTTGGGCGTACTCGGCGATCATCCCGTCCAGTTCGTCGACACGCTCACTCACCCCGTACACGGCCTCGATCACGAAGGTCCGCATCCCGTCATCAGGGCTGCTATCTCGCTCCCAGCTCTCCAGGCATGAGTTGACGTCCTCCAACGGCAGGGCGGGCCCTCCCCAGATCTCAGCCTGGTAGAGGAGTTGTACGGCGGCTCGGCGCGCTTGTCGTCGTTTGGACATGCCGGCTGGGTACCTGCTTCCACATCGTGTGAGGAGCCCCACACGGATCGTCTCCACGTGGCTCGTTGCGGAGCCACGAAAGGCCAGTTTACCCCAAAGGACCAGTCGGAGTCAGGATGGAAGGTGGCCCAACAGCGATGGTGAATCACAACTTGTGACTCCTCCGAACACCATAAGAAGCTGGTAAGCCATGAGCACCCGTGACCGTCACGCCGAGCGGCCGCGCTACATGCGCTGTCTGCGCAAGACCGAGCCAGAGCCCGGCTTCCACCTCGAACAGGCAACGAAGCCGGTCCCTCTACGGGGCGAGGTGCTCATCCGAGTCACCAGCGCCGCCATCTGCGGAACCGATGTGCACATCTACCAGTGGGACGAGTGGTCCGCGAATCGGATCAAGCCGCCTACCATCATCGGTCATGAGTTCGTGGGGGTCGTTGAGCAACTGGGCCAAGGCGTCACCCAGCCCCTGGAGGTTGGACAGCGGGTCAGCGCCGAGGGCCATATCTGTTGCGGCACTTGCTACTACTGCCGGACAGGCAAGGCCCACCTGTGCCAGAGCGTTGAGATCATCGGCGTCGATCGAGACGGGTGCTTCGCCGACTGGATCTCCATGCCGGCGGGCAACGTGTGGCCCATCCACGCGGACATCCCCGATCGATGGGCCTCCGTGATGGACCCTCTCGGCAACGCGATGCACACCGTAGCCAGCGCCGACGTGGCCGGGGCTTCCGTCCTCTGCGTTGGGGCCGGGCCCATCGGTCTATTCTCCGTGCCCATAGCGAAGGCGCGCGGGGCGTCGTGCGTCATTGTGAGCGAGCCCAACGCCTACCGACGCGGATTGGCTGAGGCGGTGGGTGCGGATCTCGTGCTGGATCCTACTACGGGGGACTTGGAAGCGGCGGTCATGGAGGTCACTCGCGGGATGGGCGTCGATGTCATCCTGGAGATGTCCGGACACCCGGGCGCCTTCAGGCAGGCCTTGCGTCTCGCTCGCTTGGCGGGCACCATGGTCTTGCTGGGCATACCCTCTAGGGAGTTCGCCATCGACTGGGCCGAGGAGGTCATCTTCAAGGCTCTGACCCTCGTCGGCGTCAATGGCCGCCGGATGTTCGAGACCTGGTACCAGACGGAGGAGTTCCTCCTCACCCACGGCCCCTCCATCGAGCCGGTGCTGACGCATACGATGCCCATGGAGGACTTCGACACCGCCTTCCGGTACCTCACCAGCGGACGAGCGGGCAAGATCATCCTCGACTTCGGAGGCTAGACCCATGAATGTGCCGTTCCACCAGGGTATCCAGGGCGAGATCGACGCAATGGAAGCGAAGGGCACCCTGAAGTCCTTCCAGCACCTCCAAGCGCCCATGTCAGCCTACACGCGCATGGAAGGGCGTGGCGAAGTCCTCGTCATGTCCTCCAACAACTACCTCGGCTTGGCGAGCGAGCCAGAGGTTGTGGAGGCAGGCAAGCGCGCTCTCGATGAGTACGGCGCTGGCACGGCGTCTGTACGCTTCATATGCGGCACTTTCACGATCCACAGGGAACTGGAGGAGGAACTCGCGCGGTTCTTCGGGACCGAGCGCGCGCTGTCATATGTAGCCTGCTGGAACGCCAACACGGGGCTGATTCCGACCATCAGCGGCCCCGAGGACGTCTTGATCTGCGATGAGCTGAACCACGCGAGCCTCATCGACGGCGTCCGCTTGGCTTCCAAGACGCCGCGAGCCATCTACCGTCACGCGGACATGGACCATCTCGCCGATCTGCTGGAAGAACACGCCACCGCGCGTCGCAAGATCGTCGTTACCGACGGCGTCTTCAGCATGGAGGGTGACCTAGCCCCGCTCGACCGGCTCGTGGAGCTGTGTGAGCGGCATGGAGCGATAAGCCTCGTCGATGACTCCCACGGCACCGGCGTGGTTGGGCCCACAGGCCGCGGGACTGCCGAGCATTTCGGGGTCCAGGACCGAGTTGACATCTACACGAGCACCCTGGGCAAGGCTCTTGGGGGGGCCGCAGGAGGCTTCGTGGCCTCGTCGGCTGCTGTAATAGGTCTCCTTGAACAGGCCTCGCGCCCCCAGATCTTCTCGAACGCCCTGCCACCCACCGTCTCTGCCAGTTCCCTGCAAGCGCTCCGGATGCTCGCGCGCGACCCGGGGCGTGTCCAGGAGCTTCAGCGTAAGGTGGAGGTCTGTCGCGCCATGCTCCGCGAGCGGGGCTATGACGTGAACGACCACCCATCGGCGATCATCCCCATCATGATCGGCGACACGGCGAAGGCGATTGCCGCAAGCGCGGAACTCCTTGCCCAAGGCGTGTTCGTGACGGGTTTCGGCTTCCCCGTGGTGCCGGAGGGCACGGCGCGGATCCGCGTGCAGGTCTCCTACGCCCACACCGAGGACGACTTCGTCCGCTTCATGGATGCTCTGGATGCGGTTCTGAGGGGCTAGGGCAGGGCGGGCGGTTACAGTCAGAGCATGGCCTCGAGTGTGAGCCACTCGATGAAGCGCATGACGGCACTGAGCATGAACAGCGCGAAGAGGGCTAGGATGGCGTAGAGCGGTTCTCGGAAGTTTTCTCTAGTTATTGAGGAGGTACTTTTGGATAGCGCCTGAATATGCATTTCATGCCTATGCCATTGATGCCCAATGCAGAGAACTGCACGCTTGCGGAACTGG
>Ga0123335_1006146_pt1 | contig 14165 bp, 6 predicted proteins | sample BiotimSIPDNA_2_FD_89707 | JGI IMG/M metagenome (GOLD analysis project Ga0123335, IMG submission 89707) | Anaerobic biogas reactor microbial communites from Washington, USA - Biogas_R2 time_0 SIP DNA | ecosystem: Engineered > Bioreactor > Anaerobic > Unclassified | place: Washington, USA... | reverse complement strand
CGACTCTGCCTCAGTAGTAGGTAAACTTCATCGGTTGGAATCGCTGCTGCTTGAGACTCGCGACCAGGTAACCGGTTTTGACCAGAAATACCTCCTGCAAATCCTCCAGCAATCCCAGTTACAGACTTGCCTGGAAGATGATTTAAACGTAATTAGAAAATTCATGGGAGATGAATTCTTCAATAAAAAAGATACCTTTATTATCAATAAAGAAAAATTGCTTGAATTTGAACAGGCCATATACGAGATTTTACCGCCGGCGGAATATCAGTTAGTGCTGCCTCTACTGCGTAGTTTGCGTTTTAGACCTTTTAAGGAATTATTAAAATCTTACCCTGAGTACGTACAGAAAATGGCCCAGCGCCTGGACAAGCAAGTCTATTCTTTCGTTATTGAAGGCGATGACCTGCTGGTAGACCGTGATTACTATCATCAATTTGCCCGTTCTCTAGTTCATGTTTTCCGCAACTGTGTGGATCATGGCCTGGAAAATGCCGAGGCCAGGGCTATTCAGGGCAAAGAGGAAATTGGCAGCATACGCTGTAGTATACAGTGTAAAGGTGATCGCATATTAATTAGTATTAGTGATGATGGTACGGGGATAGATTTGGACGATCTACGCCGGCGAGCAATAGATATCGGCATTTATACCCCGGATGAAGCCAACTACTGTACCGAACAGCAATTGCTGGAGCTCATCTTTTGCCGGGAATTCTCCACCCAGACCGAAGTCTCTTTAATCTCCGGCCGGGGGGTAGGTTTGTCAGCGGTAAAAGCAGAATTGGAAAATATCGGTGGCAGGGTAACGGTAAGCTCTCACTCCCAGGTTGGCACCGAGTTTCTATTTGACCTGCCCCTAAGCAAACCTTAACCTCGAAACACCCACTTTTGTTAAGTATGGTGCCGGGACCAGGGCTAAGGATTATAGCATTATAACCCTTAGCCTGAATTTGTTTTATGATTAAAGCGTTTTCAACCTTGGGCAGTACCGTAACCGGATTGGCCTGATGGGATAACCCGCTATTTCGCATTCGACAGCATAATCTTTGACCTCTGCATCTGGCCGCAGCCATTATTGACCGCTATTTTCATAAGGATGTACCCCAGAAGGGGAAATCCACCTAGTTTCTCACACCTATTTAAAGTGCTTTATTAATACTGGAATCTTTTGGTTTGACATATTGGTCCATCCCAGCCAAGATTAAAAATAAATGTTGGTCAAAGGATAGGGATCGATTTGCGTAAAAAAAATCATATTTGCCTATTAATTGGGTTACTTATTATAATCCTTATCGCTGTAGGGATTTATCTAGCAAAAACACACAATACCGGGCTGGTAAAACAAAGTAAAGAGGCCGCTGTTTATCAGGATGGTAATCTCTCCTATTGCACCATAATTAATGGCAATCGTTTTCAGGTATATAAGACAGGTCAGTGGGAAGATATGCTAATTAAAGGAGTTAATATAGGCATGGCCAGGCCTGGTACCTGGCCGGGAGAAGCTGCTATTTCAGAATCCGAGTATTATCGCTGGTTTAAGTATATCGGCGAAATGGGGGCTAATGCCATCAGGGTCTACACCCTTCACCCACCCGAGTTTTATAAAGCGCTTTACCTGTATAACCGCCAGGCCGAAGAACCATTATATCTTTTTCATGGAGTATGGATTGAAGAAGAAAATTTAGAAAAAACACTGGACGCTTATTTACCCGAAAACACACTACCTTTTGATGAGGAAATGCAGCGGATTGTGGACGTAATTCATGGCCAGGCTTCTGTAAAAGCCAGGCGCGGCCATGCTGCCGGAGAGTATACTTATGATATTTCCCCCTATGTTATGGGATGGATTATTGGCATTGAATGGTTTCCCCATATGGTGGAGAACACCAATATAAAACATCCGCAGGATAAACCATACAGTGGGCGGTTTTTTCATACCAAAGAATCCTCTGCCTTTGAAAACTGGCTGGCGCAGCGTATGGATCATTTAATAACCTATGAATTTGAAAAGTATGGCTGGCAACGTCCGGTAAGCTTTACCAACTGGCCCAGCACTGATTTGTTAACTCATCCTGCGGAACCCCTTGATATGGAAGATTTGGTGGGGATAAACCCCAATCATATATATAGAAGTGATGAAATGAAATGCGGCTATTTTGCCAGTTATCATGTCTATCCCTATTATCCTGATTTTCTGAATTATGAAGAGAAATACCTGAACTACAAGGACCATCGAGGACAAAAGAATAATTATGCTGCTTACCTGCATGAGCTAAGAAAGGCTCATGATATGCCGGTTTTGATTGCAGAATTCGGGGTACCCAGTTCTCGAGGAATGACCCATGAAAATCCCTATGGCCGGAATCAAGGCAGATTGTCAGAAAAGGACCAGGGTAGAATTAATGCCGATTTGTTTGAAGATATCGTTCGGCAAAACTATATGGGTGGTCTGCTTTTTTCCTGGCAGGACGAATGGTTTAAGAGAACCTGGAACACGATGGAGTTAGACAATCCTGATAGAAGACCATATTGGTCGAACCAGCAGACTAGTGAACAGCATTTTGGGCTGCTAAGTTTTGAAACCCATAAACTGCCTTTAGACGGCAAAAAAGCCAAATACCTGGAAACCGGGATTTCTCCCCTATATCAAAGCGACAAAAAATCGAATCAGCTTTTGCAGGCAGTATATATGGAACAGGATGAAAGCTACATCTATTTTAGGATTGAATTTAACGAGCAACAGGGACTTTTAAGTTCCGAAAATATTAAAACCATGATTTTAATGGATACTATTAAGGGTCAGGGAAATCAAAACCTGCCCGGTAATATAAAAATACGGTGTGAAACCGGAATTGATTTTGCTATTGATATTTCATCCAAGCCAGAAGAAAATCGCATATGGGTAGACAGTTACTACGATCCCTTTTATTATCAATATGGCTATCAGATGAAATATTTAAATGAGCAGGATGCCCTCAGTAAAAATTCCGGAGTTTATCATCCAATTCGTCTGGTTCTCTGTAGGCCCCTAATGATTCCTTCTACAGGACAAAAAGTGCCCTTTTCTTATTACGAAACCGGCGTTTTAAATAAAGGAAATGGATCCCCTTTCAGTGATAACTATGATTCATTGGCAGATTATATTATAAGTCAGGAAGAAAATGCGCTGGAGCTTAGAATTCCCTGGCAGCTGTTAAATTTTAAAGACCCCGGTCAAAAGGAAGTTCTGGGAGATTTATGGCAGGGCGATCTGGCCAGCAGTCAAAAAATCCTTGGTATACGAGTGGCAGTACTGACCCAACAGGGCGAAAAAGTCTATACTTTTCCTACTGCTCAGCAGGATCAGATAAACGTGCAGGATATGGCCGTTTTTACCTGGGAAAACTGGGACGTACCCCAATACAAGGAAAGACTAAAGCAATCTTACTATATTATGAAAGATGTTTTTAAAAAATTCTAAAGAGATGAGACCCAGGCCAAAGCCAGGGGTAAAGTTCAGGTGAAATTTTTATACCAGTAGGGTGTCAGGAGAACCGTCCCCTGACACCCTGGATATTCTCAATCCAATAGTTTTAACGGTATTTTAAACTCCCGAATTCCAGCAGCATAGGGAGCTATTTCATACTGGTTAAAATATATCACCAGGTTTTCTCCCTCCAGATAGTAGTTCTGCTCTTTGCCAATGCCTTGAAAACCCATATCGCCTTCAAAATAAGGTTCCGGGTCCAGGGCAATCTGCCGGTTAATTTCCTTATCTACAACTGTCTTGTAGTCGTAACCCGGCTTAAACAGCTCTGCCAGGGGCAGTAATTTACCAGTCTTTAAATCAATATTATAGCCCAGGCGCGCGGTCATGCCGTGGGCACCGCCGGTGTACTGGTAATAATCCACATAAAGGCTTAAGATATCATCGTTTAAAGAGCACTGCTGATAGCGGGTAAATAAAAGGTAAGGCCTTATAGGGTAGCCCGCTGCTTCACACTCGGCTACATATTCCTTGACCTCAACCTCCAGGGTCTGTTTAAAATCCATGGCATCCCCTTCGAAACGCTGGTTGATGGCTGTCAGCACCCCGGACTCCAACTGCCCGCTGACCACCGGTATATTAAGGTCAGTCTCCATAATATCGGACTTCTCTTTTACCACCCGACTGGTGACCTTTACTGCTCCCGTTTCATCCTGGCCGGAGTTAATCACTACTTTCAAGGTAAAGGTCTTTAAAGGCTGAATACTATCCCCAGGAGGTATGGGCTCCCAGGGACGGGAATAAATCATTTTAATCTCAGTGGTTCCAGCTTGCAGAGCCTGAAATCTCCAGATGTCTTTGCCACCCTGCCCCAGCAGATTACCATTACCAGTCTGCTGATAGTCCTTACCAGTAAGGGTTAACATCTTATCATCATAAGAAGCCGTCCAGCGGTAACCGGTAGTAGGATTACTGTTAAGCATCAGGGTAAGGCTATTACCGGGAGCCAGCCTGTATTCCTGGCCATCATAACTCTCATCTACTCCCAGCATTCGTACCAGGCCATTTAATACCGTGGCCAGTTCCGCCCGGGTAATATTATCGTGAGGCCGCCAATACTGGCCGTCCCCTTTCATCAAACTGGTGTTGCTGGCAAATACCAGGGCATTGGTATCCTCCTGTGACAGCCCTTCCATATCCTGGTAATAGGGCATGAGCATAATCATGGGAATATTTAAACCTTTGGCATTGACACAGCGGTGCATAGTCCGGGCTACTTCTATCCGGGTCACCGCCTGTTGCGGATAGAAATTATTATTAGAATCAAATACTTCATTAATGGCCGCGAGAGTTACTGCTTCCGCATACCAGGCCTGGTTATCTACGTCCTGGTAATAGTCACTGGCCAGCGGTTGTTTAACGAAACGTTTATCGCCATAGTCCAATTCGAATGTTTTTTGCAGCACTACCGCCAGCTGCGCCCGGTTAACCAGGCTGTCCGGAGAGAAAACCTTATGTCCCTGCCCATTAACCCCCATTCCACTCATCAACCCCAAATTGCAAACTGCACCAATGTTTTTCTGCGCCCAGTGACCCTGTACATCGGTAAAATCTCCGGGGGTCTTTAATTTGGCCAGGGTCGGTGCAGCACCCAGGGCCAGCAGCATCAGAATCATAGTGCAACTAATAAGGCATTTTCGTTTCATAAAATATTCGCGCCCTCCCTTACGTCTTTCCTGTTAATACGACTAAAAGCAGCGCCTGCTTTCACTCGAGATGTTACCTCTGTTTTCCACAATCTTTTTTTCTTCCTTCTTTCCCCCTGGGTGACAGCCGCCGGTCCTCTTGATACCTTCTCTTGGCATCTTCCAATCTTTTTCCCTCCCCACTTTCCCTTCCTTCTTTCCCCCTTATATTTCCTTCAACCAGGTTTTGTAGTAGTATCAATACTGGTAGAATAAAGCATACATGCAATTACCTGCAGGTGGAGATGGTCTACTTATGTTAATGTATATAATTGCCTTAATCAGCGGAGGCCTGGCCGGGGTGGTGGGAGCCCTGTTGGGGGTCAGCGGGGGTATTATTATGCTGCCGGTCAACCAGTTTATCCTTGGGTTCAACCCGGCAATTGCCGTAGGTACCTCCTTATTTGCCGCCATATTTACCACCACATCGGGTGCTTACGGTCATTTTCGCAACGGTAATGTACGGGTAAAAAGCGCTCTATTAATTGGCGGCGGGGGCCTGGTCGGAGTGCTGCTGGGGTCGTATGTATTCAAGGCTTACCTGAGTAATAACACTGCTATACTGGAAATGCTGCTGGGCTTACTCTTCCTCTTCATGGCAGTCCGCATGGGTCGGGAAACCTACCGGGAATGGCGCCAGGGGGAAACCAAAAGCCTGCCACAGAGAACATCGTATAAATATCAGAGCCTGCTCTTGATGATGCTGGGGCTGTTAACCGGAACTATGGCTGGAGTTTTCGGTGTAGGGGGAGGTTTTATCCTGGTACCCGTCTTAATCTGGTTCTTCGGCGCCGAACCTTATGAGGCGGTAGGAACTACCTTGTTGGCGATGTTGCCCTATATTGCCGCCGGGGCCGTGATAAAAACTGGCCAGAACTTCGTTAACCTGTCCTGCGGGCTACTCCTGGGACTGGGAGCCATAGCTGGCGCTCAGCTGGGTGTAGTAATAAGCCGTAACATAAATCCGCTTATGTTTAAACTGGTATTTAGCCTGTTATTTTTGTATCTTGCCGGACAATACCTCACTCCCCTGTTGTCGGTAGTGGCTTAATAATTGGTATAATAACATATAACTGAAAGAGATGGAGCATTTATAATGGTTGGCGATACATCGGCAGAGAGAACTACATTATATACAGTTATGACCACGTCCTTTATGACTACCTTCATGGGCAGTTCCATTAACCTGGCCCTGCCTACTATGGGCCAGGAATTTGGCAGTAGTGCCATACTGGCTAGCTGGGCCATTACCAGCTACCTGCTGGCATCAGCTATCTTCCTCTTACCCTTTGGACGGCTGGCCGACATGCACGGACGGCGCCGTTTTTATCTGCTGGGTACTATACTTTATACCCTGTTTACCCTTGCTACTGCCCGGGCCCATTCCATGCAGATGGTTATCGTATTCCGTCTGCTGCAGGGCTTAAGCTCAGCAATGATTTTCAGTACCGGCATGGCTATCCTGAGTTCAGTCTATCCCCCCCATAAACGGGGCCGGGCCCTGGGATACAGCGTGGCCGTCACCTACCTGGGCCTTACCATAGGGCCGTTTCTTGGCGGTATGATGAATCACTACCTGGGCTGGCGCAGCATATTTTACCTTACCACCCTGCTGGGCCTGGGAGCAATAACCGGTATCCAATTCTGGCTAAGGGGTGAATGGGCCGGAGCCCGGGGTGAAAAATTTGACGCTGTGGGAAGTCTCTTCTATATGCTTGGGTTGCTGGCCTTCCTTTATGGGCTGTCCTCTATTTCCGATAGCCCCTGGTCGCCTTATCTGGTTGTCCTGGGAATAATTTTGCTGGTGGGATTTGCTCTTTGGGAACTGAGAATAGAATATCCTATCCTGCAGGTACGGCTGTTTAAACATAATACCGGTTTTGCCTTTTCCAACCTGGCGGCCATGATAAACTATAGCGCTACTTATGCCGTAACCTTCTTATTATCTGTTTACCTCCAGGTGGTGCGGGGATACGATTCCCAGGCTGCCGGGCTTATTCTGCTGGCCCAACCTCTGGTTATGACCGTACTATCTCCCCTGGCCGGTACCTTGTCCGACCAGCTCGAACCCAGGCTGGTAGCCTCCCTGGGTATGGGGTGTTCTACCCTCAGCCTTTTCTTCTTCATATTTATTAGCTCCACTACTGCGCCTTTCCTGCTGGTAGCCAATCTCCTCCTGGCGGGACTGGGCTTTGCCCTTTTTGCATCGCCCAATAATAATGCTATCATGGGGTCAGTCCCTATGCGCCTGTACGGCATAGCCTCCTCTACCCTGGGTACCATGAGATTGGTAGGCCAGGCTATCAGCATGTCCATAGTAACCCTGTTAATTACCCTTTTCATAGGCCGAGTACCCTTAACCGCAGCCAACCCCGCCACCTTCCTAACCTGTATGAAGGTATCCTTCGCCGTTTTCACCGTTATCTGCATTCTAGGAGTAATGGCCTCCCTGAAACGGGGCAGCATGCACCAAAACAGTATTGGGGAGCAAGGCCAGGGCTAATAAGTCCGGTGCCTGTCCCCGAACTTATTGGCCCCTGACCGCCTTTTCCAATCGCTGCAGAGCTTCCAGCAGGCGTGAGCGGGGACAGGCGATATTCATGCGTTGAAAACCACTGCCGCCGATGCCGAAGATAGTACCCGGTTCCAATAGGAGTTTGGCCTTTTCCTTGATGAAACTGTCCAATTCCTCATCATGCAAGCCCAGGCCGCGGCAGTCCAACCAAAGCAGGTAAGTGCCTTCAGGTTCCACTACCTTAATTTCAGGAATACGTTCAGCTATGTAACTACTGGCCAATCGATAATTATCCTCCAGGTAATGCAGTAGTTCGTCCAGCCAGGCCTCCCCATAGGTATAAGCCGTCTCCACCGCCGTAACCGAGAAAACATTGGGCAGGGCCAGGCCACTTCCCCGTAAAACCCGGCGGTAAGCTGAGCGCAGATTTTCGTTGGCAATAATGACATTGGAAGCCGGAATACCGGCAATGTTAAAAGTCTTACTGGGGGCATTGCAGACTACCGTATTCTGTTCCAATTCCTTGGAAAGAGAGGCCAGAACCGTATGTTTATAACCCGAGAAAACCAAGTCAGAGTGAATCTCATCCGATATAATAGTGATCTCATGCTCCAGGCAGAACTGACCTAATGCCGCCAGCTCCTCCCGGATCCATACCCGTCCTACCGGATTATGGGGACTACACAAAATCAAGAGCTTAACCCTGGAGTCCACCGTCTGCCGCAGCTGGTCCAAGTCCATCCGGTATTTATGGCCGTCAAAATAGAGCGGGTTTTCCAGCAGTTCACAACCATTAGAAGAGGCTACATAATAAAAAGGCCGATAAACCGGAGGTTGTATAATAATTCTATCCCCGGGCTCAGTCAGTGCTCTAACCAGCATAAACAAGGCCGCTACCACTCCCGGGCTGGTGGATATCCATTCCCGCTGTGGTGCCCACCCGTAGCGTTTCCTCATCCACTGCATCAAGGCTTCAAACCAGCCCCCGTAACCACCGCTGTAACCAAATATCCCGTGCTCCGCTCTCTCCTTAAGAGCAGCTATTACCTCCGGCGGCGACTGAAAATCCATATCTGCCACCCACATAGGCAGCAGGCCCTTTTCTACCGTATCCCACTTGGCACAATTAGTTGTTTCACGTGAAACAATTTTATCAAAATCGTACATAAACAGCCCTCCTGTATTAATAATACAATCTTTCCATGAATAAATTAAATCCCTGTATACTAGTGCAGGGGTATTACCTTTTAGATTATGATAGTATATAAATTACATAAAACTGGCAGCAGAAGATATTAATGTAAAATATTTATTATATCCAAAGTAAACTTTAGGGCAAGAAGCATTACAATAAGCCGGGAATAAATATGAGGTGAGGTTTTTATGTTTACAGAGGATAAGTATAGCCCGTTTCTGGGGCGGGAGGGTGATTACTACATTATCCGCCAGCCCATTCCCTGGCCGTTGGCAGAAAGCAATTCTTATCTGATAGAATCTGCCGATGGTTGGACAGTTATTGATGTAGGAGTAGACACACCGGATACCCGTTCAATATGGGAAAATGCCCTGCAGGAAATCGGAATAAAATTTAGTCACCTGAAACGAATCTATATTACCCACTGTCATCCTGACCATCTGGGCGCTGCCGCCTGGTTACAGCAACAGAGCCAGGCCCCGGTCTACATGCTGGAAACCGAAATCGAACGCGCCCAGCGCTACATTTTTATCGATAAGGCTGACTTTACCGCCCAATATCGGCAGGCCATCGTAAATAAAACCTGCCCGGTTGGTTTTCCTGATAACCTGCTTAACAATCTGGTTAAAGACTGGGAATATGAAGTTACTCCCCTGTTTCCCTGCCCGGAAGTATTACTTCCCCTGCACGAGCAGGATACAGTTGAGCTGGGAGGTCTGCCCTTTGAGATTATCACCGCCCCCATTCACGCCGATGGGCAGATCATGCTGTTTAACCGTGAACTAAACCAGCTCTTTAGTGCCGATGTAATAAGCACCGGAGCTCACCTGCACTTCACTGACTGGCCTAATTCCGAGCTTGCCAGCCCTCTGGCTGAACTTTTCAGCGTGATTGAAAAAATGGAGAAACTGGGAGAAGTGCAGGCCTTCCCTGGTCATGGCCCGGTTTTTAACGACCTGCCCCGGCACCTCACTTCCCTGCGGGAAAAACAGCATCGCCGCCTGCAGCGCATATTATCCTTGGTCAAAGAAAAGAGCACTCCTTTCGAGCTGTATGAACGCTTCCTTAAAATCCCGGAGATCGACTACGTTCACTTCGACCGGGTAATAATGGGCGAGCTCCTGGCTTATCTAGTCTATTTGGCTGAGCAGGGGGAAATAAAGGAGTATCGGGATGAGGATAGGATAAGGTATGGCCCTAAATAAGTTCGGAAGTCCGGTGCCTGTCCCCGGACATATCGGACTTATTGTTCAAAATGTAATTCTGGTAATACAATTTTTATTTCTTCTTCAGAGTTTTGGCCTCGCCAATAGACTATGTATTTGATTTTAGCATATTGAGGCACATAGTTATCCCGCATTATGTTTTCTATTTGTTTTCGAAGCTGTTTTGACATTCTTAACACTGGTTGTCTCTGAGCGTTGCGGCAATAATCGCCGTCAAAAGCCAGCACATCTCCGCTATTTAGCTGGGAAATTATATTTTGACGAGTTTTAAAAAAGTCCAGCCATACATCCCGGTGGGTTAATTGCATAGCCAGAAAGGATGGAGGTGCGTAATCATTGACATCGATAATTTTTTCAAGCTCCTCGGTCCTTATATCATCAAGATAATTGCCATTACAATGAATGATAAGATTGTCCTTTGCTCTGGTCATGGCAACATACAACAGACGCCTGGCTTCAGCTGTTACCGGTTTGAAGCCATCTAGCAGCAGGAATACATTGTCAAACTCCCTTCCTTTGGCTTTGTGCATAGTCGAGACAAATATGGTTTCTATGTTTTCGCCAACGAAGTCTTCCATTTTAGATTCCCGGATAAATATCTCCAAATCCGATATATATTTAGTCTCGCGGTTAGTGACTTCAAAATCTTCAATGACATTAGTAATCATCTCCAAATTTAAACTACCACGAAATCTATCCCTTAACTCCCGTTTGGCCTTCAACCAAACATCATCGCTGATGGTGTAAATGCCCTCATCCAAAGCCAAACGGCTGAGAAAACATCTGATTTCCAGTAGGTTATACATATTAAACCCTTCGTTCGATTGAATTAATTTAGCCGGCAATCCATTTTTAAGCAGCAATCCGGTAACCTTTAAGGCTTCATCGTTAGTGCTGGTTAAAATACAGGTAGATCCGATAAGCCTGGCAGAGATAATATGGTTAACCAATGGCGTAATTAGATTAGAACTCCAGTATCTGATAAGTTCAATTTTGCCATCTATTTTTTGAACCGCTTCTATCGGATGCTTCTTTAACCGGTTAGGAATCTTACGAACCCACTGGTTGGCAAAGTCAACCAGGTTGTTTTTGCTCCTGTAGTTATCAAGTAGTTCATACACAACTGCGTTTTCTTCAGCAATCATCTTCTTAAGATGTGCTGAACTGGCCCCTCTGAATTCGTATATATTCTGGTCATCATCCCCGACTGCGATTATGCGTATGTCCTCGTTATATTCAATCAAAGCATTAATCAGGGCAAACTCGTTATCATCCATATCCTGGGCTTCGTCAATTACCAGAACAGTTTTAGTAATTCGCCCGGCCTCCACTTCTCTGCTCTTGATTCTCCTGACTGCTTCCTGAATTACTTCATCCGACTTTTCGATGGTGCCAACTCTTCCCAGCAAGTCAAAACAATAGGAATGAAATGTTTTTATTTCAACATAATAGGCAGGAGAGCCAATCAGCTGTATTAACCGTTTTTTAAATTCCGTGGCTGCCGCCCTGGAAAAGGTAACCATAAGCAATTGCTCATGTTTAACATCTTCCATCAAAAGCAGTGATGCCAACTTGTGAACTAGAATCCTGGTCTTTCCGCTTCCCGGTCCTGCTGCTACCACAATGTATTTCGATTCGTTATCGTTTATTATTCTTAATTGAGTGGGGGATAGTTGGCCGAATAGTTGTCTGAATTTAGCCGGGGTAATATTTCTTTTAATCTCATTTTGGCGGCTGCCCTTGAAGTATTTGTTTAAAAAGGAACTATAATTTAATTGAAAATAATCATCTACAAATTGCAGTGCCGCCCTATAATCCTCCAGCATTTTTCGGGCATATTCACCGACAATATGTATCTGCTGCATTCTACTTTGATAAAATTGGTTTAACTTCCGATAATCTTCAATCTTGTAACGTATTCTATTATCCTTCTCAATGCGTTCAATAGTCAGCGCATTATAAGTAACCAAAAACCCACCTTCGATTTTTAAGGCTTCAATTCTGGACAAATAAAAGAGGGCATCTTCTATTTCTGCCGGAGTAACCTTTTTATTAAACAACGATGGCTTGCCTGCAAATTCCTCTATCAATTCCAATACCGAAAACTCCACCAGCAGTTCCTCTTTATTGTCCTCGTCTTCTACCGGATCTAAAGTACTTTTGTTATAAAGATACTCCACTATAAATCGCGCTAATTCATAGCGTTTTGCAGACTTTTCCAGGAGTGTTTCTTGATCATAAAGGCAGAAGACGGCAATGTGGTTCTTCGAATTATTTGCCGTTTGTCGTTTAATCCAATGCTTGATGGCCCAGATATTAAAGATAGTTTTGATTTTATTTGGGTTTACGTCGTTACAACCACTTTCCTGAGCCTGAACATTAAGCTCTTTTATGTGATATACCTCTTCTTCACTATCCAAAACCGACAGCAAAATTTTTTCAATTTGCCAATAGGATTCCAGTATATTAAGTGAGCGGTTTACCCTCTCCTTTTTCTTTATAAATACAGCCAGATCTTTAGAATCAGCTAAAATCCTTTCCAAACGAAGCAGGTTAACAGCTTCAATAACTTCCTGTTTAGGTATGCCTAAATGGTCAGCGATATAATCTACTCTGGATTCAGCATATTCATCGGTGCCTCGCTGGCGGCTTTTACTGGAAAATAACTTTTTTATAATGCGAATAGCCTGCACCTTTTGTTTTTCATCAAAATTATTGGAGCGGTTTATCTTATCGATGGCTTCCTGAACATTTCGGGCCAAAATGCTGTTGGCAAATATCCTGGGCATATTCTGGCCCCTTTTCAGATAACCAGCTTCCTCTAAGGCGGCAATGGCAGTTGTAACCCTGGTTTCTATGTCCATCACGGAATCATCCCAACCAGCCTTCCTGGCAATCTCCAAAGCTGATTGTGACACTTTTGATCGAAACCTGGTGATATCCTTAATTGATTTCCATACTTGTTGAATTTCCTGAATGCTAAGTTTGGTTTGGTTTAGAAGAACAAAGTGTTTGCTCAGGTCATCATCATTAAACAACACAAAACAATCCGCAGAAATATTTTCATCCCGCCCTGCCCGGCCAGCCTCTTGAATATAATTTTCCAGAGAATCGGATATTTCATAATGAATTACCATGCCTACATCCTTCTTGTCTACCCCCATGCCAAAAGCGGATGTTGCCACTATGATCTGCACCTCTCCGCTAATAAATGCATCCTGGTTTTCGGACTTTTCTTGTTTGTCCATTTGGCCATGGTAGGGTCGAGCCTTAAAACCATCATCGATCAACCGTTCTGCCAGCAAATATGCTTTTCTGGTGCGGGAAACATAAATTATGGTGGGACAGTTTCTTTCCTGCAGCAAGTCCCTTACGGTATTGTATTTATCTTCTTCGCTTTCTTTTTCATAAACTTTATAGCGAAGATTACTTCTGGCAGCATTGGTGCGGTATATTTCCAGATCTAGCCCTAATTTCTCCTGGAAATACTGGCGAATATCCTCAATTACCTTAGGCTTTGCGGTAGCGGTAAAACAGGAAACCGGAATTCCCTCTGCATTATTTTTCTTTTCCTGCAATGATTTAATAAAATCGCCAATATACAAGTAATCAACTCTGAAGTCTTGCCCCCATGATGAAAAACAATGGGCTTCATCTATAACAAAGCGCACCACATTTCTCCCTAGCAGCAGACGTTCGATAGTCCTTGACCGCAAAGACTCCGGTGAGATATACAATATGGACGCGGAGCCGTCTTCCACCCTTTCAAATGATTTGGCCCTTTCAATCGGGTCCAGCAACCCATTTATGGTAACCGCATCGGTTATACCCGCCCTTTCCAGGTTATCAACCTGGTCTTTCATCAAAGATTGCAAGGGGGAGATAACTACCGTTAAACCCTTTGTGTTTACCCCGGCCATTAAAGCCGGTACTTGAAAAGTGAGGGACTTGCCGCCGCCGGTTGGAAATACCGCCAGAATAGACTTGTTGTCGACAGCAGCTTGAACCGCTTGCCCCT